>Ga0209694_1002109_pt1 | contig 17687 bp, 16 predicted proteins | sample GluameincwithD2O_FD_187499 | JGI IMG/M metagenome (GOLD analysis project Ga0209694, IMG submission 187499) | Mouse cecum microbial communities from Vienna, Austria - Glucosamine amended microcosms incubated with D2O (SPAdes) (version 2) | ecosystem: Host-associated > Mammals > Digestive system >... | reverse complement strand
AACGATGTATTTTACGCCATGCTGGAGTGCGTGGAGCAGATAAAGGAGGCGGGCGGCGATGACTGATTACCGGGTGGGCATTTATATCCGCCTTTCCCTGGCGGACGGGGACGGGAAAGCCGAGAGCGACAGCATCGGTAACCAGCGGGAGCTGATCCATCAGTTTTTAGACCGGCATCCCCAACTGAAAAATGCGCCTCGGACGGAGTTTGTGGACGATGGGTACACCGGGACCAACACGGACCGCCCGCAGTTCCAGGCGCTGATGAAGGAGCTTCGCACCGGGGCCATCAATGTAATGGTGACGAAGGATTTTTCCAGATGCCATCGGGACTATACCCAGATGGGCAACTATCTGGAGTGCGTCTTTCCCTTCCTGGGTGTCCGCTATCTCTCCGTCAATGACTGCTACGACAGCGATGATTACAAGGGCATGACCTCTGGCATGGATGTGGTCCTGCGGAACATCATCTATGAGGCGTACAGCAAGGACCTGTCCGTCAAGACCACCACGGCGAAGATCATCATGATGAAGCAGGGCAAATACATAGGCAGCTTTGCTCCCTATGGCTTCCAGTTCCACCCCACGGTCCGGAACAAGCTGGTGATAGACGAGGACTCGGCGGCGGTGGTGCGGCGTATCTTCGATATGACCTTGCAGGGGATGGGCAGTACCGCTATCGCCCGCCAGTTAAACAGTGAGGGCATTCTCACTCCCGGCGCCTACTTCCGGCTGAAAAATCCGGGGAGCGGACGGTTCCGAAAAGCCTCCGAAAAGAACGGCTGGACGGCGGCCTCGGTGCTGAACATCCTCCACCAGTATGAGTACACCGGGGCGCTGGTGGGGCGCAAGCGGTACAAGGCCAGCCTCCATGAAAAGCGGACCGTCCCGCAGGATAAGTCCGACTGGATCATCTATGAGGGGGCGCATGACGCCATCATCAGCAGGGCGGACTTCGACCGGGTGCAGGAGATCATCCGGCAGAGGAACGCCCCATCCAAAGGGACGCCCAACAGCTACCCATTGAAAGGGCTTCTCAAATGCGGCAACTGCCATCGGACACTGAGCCGCGTCCACAGTTCTGCCGGATACTACTACCGATGCACCAAGAGCAGGGCGGACGAGAACAGCGATTGCCCGCAGGGAAAACTGTTCTCCGAGAAGGAGATCGAGGGCATCATCTTCCGGGCGGTCATGCAGATGTTGGCTATCTGCCAGGAGCAGAAAAAGCAAAAGTCCTCCCTGATGCTGACCCGCAAGGAGCGTATCGCCGCCTGTGTCGCGGAGCTTCAAAAGCTGGAACAGCAGCAGGAACGGTACAGGCAGGAGAAGTTCAGGGCCTACGAGGATTACAGCGGCGGGACGCTGGCAAAGGACGCCTACCTGAGACAGCGGGCGGACATTGACGGCAAACTCGCCGCCGCCAAAGCCGAACAGGAGGCGCAGGAACAGCTTTTATCTGAATTGGAGCATCTTGCCTTTCAGGACAAGGCGCAGGAGGATGATGTGTTCACTTCCTTTGCCGGGGCTACGGAACTGACGGCGGAGCTGGCACACACATTCATCAAGGAAGTGCTGGTGTCCTCGCCCACCGAGATCGAGATCGTCTGGAAGTTCCGGGATGTGTTTGATATGCTGGGTAATGACAACGGATAAAAGTTTCTACTTCACGATAAAGCGGATGCCGGAGGCGGTCTTTCAAAAGAAGGGCCAATAACCACCTCCGGCATCCGTAAAAAATTTGGTATTTAGTTGACACAAGGAGACCTGTCCCGGCTGGGCCGGGAGTACATTGAGACCGGCCGCTATCTGAAGCAGATTTTCCCGAAATACGGCGTCCGCTTCATCTCCATCAATGACAACATCGACACCGCCCACGAGCGCACCGGGGACGATCTGAACGTGTCGCTGAAAAATCTGCTCAATGACACCCTCTCATAAAGAATGACATTACACGCAGGACATAGCATCCCTGTTACCTCCGACAAAGCTGATTTGTACCACAGACAGAAACAACTTCATGCCGAACATCGTATTAAAGGTAGCGGCTACCGAAAATAACGGAGGGTAACACAATGAACGAATTAAAACCGAGAATCCATGACGAAACAAGTGGACTTGATTATGTCCTTGTCGGGGACTACTACGTCCCAGCTATCGAGTTGCCAGAGAGCGATGACCGCCCCATTGGAAAATGGGGACGGATGCACAGGGCGTATCTGGAAGAAGCAAACCTGATTCTGCTCAATCATCTGATTATGACGGGCAAGCTACACACCTATCTGGCCAATCTCAACGAGCAGGCACAGAATCGTTATCGACTTATCATCAAGCAGATGACCGATGCCGAGGGTGTGGATGAGGATTTGAAACGGCGGTCACAATGGGAGTGGATCAAAGCCATGAACGGCATTGTGAGCCGTGCAGATGAAATCATTAGAAGTGAGATAATCAACGCCTAATAGGTTCAAATTATCGGCAAATGCACTGGCACAAAAGAGTAAACATCATAGGGAGGCTTGCTATGCTGGCAAGCCTCCCACAATATTTTACCCACGAAGCGGTGCTGTCTCCGCTTTTACTAATCAGTGTTCCTGGAACCGTTCCGCTAATCTCGCAAACGACGAATTTGCCAATACCTGTTTGGATGGAATAAACAAGTATTTCCACGGCTTATACCCATTCGCCTTGCACCAACGAGTCGCAACTTCACAATACTGAATACCACGCTTTTTCTTAGCAATTACATCTGGATCACCCATATCTTTTTCTGCCTTGACCTCGATTGAATAACAGCAATCCGCAGTTTCCACCACGAAATCCGGCTCATACCGTTTGCCGCGATTATAAGTGATATTAAACTCATAGGGAGCGGGGCGCAGCCATTTCAGCACATCCTCGTCTCGGTCCAGCACACGGGCCAAGGTTAGTTCCCCCTCTTTTGAATCGAACTTGGCTTCTGCAAAAACCCCTCTCCTTATTCCCTCAAACAGAACTGAATGAATGTCGCCCTCAAAGTCATCATATAATCCGACACGCTGTTTGAATCCAAGACTTTGCCGGAGATTGCTGCGCTTCACATCAATGACTTCCTCCCGCAAAAAACCATTTTCGCAGTAGAAATTTTTCATCATTTGTGAGTAAATCTTATTGGCTAAGTCGCGCCGGTACATCATCACAATATTCTGCATCCCATTTGTGCCATATGCTGATTCATAATGGTCGCACACCTGCATGATGAGTTTGAATAACAAGGTGGAACAGCGTTCATAGTCGATCTCCGGCTTTTTGCGAAGTTCGGCCAGAATGACCTTTTGGGGATTATACCCCTCAAAGTCGATGGCATCACCTTTGATTCGCTGCCGGTCATTCATATCTTCAAGGTTTTGAATGAGCAGTTCGTTTTTTATGGGCACATGGGTAAATTCGATGAGATTCAAGTCAAAATCCAAAAACACATACTCTTCTACGCCCGCATCGGTCACACGAATGCGGGGGATAGGAATATACTTTCCGATGATAGTATTGTAGACCTGTTCCGTTTCCTCCTCCAGCCATGCAAGGAACGGATTTTCATTGTCTTTGAAGGTCTTGCCTAAGTCTTGGTCTTCTTCAATTTTCGCCTTAACCGCCTGAACGATTTTCTGCTTGTCCGGCTGTGTTGGAGCAGCCGGAGTGGGTGATGCAGAAATATATTCTTCAGTTTTTTCTTGCAGATAGACCTTGGCCGTCTGCAAAAGCGCATCGTTCTCCTCACTCTCTGTGACACCCGTTCGCTCATAGGCACGCTGTAGTCCCTGGTCGGGTTTATCGTCAAATGTAAGCTGTGTATAAGCAATTTCCTCCGGCTCGTCCAAATCCTCCGCCTTAATAACATTACCGGCCTTGAAGATAGAATCGCCCTTCTGCGCCTCCGCCAGGATATCATTGAACTTGTCATGGGCGGTCAGCATGACCGCGTCCACATCCCTGTCGCCAGTGCGTTCCCCATAGGGCAGGCGTAGCCCACGGCCCACCATCTGTTCCCGCAAAATTTTGGAAGCAGCAGTACGGAGAGGTACAATGGTATATAGGTTGTCGACATCCCATCCCTCTTTGAGCATATTGACATGGATCACGATTTCAATAGGATTATCAGGTTCCTCGACGCCCAACAGTAGGCGGGTATTGAACTCCGTTTCTGCTCCCTTTTGCTTGGAATGAACTGTGATCGTCTTATTACGGTAAGCGCCACCCCTGAACTCGTTGGATTTAATGAGATGATATTCCATGTGCTGTAGTGGTCGGAAACATTTGTAACAAATTTAGTATATCTATCATCACGACCGCGTTTTGTATAAATTCGATGTGGATTCCATAGACCCTTTTTCTTTGAATAAATCAGGACAAAATTTGTTGTTGTAACACATCCAGGATTAATTGCCTTATGACCTGTAGCTGCCCCTTGCTTGAATGTAATCAAATAAAGTCTATTTTGCCTGCCAAAGATTTCGTCAAGCAGAATAGTTATGTATGGCAAATATCCATCATCAATATGGACAAATAGAGTCCCTTCGTCCTTCAAAAGAGTATGAAGTATCTGAAGTCGGCTTCGCATTAAACTGAGCCAGATTGACATCTCCATATTGTCATCGTAGTTTTCAAAAGCCTGTCCGGTATTAAATGGCGGATCAATATAAACGCACTTCACCTGTCCAGCGAACTTTTTCTCCAACGCTTTCAGGGCAAGCAGGTTGTCACCATGAATGAGCATATTCTCCGTGTCCGGCGCAAGAGCAGTATTGGACAACGCGGCGTTTTCAATCAGCAACCGAGGCTCGACTAAAATCGGCTCATCCTTGCCGTACCAGGTCAGTTCCAGTTTATTAGGCATCGTTCACCACCTCCAAATTTCCAAAACGACAGATAGGGAACTTTAGAAATTCCTTTTGCTGCTCAGTGGGCATTTCATTAAAACACTTTTGCGCAGATTCACCATCGTCCAAAAGCAGATATGCCCCACACCGTATATCCGCTGTGGATTCAGACTCTATTATTTGAGCCAGTTCTAACATTTCTGAAACATTCAGCTTTCTTTGCCTTTTAGCAATCTGCATTCTGTTTAGGACCATAGTATAGGAACCGTCTTCCACATCTGATTTCTCTATCCATGTGCAAGTCTTTTCTGCCAAGTGTAAAAGTTTCGTGAGTTTATCAGGTTGCTCGTCATACGCTTTCAGCATTTCAAGTAGCAACAGTGTTGCTGGATTTATCAGCAGGGGAGTCAGCTTCGTTGCAAGCAAATCATTTTCAATGCACTGATAATCTATATTAGACGAATTCGTAAATGCGGTCTTATCCATCATTAAAAAGTGAGATGTCGGATTTGGATGCTCACATTTCGTATCATCAGGCGCGAATGCGGCAACCGAGTGAGGTGCAAAGTAATTTTCAATAATATATTTGCCGCTTTCCTGTCGCCTGGCCCAAATCCATATTGAGAGATTTGCTATTTTGAAAGGCCCGTGAATAACGGTATCTGTCTCCTTCGTTTGCGGAAAGCCTATCTCACGATGATATAGTACCGCAAGCACAAAATTTCTGAGATTAGTTTCGTCTTGTTCCGTAAGACCTATACACAACAGTTCCTCAGTTACTCCGAGAATATCAAGCATTTTCTTTACATCTTTGTAGTAGGCCAGGCTGCTTGTATACTGGTCGATATTGATTTTGTCTGGCTCGTTGAGAGGGAATTTGGCTGTGCCAATTTCGATTTCTTTGTGTTGAAATACATCAACCATGAAGGATGCATCTCTAATAAAATCAGACAAAGTTCCTGCTGGCTTAAAATGTAAAGTAATCCGTTTTTCCGCCTCGAACAACCTGACAGAAATTCCATTCCCTATTTTGATTAAGGTATCACCGTTTCTATGTAACACAGAATAACTATCATAGTGTTTATGTCCAGCCACATAAACTGGCTGGAAAATGGGTCTGGACATCATCATATTTGTGACCTTATCAACGGGAATTTCGATATCCAGTCCCTCCGGCTTTGCATATAGGTAAACCTCATGGGATGAGACATATTTTCCAATATTGTAAGGTGTAAATCCAATTCCTGGAACTGTAAATGATAGGCGTTCGACTTTAACCCCCTTTTGAACTAAGTCATCGAGAGGCAAAAGTTCTTTGTTCACGAAACTTGTTTGTTTAGATCGGTCTTGCGCAAAGGATGCGAAAATATTTGCCATTTCATTTGGGCTGTCTTCTGGAAATTCTTGAAGCTGAATACTCCTTGACTGCTGTTTCCCGGCGGCATCTAACTCCTTCTTCAAGTCGTAAACTTGCAAGCTGGAATAGTAGATTTTGTGAAACTGACTCTCAAGGTCAACACTTACTAAGAACAGTATGCACCCACCGTTCTGATAGTAATTCCTCAGATCAGAAATTTCACATGAATAGGAAACTGATTTGGCTGAAAGATGCTTTGAGGTTCCTTTGACTTGAACAGGGACGACCAATATTCCATCTGATTTCTTTTGCTCAGCACTTCCATACACGAATACCTGCCCATCCCATGAGGGCGTTTTATCATTTTCGCTGATATATGCGGATAAAGTGGGACAACGCAACAATGCTCCTTTTAGAGCATGCGTAGCGCTCTCTTCGATTCGTTTGGTGTTCAAAGTAGCCATCCTGCACCTCACATTTGTGATTTGACATACTTCCCGCTTTTTATTCTGGCATCTTTCGGCTTCTGCGCATCTGCTGGAATAGCCCATGTACTTGCGATCCTTATTGCGCCGGGGATGCGCCCGTCACGGCATAAGATTTGAATCCGTCGTGTAGAGATTTCCCATTTTTCCGATAACTGTTTAATGGAAATATAGTCCATACCTGGCACCTCACCAAAATGACATATGTTTATTATAGTCGAAGTGGCGAATAAAATCAATACGCTTTCAAATTTTGAAGTTTCGCTACTTTGCAAGCAGTGTATTTGTTCCCACAAATACTCAAAACGGACTTCCAGCGTGACCGCCGGAAGTCCGTTTTTGCTTGTTGGTGGCTCCTGCCCCCAAACCCCTTTTCGCAGAATTCCATTCTGCGGCTGCGCACCGTTCCGGCGCTTTTCCTCCCGTCTCCGGCAGAGATTTTTTGCAAACGGCGAGGTTGGCTTACCAGCATAATCGCATACTGCCTCGTAAATGGAAAGGGCAGTTTTTCAAAAAAGTCCGTCAGGCTTGCAGAGCCGCAGCCAGCGTGAAACGATGTTCAAAGGGTTTGGGATGCTTCCCAACAAGCAAAACCTGCGGTTCCCGGCGATGCCGGAAACCGCAGGTTTTGTGCGTTTGTATATACAAACGCCCTGCTTGCCCAGTAGTGAAAGCCTGTACTGTCCGCCAGCCCTCGACAAAATTTTCCCAAAGGCATTGACAGGAACACCTGTTTGTGCTACCATAGTGGAGAACTGAATACTGCACATATTTTTCACGCAGATACATAGACCGAACCACAGCGTTTTGCTGGGGGCGGTCTTATTGTATCTGCGTTTTTTGTTTTGAAGGGAGGCCGGACAATGGAAAAAATCAAGACAGAGGAAGTCAGGCGCAAGCGGGGCAGGCCGAAGCTGGACGCCCACATCACCGAGGAATACGCCCCCAGCAGACGGCAGGCGCTGAACAAGATGTATATGTACGAGGGTGTCCACCTGTTATCGGTAGCGGCTACCGAAATTCAAAACAGCGAGGTCTTGTGGCGGGAGGACAGAACAGCCGTCACCTTAAAATCTCGTGACAGCATTCTGGAGCAGCTCGGCAGAATGGCGGTGCAGGACAAGTTGGGTCATACCGATTGCGTCTATCTCGCCAACCTTGCCATCGCCGCCGTTCAAAATGGGTACACCTCACGGGAGGTAGAAATTGTTCTGCGGGAAATCCGCATGGCGGCGAAGTCCAGCATGAAAAATCCAGACGATGAGGCACTTTATTGTGCGCTGGGCAACACCGTGGACATTCTGCGGAGCATGGGAGGTATCGCATGAAAACAGAAAAACGGCCAGTAGAAATCACAGTGGCGGGGGAACTCCCCGGCTTTGAATACGGCGGGTGCCGGGGCGTATTTTTGAACCTGGGGCTGGATGTGGAAATGGAGGGAGTGACCTATCACCTGTCCAGCAGCTTTGCGGAAAAAACGGAAATGGGCGAGGTCATCGACACAACAGAACTGGAGCGGAACGGGCGGCGGACAGCGTAAAAATTTCCGATGTCCGGTGAAAAGATATTGCTTTACAGTGCTAAAGTGGCTATAATGGGAGCAGGTAACAGATGCTATGTTCCTGCGTCCAGGGAGGTAAAAAAACAAGATGCAGGAAAAATACAATGTTGGAATTTATTGCAGGCTCAGCCGGGACGATGAGAGAACCGGTGAGTCCGTGTCCATCGAAAATCAAAAAATCATGCTCAGCCGCTATGTGCAGGAACAGGGCTGGAACCTCTACGCCGCCTACTGTGATGACGGGGTCTCCGGTACAACCTTCGACCGGCCCATGTTCAACCAGATGATCGCCGACGCCAAAGCTGGGAAAATCAATCTGATACTCTGTAAGGACCTCAGTCGTCTCGGCAGAGACTACATCGAGGCCGGACGGTTTACAGACATCGTGTTCCCCAGCATGGGCTGCCGCTTCATCGCCCTCAACGACGGCGTGGACACCATCCACAAGAACAATGAGATGCTAGTCATTTTGAAGAACGTCATGAACGACCTGTACGCACGCGACACCAGCAGCAAAATTCGGGCGGTGAAGCAGTCTACGTTTCGGACGGGTAAGTATGTCGGCTGCTACGCTCCCATCGGCTACCGAAAATCTTCGGCGGACAAGCATATCCTTGAAATCGACCAAGTGACCGCGCCTGTTGTTCTCCGCATTTTCGATATGCGCTTGCAGGGAGACAGCTTTCGGAAAATCGCCCGGACGCTGAACGAGGAGGGCGTACCTTCCCCCCGCGGCTTCTACTACATGGCGGAGGGCAGGCCGAACCTGCGGGGCGAAACGCCCTACTGGAACGATGTGACGGTCAAGACCATTTTGCGGAATGAGGTCTACCTCGGCCACATGGTACAGAACAAGACCGGCACCGTTTCCTACAAGGTTCACAAGCAGGTGAGCAAGCCGAAAGAGGACTGGATCAAGGTGGAGCATACCCATGAGCCGCTTGTTTCCCAGGAGGTCTGGGATGCCGTTCAAAGGCTGGACAACCACCCCTCCAAGGGCCGCTCCGATAGTGATGGGGAAATCTCTTTGTTCGCCGGCGTTCTCTACTGCGCGGACTGCGGTTCGTCTATGCGGATTTTGAAAGACTATCGAAGCCGGAAGCGCCACGAGGACGGTCACTACGGCACCTATAAAGCCTATATGTGTAACCGATACGGCAGCGGTGGCAAGGTGGCTTGTTCCATGCACTACATCAACTGTAAGGTGCTGACGAAGCTGCTCTTGCTGGACATCCACGCCAAGGCGATGCTGGCGCAGAACAGCCCCGCTGTCCTCAAGGAGAAAATCCTTGCCCAGAAGAATGCCGCCAGCATGGAGCAGACCAAGGCGCTTCGGGCAACGCTGGCGGCGGTGGACAAACGGCTGGCCGAGTTGGAAAAGCTGGTAGTATCGGCCTACGAGGACAAGGTGAAGGGCGTTATGCCGGAGGCCCTGTGCGTCCAGCTGATGAACCGCTATGAGGACGAACGCCGGGGCAAGCTGGAACAGCGGACGCAGCTCACCGCCCAGCTGGAGGCCACCCAAGAGGACGAGCAGGCCACCGACGAATGGCTGGCCGTCATCAGGGATTATGCCCAGCTTGAGGAACTGGACCGCCCCACCCTCCTGCGGCTGGTAAAGCGTATCGAGGTGGGCGAGAAGTATGAAATCGCTGGGGAGACCCACCGGGACATCAAAATTTATTACAACTTTGTCGGGTATGTGGAACTCTGAAATCTGTACTTCTTTATGCGAGGTTATCTAACGACACCTACTGTCACGATATCTCCGTGAAAACCCGGAGCGCCCTGGAGAGCAAGCGAAAAAACGGGGACTACGTGGGGGCCTGCCCCATCTACGGCTACCAGAAGGACCCAGCTAACAAAAATCATCTGGTCATCGACGAGGACGCCGCCTATGTGGTCCGGGAGATTTACCGCCGCCGCATTGACGGGGCCAGCGCGCAGAAAATCGCCGGGGAGCTGAACGAGCACGGTGTTCTATCTCCGCTGGCCTACAAGATCAGCCGGGGCCTGCCCCACCCCACCGGGGGCGCGGCGGACAGCCCGGAGGCCAAGTGGTCCGCCAAGGCGGTAATCCGCATTCTGGCGGATGAAACCTACACCGGGGTGCTGGTCCAGGGGCGGCAGGAGACCTACAACCACAAGCTGAAAAATCTGGTGCAGAAGCCCGCCAAGGACTGGGCGCGGGTGGAGAACGCCCACGACCCCATCATCCCCCGGCAGAGGTTTGAGCTGGTGCGGATGATTGCCAGCCTGGACACCCGCACCGCCCCGGAGGGCGAGGAGGTCTACCTGTTCTCCGGCATCCTCATCTGCGGCTGCTGCGGCGGGCGCATGACCCGGAAAACCAACACGGTCAAGGGGAAAAAGTATATCTATTACTACTGCCCCACCGGGAAGAAAAACGGCTGTGACCACGCTGTGATGCTGAAGGAGGACGATTTGAAGCGGTGCGTCCTGGACAGCCTGCGGGCCCACATCCGCAGCGTGGCGTCGGTGGACGCCATGCTGAACAGCATCGACGAGGACCGGATGAACCGGGAGCTCATCGCCGGATTCAAGGCCCAGATCGCGGACAACGAGGCCCAGTTGGCCCAGGTGCGGCGGTTCAAATCCACCATCTACGAAAACATGGTGGAGGGCATGATCGACAAAGCGGAGTACCAGGACCTGCGCAGCCGCTACGCCGCCCAGACGAAGCGGACCCAGGAGGCCATCGACCGTCTGCGGGGGGAGATGGAGCGGGCGGCGGGGGGCGCTGGGGACCGCCTGCGGTGGGTGCGGCACTTCCAGGAGTTTTCTAATCTCACCGAGCTGGACCGGCGGGCGGTGATCGCCCTGGTCCAGTCCATCAAGGTCATCGGCAAGACGGAGCTGGAGATCACATTCCGGTACGATATGGAATATCAGGCAGCAAAGGAAAAGCTGTCGCTGGCAAAGGAGGCGGGCTGAATGGCTCGGAAAAGCAGAAAAAATATCGCCGTGGTGGAGGAGGCTCCCGCTATAAAAGTGTGGCGGGCGGCGCTCTACATCCGGCTGTCCGTGGAGTTCAACGGCAAGCGGGGGGATTCCCTGGAGACCCAGCGGCAGATCATGGAGGCGTATGTGACCCTCTGCCCGGATATTGAGGTGGCGGAGATCTACATCGACAACGGAATCTCCGGCCAGACCTTTGAGCGGGCGGCGTTCCAGCACCTGCTGAACGATATTGAGGCGGGGAAGATCGACTGCGTTGTGGTCAAAGACCTGTCCCGGCTGGGGCGCAACACTATCGACACCGGGTACTACATTGAGAAATATTTTCCGCTCCATCAGGTGCGGTTCATCGCCGTCAACGATCAGTACGACAGCGAGGACGGGGAAAACAGCGCCAACCATATGATCGTGCCGCTGAAAAACATGATAAACGAGGCTTACGCCGCCGACATCAGCCGGAAGGTGGCGGCGCAGCAGCGTCAGGCCATGCGGGACGGGGAGTTTGTGGGGAGCCGTCCTCCCTACGGCTACCGAAAAGACCCAGACAACTGCCACCATCTGCTGGTGAACGAGGACACCGCCCCCACTGTACGGCAGATCTTCCAGTGGGCGGCGGAGGGCGTAGCCTTAAACGATATGGTGAAGCGGCTGAACGAGGCCAAGGTGCCCACCCCTGGCCATTATCTGGCCAGTGTGGGGCTCATAACCAACCAGCGGCTCATGGGGAGCGGCAAGTGGCAGACCTGGACGGTGGGCAAAATTCTGGAGGCCGAGGTGTATACCGGGGACATGGTGCAGGGTAAGAGCCGGACCGTGGGCCGAAAGCAGGTCTCTACCGCTCCGATGGATTGGATCGTGGTACGGGACACCCATGAGGCCCTGGTAAGCCGGGAGATGTTTGAGCTGGTCCAGGCTGTGAGGCAGAACGCGGCAGTCAAATACACCGTGACGGAAAAGAAACCCTATACGGAGAATATCCTACAGGGCCGGGTGTTCTGCGGGTGCTGCGGGAAGAACCTCCACCGCCAGAAAAGCCATGGGCGCTATTTTTACCGCTGTATCACCAATGACCGTTTGGGGAAGGATGCCTGCCCCGGCGATATCCGCTATTTGAAGGAGGCCGACCTGTTTGATACCATCCTGATCGTCATCCGGCAGAAGGCCGGGGCGGTGATGGGCAGCGGTCTGTATTTGAAGCGGCAGGATTCCAAAATCGCGGCGAAAAAGGCGGCGGTGGACCGGGAAATCGACCAGCTTCGCGGGGAAACAGAGAAAAACCAGGCGCTGTTAAAGGGGCTCTATGAAAACTTCGTCACCGGCATCCTCACCAGGGCGGAGTACCTGGAGCTGAAAGAGGACTACAGCGGCAAAGTTCGGACGGCAGTGGAGCGGGTCCGGGAGCTCCAAGCGCAACAAAGCGAGCTGGAAGCCCTGGTGAAGGACTGCGCTTCCCTGGCGGACAAGCTGGCGACGGCGGAGAAAGACAAGGCCCTCACCGCCCGTCTGGTGGAGCAGGTGATCGAGCGCGTCACCGTCAGCGGCCCCGGCGATGTGGCCATCCAATTCCGATTCGAGGACAGCTTCATCCGGCTGGCGAGGTCCCTGCATGGATAGCAGGGCATACACTATCGCCCTCTATATCCGGCTGTCCTCCGAGGACAGCAAGGTGGGCAGCTACAGCATCGAGGGGCAAAGGCGTATCCTCCACAAGTACGTGGAAAATATGGAGGGCGTTGCCAACCCCAACGTTTTGGAGTTCGTGGACAACGGCTACAGTGGGACCAACTTCGAGCGGCCCGCCGTCCAGGAACTGCTTGAGCTGGTACGGTCCGGGGGCGTAAACTGCATCATCGTAAAGGATTTTACCCGGTTCGGGCGCAACGCCATTGAGATTGGGTACTTTATGGAGATGGTATTCCCGCTGTACCATATTCGGTTCATCTCCCTGGGAGATGAGTTCGACAGCGATGACTACCATGGGGACACAGGCGGGGTGAACGTGGCGTTCAAATACCTCATCAGCGAATTCTACAGCCGTGACCTGTCCGTGAAGTACAAAAGCGCCAAGTATGTGAAGTTTCGCCGGGGCGAGTATCAGAGCACCAGGTGTCCCTACGGCTACCGCAAGGGAGCGGACGGGCGGATGGAGCCGGACGGCGAGGCCGCTGACAATGTGCGGCTGATCTTTGAGCTGGCCCAGGCGGGGTACAGCGCCGGGGAAATTGTGAGGGCGCTATTTGAGCGGGGCGTCCTCACCCCCGCTGAGTACAAAGCGGCCAATGGAAACCACGGTTATGACATCTCCCGGTGCTGTCACATCTGGCATAAGACCACCGTACGACGCATTTTGGAGGATGAGCGGTACACCGGCGTCTACATCATGGGGAAGCGGGAGGTGACGGAGGTGGGCGGGCATCACGTCCGGCTGAAGGAGGAAAGCCAGTGGGTGAAGATTCCCGGCCACCATCCCGCCATCGTCAGCCGGGAGATGTTTGAGGAAGTGCAGGATAAGTTGACCCGTGTTAAATGCGGGGCGAAAGCGCCCCATTCCTATCCCCTGCGGGAGAAGGTGTTCTGCGGCTGCTGCCGCCACGCCATGACCCGGATACGAGGCCGCTATTTTGCCTGCCAGTACACCGCCGTGGACGATAGCGCCCCCTGCCATGGATTGCGGATTAACGAGGCGGAGCTGGAGGGCATGATCTATGAGGTCATGACCAAGCAGGCGGAGGTCATTTTGAATGTGGATGATATCTCCCACGCCGGGAATCTGGAGGTTCAGCTTGCCCAGCAGAAGGAGAGCGGCGGGCAGGTGGAAGCCTGCCTGGAACGGAAGCGGGCGCTCTATGAGCGGTTCGTGCTGAAGGAGATCGGCGCGGATGCGTTCAAAGCGGAAAAGACCGTGCTGGACGGTGAGCTGGCCCAGTTGAAGCAGGTCCACGCCGCCGTCACCGCCCAGGTAGAGCGGACACGGGGGGATGAAAAAGCAAAACGCGCCAGGATTGAGCTGGCGCGGGAGGTTTCCGGGGCCAGCGGCCTGACGGCGAGGCTGGCGGACGCGCTGATCGACCGGGTGTATGTCGGCCCGGAAAATCAGGTGGAGATCATCTGGAAGATGAAGGATTTTTGTGGGGAGGGTTCGGAATGAACAGGAAACGGGTGTGGCTGTACTGCCGTGTGGCCAGCCGGGAAAACAGCGTGGAGCTGCTGGCGGTACAGAAACAGATTTTGAAGGACTACGCAAAAGGGCATGGTCTTGAAATTGTGGGCTGTTCCAGCGATGTAGGGAGCGGCTTGACGATGAACCGTCCGGGGCTGATGGAGTTCCACGCGGCCATGGAGGGAGGCGAGGTCGATATCCTTCTGCTGGCTAAGTTATCCCGCCGGGGACGGAGCCTGGAGGAAGTGTTTCAATACTGGTGGCTTCTTCGGAAACACCGGGTTCGTCTCTAATACTGTAGCCGAGGGGGAGATGTATTTTGGATATGTAGATTTTATTCAGGTTAAGATAGTTTGGACAGCAGGAAAGGTCTTACTCTGAAATAAATGTGTTCAACAATAGCTACTGACCTGGAGAAAAATATGTTGAAACGTAATTTTTATCAAATAATAGGTCCCATTCTGCCTTATATTCAGCAATATCTGACCAGTCCTCCGTATCTCGTTGCCCTTCATGATCATTACCATCACCAACGACAATACAGTGTACTTTTCCATCATCAGTTTGAGTCTCTACTATGGCAATAGTGAACCCATACCCAGCAGAAACCGCCACAACATTCTTCCAGTCTTGTATGTTAGCACCTGCATCAGCACTACTTTTGACTTTTTGAGTAGTAACGACTGTTCCGTCTGCTCTTAAGCCGACTGTATGGTCATCCCCGGCAGAAATGGCAATGAGATTGGTCCAATCTTCTCCTTGAACATTGCATTGACCATGTGAGTTATCCCCTACTGCAACTGCGGTTCCATCCCGCCGTAATGCTACAGTATGACCCTGTTTTCCATATTCCTTGCTCCCACCGCCAGCAGAAATTGCCACAATATTAGTCCATTCAGAAGCGTCCCTTTCAATTTGTTCCAGTTGGCTCTCGCTATCATATCCAGCAATGTGAATCTTGCCACTTGAATCCAAACCTACTGTATGGCGCCAACCGCAAGCAATTGAAATAATGTTTGTCCAGCTATCAATATTTGTTTGCCCATCACCGTTGTGCCCCTGTGCTGTTAAGGTGCCATCCGCCCTTAAACCAACAATATATTGCTGACCTGCCGCAACCGCAACAATATCATGCCACATACTTGTATCTATACGATAATCACCCGCATTGCCTGCAGTAACAACAGTCCCATCATTTTTTAGGCCTATAACGATACGCCCCTTTGCACAAATTGAAACAATATCTGTCCAAGTCCTAATGTCATCTTCTCCGAAAAAGTTTTTCCCTGAAAAATATGCAGTTCCAGCAGCAGTTACTGCTGCTGAATACCGAATTCCCGCCGAGATAGTGTTTGCTTGGCTACGCATTTTAATTAGAGACTTGCAGATTTGGGCCATTTCTTGGCTATTTTCGTAATTACCCAATTTTTCAAAAATTTCTAGTGCCTCTATATAGTTTTGGTTCTCAAACGCAGTGTTAGCACTGTCATATGCCGTTTGATCTGCTGCCTGCTTATTATCAGCTTCTATCTGTAGCTTTGCGCACTGCTCCATATAAGAATCGCTTTCAAGGAAACCATTTAATTGGGAAAACAGTTCTTGTGCTTCCCTATATGACCCGTTTTTGAATAAAAGCATAGCTTCAGAATACAAAATATGTTTTTGAGAATCTTTGAACTCATAAATGGGGCTAAGAGAATCTATAGCATCTTGATAATTGCCAGACGAAATTTCAGCAATAGCATCATTATACACGATTTCTCTACTTTGACGAACATCGCTTGCATTTAGAAAAAGAAATACAAAGACAATAACTACAAAAGTGAGAAAAACTAGCTGGCTTTTTTTAATCCTGCCCATTTGCGTGCCTCCCATTTGTGGGCTGAACTGGAGATAGCGTGGGGGATATGCGCTGCGATTTTAGAGCATCAGTTTTTGCTCGCGCAGTAATCCATATCCCCAATATCCCATTAATGACATAGCAAACAATACAGCTTTTAAAAAGGCTTTCCAAATTATTCTGACACGTTTGAGTAAGCCATGTTATGCTTTCTTTCAAGTTAGCGTGATCCCCCTCAGTAGGAATCCATAAAAACAATGTTTCTAGTTCATAATAAGCAAGGTATATTGCGCAACTGCATACCATTGATGCCAAGGCTATATCTCTACAAACGTGCCTGCTTTTTTCGCCGGTAGAGGCACTATATATACAGGCAGCCAAAGCAAATGTGGCTAACAGGCAATCAGAAAAAAACCTATGTCCTAGCAATTCTATGTTGGTACCACAGCGCAACTCATACACAATTGTTAGTATCAACGGAAGGCTTGCCAAAAGAACAGCTCCATAAAACCAATGCCAAATTTCTAACAATATTAACTTCAGATCCGACCGCGAAAACTGATTTGACTGATCTGGCTGGCTCGCGTCACTTGTATCTTTGTCGTTTTCGTTTCTTCTTTCACACATAAGAATAACCTCATATAAAGTTTAAATACAACTGAAATTTGGCGTAGCAGCATCTAAAATAAAAGCTATTTTCAATAATATTTTGACAACGCTAAGTAGTATACCGCATAACTAGACAAAATTCAACAAAATAAAAAAATTTTTGTCGTGGGCTTGACACACGGGTGCCTAAGTTCGTGGAAGCATAAGCTATAAAAAGTTCACTAGAACCTATAAAACATCTCAAAAAAATCAACAAAATAGCATTCTATTTTGAGAGCCTGTGGCGTGGTTCAAAACACCACAAGCTCTCTTTAATTAAAAGGACTGAATAAATGATGTCTCGTAAAAGCCGTAAAAACTTTGAAAACCCCATTGCACCTACTCATTCACTTCCCCTAAGAGCGGCGACCTATCTTCGTGTCTCTGTGGAAAAACTAACGTCACCACAAATGTCCGCCGAAAGCCAGCTGAAAATTATTGAAGCATTTTTGGATTACCGGCCAGATCTGACTTTGACCTCAACCTATGCAGATGTCGATGACCGCGGCTTTCAGCGTGAGAGTTTTGACCAGATGATTCAGGCAATTGAGAGCGGCAAAATCAACTGCGTGATCGTAACAGATCTCTCCATTTTAGGCCGGAATCTAATTGAAACCGGTTATTATATCGAAAGCTATTTCCCACGCCACAACATTCGCCTGATTTCAATCTCAGAGCCTGTTTAAAATCTTCTAATGAGGATGGCAATGAGGGCAAACGTGAGAATCTGAGCAGAAATATAAAGTTTGCGTTCACAATTTTTCCAAAGTCTGCGGAATTTGTCGAGCCAGCCGAAAAGA
>Ga0209694_1002096_pt1 | contig 17826 bp, 15 predicted proteins | sample GluameincwithD2O_FD_187499 | JGI IMG/M metagenome (GOLD analysis project Ga0209694, IMG submission 187499) | Mouse cecum microbial communities from Vienna, Austria - Glucosamine amended microcosms incubated with D2O (SPAdes) (version 2) | ecosystem: Host-associated > Mammals > Digestive system >... | reverse complement strand
GGACGCCTACCTGCGCTACTATTGCTCGGGGCGCATCAAGCGCTCGCTGGGGTGGCTGAGCCCCGACGAGTACCGCGCCTCGCTTGGGTACGCCGCCTAGGCGGTACGGAAAAACGTCCGCACCCCCAAAGCTATTACCCCAGCGGGGTAAACTTTGCGTTTAGCCTGATGAGTTCAGGGTAAAAGGCAGCTCGGGAGGGGAGGGGAAGGAGGGACGGGCCGGCCGCGGGCGCCCGATACCCGACCTGCCCCATCATCGATGTTGGTTGCGTCGAGGCGCATCTTTCCAGTTGCCGGGGGCCAGTTGGCGGGTAAGGTGTCGCGTTATGAATTTGTACCTCTCCCATAGCACCGCGCTTCGCTTTTGGCGCGCCTGGTCGGCCGCGGCTGCCGTGCCCTTGCATGCCTTCCACGACCTGGGCGCCGCCGAAGCTGCGCTGTTCCCCGATCGCTTCTTCGCCGCATCGGAGGTGCTTTTCCGAGCCGTCCGCACCGATCGAGAGATTCGGGAGGCGTTGCGGCGCGCGGCAGCCCCGGGGGATCCCTCTGCGGCGTCCGCCGCCGAGAAGGCCGCTGATCCGGCGGCCTCCGTCGCGCCGGGCGCCGCTGCCCCGCGGGTGCCGCCGGCCTCCGCCGTGCTAGGGGCTGCAACGTCGTGCGCGGACTCGCTGGAGATAGCGGCCGCCACTGCGCCGGGCGTGGTTGCGCCGGGGGCGCCGGCTGCCGATGCGGCGTCAGCGAGCGACGCGGTGCTGGCGACTGGCGCCGTGGCGGTGGCGCTTCGCACGGCATGCTGTTCCGATAACGGCTCGGTGCATGTTGTGACGACCAGCTGCGGAGGTTTGCGCAACTCGACCGCCGCGACCCGCCATCGGATCGGGGGCGCCCTGCCGCGGGGATCATTTCTCAAAGTGGCCCCGGGCGTGTTCGTGTGCTCTCCCGAGCTCGTCTTCGTCCAGATGGCCGCAAGCGTTCCCCGTGGCGCCCTTCTCGCGCTCGGCTACGAGTTGTGTGGCTGCTATCCGGTCGGGGGCGATCGGGCGGGCGCCCTCGTGCGTCGGCCCCTGACCGCCCCGCGTCGCCTGTCGGCATTCGCCGCCCGCGCGACGGGACTCACGGGCGTGACGGCGGCCCGTTCGGCCGCAAAGCAGGTGCTTGCCAAATCGGGATCGATCATGGAGACAGAGGTGTCCATCGTGGCCTTCTCCTCCGTGGCCCAGGGCGGGTTGGGGCTTGTGCCGCCGAAGCTGAACGAGCCGGTGATGCTGTCCGCTCGGGCGAAAGAGGCGACGGGCCTGAGCCGCGTTGTGTGCGATTGGCTGTGGCCCGAGGCGCGGGTGGCTGTCGAATACGACGGACGCGACTCCCACGCCAGCCCGCAGCAGCAGGCCCGCGATGCCCGCAAGCGCGATGCGTTGCGCATCGACGGTTTCGACCTGACCGTCATCACGAGCTCTCAGTTCCACCACGTGACCCAGTGCACGGCGCTGCTGCTGGGCGTGGGCTGCCGCGTCGGGCCGAGAAAGCGCAAGCTGAGCGCCGAGCACGCGCCCCGGCATTTGACGCTGCGCAAGCAGGTGCGCGCGCATCATCGCGAGCATTTCCCCTTTCGCTTCAAGAAGAGCCGCCCGTAAAGCCCGCTGAGTTTCCGGGGGCTCTCTCCGAGAGCGTTCGAGGGCCGCCAGAAGTCGTCATGGGCCGCCAAGGGGTCGCTAGGAGCCTCCCGGCGCCCCGATATTTCTTGCCGAACTCGCGAAAATGCGACAAATCGGCTGATTGGGCGACATCGCGGAGCACTATATGTCGCTCGATCGACACATTTGTCGCAGACCGGGCCTTCTTTCGAGAAAAATGTCGCCCGATCGTGATATTTGTCGCATTTTCTCGACTTTGCTTGGGAAAAGCGCGTCCGTGCGCGGAGGCCCCGCTTCTGTCGTGCGCGCCGGTCTGCCCTCGCTGGCCCGCTTCTTTCGTGCGTGCTAGCCCGCCCTTGCCGATCGCGTTCCTTTCTCGCCCATGGCTCTCCCCAGCCTCTTCGATCGCGTCATCCGCTGCTCCGCTTGCTTTCTCCTCTCCCTCTTTCGTGCTGCTTGCACCCACCCCTTGTCACCTGCGCTCTTCTGCCTCCCGGCGACTTTCCGTTGCTTCTCCTGCCACCCCGTCCCCCGGCCCTTCCTCGCCGTTTGCCTCCTCCTGCCGCTTCGTTGATGTTTCTTGTCGGCAAATCGCGCGTTCGCACTGCGGGGCGTGCGGGGCGTCGCCTATAATGCAACACTTGATCTTTGACTATCTATAAGGAGGTGTGAGTTCATGCCACGGCTTCAGATCATGGATACGACCATTCGCGACGGTCAGCAGAGCCTGTGGGCCACCCGCATGCAGATCGGCGACATGCTGCCGATCCTGCCGAAGATGGACCGCGTCGGCTACTGGGCCATCGAAGCGTGGGGCGGTGCGACGTTCGACTCGTGCCTGCGCTTTCTGGACGAGAATCCCTGGGAGCGCCTGCGCGCCATCAAGGCCAACACGCCCAACACCCCGCTTGCCATGCTGTCGCGCGGCCAGAACCTGGTCGGCTACAAGCATTACTCGCGCGAGATCGTGAACCGCTTCATCGGCGCGGCGCACCGCAACGGCATCGAGGTCTTCCGCGTGTTCGACGCGCTGAACGACATCCGCAACGTGGTGGACAACGCCGAGGCCATCAAGGAGCACGGGGGGCTGTTCGAGGGCGCCATCTCCTATACCATCTCGCCGGTGCACACGCTGGACTCCTACCTGGAGTACGGCCAGCAGCTGAAGGATCTGGGCGCCGACACCATCGCCATCAAGGACATGGCCGGCATGCTCACCCCGTACCGCGCCGAGCGCATGGTAAAGGCCTTCAACGAGGAAATCGGCCTGCCGGTGCACATCCACTGCCACTACGTCGGCGGCATGGCTCCGGCCAACATCCTGAAGGCCGCCGAGGCCGGCGTGGCCGTGGCCGACACCGCCCACGCGCCGCTCGCCTTCGGCAACTCGCACCCGGCCGTCGAGATGATCGTGGCCGCCCTGAAGGAGAGCCGCTACGACACCGATCTGGACCTCGACCTGCTCTTCGAGATCTCCGAGTACTGGGAGGAGATGCGCAAGCGCGGCCACTACAAGCGCGGTGTGTCCTCGCTCATCCACATGCAGGTGTACTCCCACCAGGTGCCCGGCGGCATGATGAGCAACCTCATCAGCCAGCTGGAGGTGCAGAAGGCGGCCGACCGCCTGCCCGAGGTGATGGCGGAGATTCCGAAGGTTCGCGCCGAGGTGGGCTATCCGCCGCTCGTGACCCCCATGTCGCAGATCGTGGGCACGCAAGCGGTGTTCAACGTGCTCACCGGCAAGCGCTGGAGCGTCATCTCCAAGGAGATGAAGGACTACGTGTGCGGCTACTACGGCAAGGCCCCGGGCCACATGGACAAGGAGATCGTGGCGAAGGTGGCTGGCGACTCCGAGATCCTGGATCCGAGCATCGCGCCGGGCACGCTCGTGACCACCACCTACGACGAGGTGGCCAACGAGATAGGGGATTTGGCCCACAGCGAGGAGGACGTGCTCATGTACGCCCTGTTCCCCAACGAGGCCCGCACCTACCTTTCCAAGCACCGGGTATCCGAGAAGGTCGACTTCATGCTGGAGCAGGAGTCCAGCGGCACCAAGGAGGATGATTACGTGGACATCAATCAGATTCGCGAGCTGGTTCGCGTTGCCGAGGAGAGCGGCGTCGGCGAGATCGTCGTCGAGGAGGAGGGCGTCCGCATCGCCGTGCGCATGCCCGGTCAGGGCGCGCCCGTAGCGGCCCCCGCGCCGGCTGCCCCGGTAGCCCAGGCGGCCCCGGCTCCTGTTGCTCCTGCGCCTGCCGCCGAGCCGGCCAGCGACCGCCCCGCCAGCTGGGTGCCCGTGGTGGCCCCCATGGTGGGCACCTACTACGAGGCGCCCGCGCCCGGCGAGCCGCCCTTCGTGAAGGTGGGCGACGAGGTGGCCGCCAACGAGACGCTGTGCATCGTGGAGGCCATGAAGCTCATGAACGAGATCACGGCCGAGGAGATGGGCACCGTGCGCGAGGTGTGCCTGTCGGATGCCACGCCCGTGGAGTACGGCACCGTGCTCTTCTACGTGGAGCCCCACGAGCCCGTGCAGACCCTCCCGGAGAACTAATCATGTTCAACAAGATTCTCGTCGCGAACCGTGGCGAAGTGGCCCTGCGCATTATGCGCGCCGCCCGCGAGCTGGGCGTGAAGACCGTGGCCGTGTACTCCACCGAGGACGCGGACACCTATCCGGTGCAGTATGCCGACGAGGCCGTGTGCATAGGTCCCGCCCAGTCGGCCAAAAGCTACCTGGTGATGCCCTCTATCATCGCGGCGGCGAAGAACACCGGCGCCGAGGCCATCCACCCTGGCTACGGCTTTTTGGCCGAGAACGCCGATTTTGCCCGCGCCTGCGCCGACAACGACCTCGTGTTCATCGGTCCGGCCGCCGAGTGTATCGAATCGATGGGCGACAAGTCGAGTGCGCGGGAGACCATGAAGAGCTGCGGTGTGCCCACGGTGCCCGGAAGCGATGGCTGCCTGGACACCGTGGAAGAGGCCGCCGCTTTCGCCGAGCAGGTGGGATATCCCGTGCTCATCAAGGCCACGGCCGGCGGCGGCGGCAAGGGCATGCGCGAGGTGCACGACCCGGCCGATCTGGCCGCCCAGTACAAGGCCGCCCGTACCGAGGCCGGCGCCGCCTTCGGCAACGACGGCGTGTACCTGGAGAAGCTCGTGCTGCGCCCCCGCCACGTGGAGGTGCAGGTGCTCGCCGACGACCATGGCAACGCCGTGGCCCTGTGCGAGCGCGACTGCTCCATCCAGCGCCGCCACCAGAAGCTGTTGGAAGAGGCCCCCTCGCCGGCGCTTACCGATGAGCTGCGCCGGGCTATGGGCAAGGCGGCCCTGAAGGCCGTGCGCGCCGTGGACTACCGAAACGCCGGCACCATCGAGTTCCTCCTCGACGAGCGCGGCGAGTTCTACTTCATGGAGATGAACACCCGCGTGCAGGTGGAGCACCCCGTCACCGAGGAGATCACCGGCACCGACATCATCAAGGAGCAGCTGCGCATCGCCGCCGGCGAGCCCATGAGCTGCGCCTCGCGCGCGCCGTTCGCCCCTGCGGGCCATGCCATCGAGCTGCGCATCAACGCCGAAGATCCGGCCCATGGTTTCCGCCCGTGCCCCGGCACGGTGAGTGCGTTCATTCCGCCAGCGGGACCGGGCGTGCGCGTGGAAACTTATTTACGGCCTGGTTCTAAAATCTCGCCGCACTACGATTCCCTCGTCGCAAAGGTTATCGTACATGGACAGGATCGCGACGAGGCCGTGGCCCGGGCGCGCCGCGCTTTGGACGAGTTCGTGATCGAGGGCATCGCCACCACCATCCCGTTCCATCAGCGCGTGCTGGAAAACGAGGCGTTTCTGGCCGGCGAGGCCACGACGGACTTCATCGAAACCCAGATGGGAGACGTACTATGACCAGTGAAATGAACGTGGAAGGGCTCTCCATCGCCCCCGGCGTCATGGAGACCATCATCTCCGTGGCCGCCAGCGAGGTGGATGGCGTGGCCTCTCTCGGCAACTTCGCCACAAGCGGCATTCGCTCCATGCTGGCGAACAAGCCCTCCACGAGCGGCATCGAGACGAAGATGGGCGAGGACGGCAAGCTCTACGTGGCCGTTCACGTGGAGGTGTACTACGGCTACGTGCTGCCCGAGCTGGCCGCCGCGCTGCGCTGCGCCATCGCCGAGTCGCTGGCCACCCAGGCCGGCGTGGAGGTGTCGGCGGTGGACGTGTACATTGACGGCATCCAGTTCAAATCCTAGGGAGCGTTGATGGCTTCGAGGAAACACGAGAGGACCCGCGATCGCGCCTTCGCGGTGCAAGTCCTCTATACGAGCGAGCTTCAGGGGGAATCGCCCTCGAAGCTTCTTGACGAGGGGCTCTGCCTGGTGGCCACCGAGGCCGACCCGGAGCCCGCGCCGTCCGAGGCTGCCGACGAGGCGCCCTCGGAGTTCGGTCGCATCTGCGAGGGCGCGCTTTCCGAGTACGCCCTCGGGCTCATCCGCGGTGTGCAGGAGCACCAGGCCGCTATTGACGAGCGCTTGGAGGGAGCGTCCGAGAACTGGGCGCTCTCCCGCATGCCCATCGTGGACCGCTCCATTCTGCGCCTGGCCGTCTACGAGATGTTCCAGCGCGAAGATGTGCCGGTATCGGTGTCCATCAACGAGGCGGTGGAGCTGGCCAAGGCCTTCGGCGGCGAGGACGATTCCCCGCGCTTTGTGAACGGCGTGCTCGGCCGTATCGCCCGCTCCATGGCCGAGGCCCCCGAGCTGGTTGTGACCGGCGCGGAGGAGGACAAGCCGGAGACGTCGGACGACGGTGCCGCCGAGGGTGAGGTTGCCGAGGGCACGCCCGTAGCCAGCGTGATCGAGGCCGCCGCGACGGCCGAGGCGGTTGACGCCGTGGTGGGCGCCTCGGGCGCGGCCGCGTGCGTGCAGGGGGAGGTGTAGCTCCATGGCCGATGCGGAGGGCCGCACCTTCGAGGGCGTGCACGAGCGCCTCTCCCAGATCGTGGACGAGGTGTCTGCCGAGGACATCTCGCTCGATGATGCGCTCAGGCTGTACGAGGAGGCCGTGAAGCTGGGCCTGTCCGCCTGCGATCTGTCCGAGCAGGACATCGAGGCGCACCTGGCCGCCGCCGAGGGTGCCTCGGGCGCGGATGCGCCGGCTGCCGCGGGCGATGGCGCTTTCACTGCCGAAGATGCTGCTGCCGACGTTGTAGTCTCGGCCGCCGCTACGGCTGAGGCCACCGTTTCCGATGCGCAGCCCTCTGCGCCGACCGGCGAGCTTTCGTAAGGATATTCCCATGGCCGCACTGCGCATACTCGATGCTATCAGCTCTCCTGCCGACCTGAAGGTGCTCGACAACGACGAGCTGGCCATCCTCGCCCGCGAGATTCGCCAGGAGATCGTTGCCACCACCTCGGTGACCGGGGGGCACGTAGCCTCCTCGCTCGGCGCGGTGGACATCATCGTGGCCCTGGAGAGCCTGCTCGACATGCCGCGCGATCGCGTGGTGTTCGACGTGGGGCATCAGGCCTACGCCCACAAACTGCTCACCGGGCGCCGGGAGGCGTTCAAGACCCTGCGCACCTACGGGGGCATCTCCGGCTTCACCAAGCCCCATGAGAGCCCCTACGACGTGCACTACTCCGGCCATGCCTCCGACTCGCTGTCCATTGCGACGGGTCTGGCGAAGGCGCGCCAGCTGAAGGGCACCGACGAGAAGGTAGTGGCCCTCATCGGGGATGCATCGCTGGCAGGCGGCATGGCCTTCGAGGCGCTGAACTATATGGGCAACGAGCAGCTGCCGCTGGTCGTCATCCTGAACGACAACGAGATGTCCATTTCCCGCAACGTGGGCGCGCTCATGAAGCACCTGGGTAACATCCGCGCGAACAGCCACTACCGCGAGGCTCGTGAGGGCCTGCAGGCGGCCATGGAGCAGGGAGGCCCCGCTGCTCGCGGCCTGCTCGGCTTCGGGAAGAACATGAAGGAATCGCTCAAGCAGATGGTGATTCCCCACACCATGATCTACGAGTCGCTCGGCATCGTGTGCACCCATCCCGTGGACGGTCACAACATCGCCGAGCTGCGCGACATTTTGTCCCTCGTGCTGGAAATGGACGGTCCGGCCCTCGTGCATGTGGTCACCCGCAAGGGCGAGGGCTACGAGCCGGCGCGGCAGGATCCGGAGCGCTTCCACGGCACGGGCCCTTACGACATCGCCACGGGCAAGGCGGTGAAGAAGTCCGCGAAGGCCCCCAGCTATACCGAGGTGTTCGGCGCGGCCCTGGCCGATGAGGCCGCTCGCGACAAGGACGTGGTGGCCATTACGGCGGCTATGACCGGGGGCACGGGGCTGAAGGATTTCGCCGCCGAGTTCCCCGATCGCTTCGTGGACGTGGGCATTGCCGAGGAGCAGGCCATCGGCATGGCGGCCGGGCTTGCCTCGGGAGGCAAGAAGCCCGTGGTGGCCCTGTACTCCACCTTTATGCAGCGGGCGGTGGACCAGCTTATCATCGACTGCGCCCTGCCGGATGCAAACGTGGTGTTCGCCTTCGACCGCGCGGGCTTGGTGGGCGATGACGGCCCCACGCACCACGGCGTGTTCGACATGGTGTACTCCCGCATGGTGCCCAACGTGCGCGTGCTCGTCCCCTCCGACGAGGCGGAGCTCGTGCACGCCCTGCACACGGCGCTCTCGCTGCCCGGCCCGGTGACGCTGCGCTACCCGCGCGGCGAGGCCGAGGGGGCGTGCCTGCCCGATGCGCCCGAGCTTCTGGAAGTGGGGAAGGCCCGCGTGGTGCGCGAGGGGGGCGATGTGGCCCTGCTCGCCTTCGGACGCATGGTGGGATGTGCCCGCGCTGCCGCCGACCTCTTGGCCGCCGAGGGTATCGAGTGTCGCGTGGTGGACATGCGCTGGGTGAAGCCGCTCGACGAGGATACCATCGCTGCCGCGGCCGCCACGAGGCTTGTGGTCACCGTGGAGGAGGGCGTCGTTACCGGCGGCGCTGGCCAGGGCGTGCTCGAGGTGCTCGCCCGCCAGGGCTCGCAGGTGCCGGCTGTTACTCTGGGCATTCCCGACCATTTCGTCGGCCAGGGCCCGGTGGGTCGCCTCTTCGCCGATTTGGGCCTGGATGCCGAGGGTATCGCCGCCGCGGTGCGCACGAAGCTGAAGTAGCGGCTGCGGATCGGATTCCTGTCATGAAAAAGGCCCGCGTTGTCGCGGGCCTTCGAGCGTTTCGGGGTCGGTGGGTGCTACTTCAGCTTCTTCTCCATGATGTAGTCGTCCATGATGAAGCCCTCGCCGATGTCGGTTTCCACGGCATCGATGATCTCGAAGCCGTGCTTCTTGTAGGCGCGGATGGCCATCTCGTTTTTCTTGTTCACAGTCAGGTACATCGCGTCCAGTCCGCGCTCGCGGCACAGGCGCTCGTAGAAGCGCACGACGCTGGCGATAAGCCCGCGGCCGCGATGTTCCTTCAAGAGGTACACCTTCGAGATGAAGAAGCGGTTCGTATCCGCTTCCACGTGTCCGCCGGTATAGCCGATGATGCGCGGCTTGGCAGCCTCGTGAGCGAAGTCCTCGGCATCGTGGGCCAGCTCGCCGTCTCGGTCAGATTCCACGGCGTCGTCGGCGCCGGCCGGCGCGGGCCTGCCCTCGTCGTGGATGTCGGCACCGTGGACGGCCTGGTCGAGCTCGCGCGGGGTGGCGTTCTCGCGGTCCATGATGAAGAAGTACTCGTAGCCGTTGTCGGCGATGTCGGCGCGGAAGGCGTTCAGGCTCTGGAACTTCTCCACCATGTAGTCGGTCTGCTCCTGGCCGATGAGGGCCGGCCAGTACTCGTTCCAGATATGATGGGCCATGTGGGCCAGCGCCTCGACCTCTTCGTCGCGCTCGATCTGACGGAATGACACGCTCATGGGGCTTTCCTTCCCGAAATGACTTGCGTTGCAGCTCCATTGTAGGCGTTCCGGGCGCGGCAAGCCTCCGCGCGGCCAAATGTTTCCCGCCAGTAACAAGGAATGGTCGGGGGCGTTAACACTTCTTTTTGAGGGGATTAACAATCATCGATGAGTCCGCTGGTGAGCGGGATGCGTGGAACAATCGGGTTGTTCCCGATCGTCGGACTGTCTGGCGGCAGGGGATGGAGAGACACGAAACGGGTAGGCCGGTTGGTATCGGTTGCGGTGGGAAGGGTCTCTCCATCCCTTTCCACCGCAGTCCCCTAAGGAGGTTGATTGCCATGCTCGATACTGGTTCGACCGGCTTCATGCTCGTGTGCACCATGCTGGTGCTGCTCATGACACCCGGTCTCGCATTCTTCTACGGAGGGCTCTCGCGGCGCAAGAACGTGGTGAATACCATGGTCATGATCTTCGCGGTGCTCGGCATCGTGGGGGTGGCATGGGTTGCGTGCGGCTGGTCGTTCGCCTACGGCGGCGACGGCTCCATCCCCGTTTTCGGCGGCTTGGACCAGCTGGGGTGCTTGAGCGCGGTGAACGACATGGTGGCCGAGGCCGCGGGCACGCCCGATGCCTTCGCGATACTTTCAGGCCAGGGGGCGCTGGCCGCTGACCCGGAGCTGGCGGCAAGCTACCCGGCCATTATCGATATCGTCTTCCAGATGGCCTTCGCGATGATCACCTGCGCCATCATCACCGGTGCAGTGGCCGGGCGCATGAAGTTCGGCGCGGTGTGCGCTTTCGTGGCAGTGTGGGTGCTTGCGGTGTACGCGCCGCTCGCCCATATGGTGTGGGGCGGAGAAGGGTCGCTCATCGGCGAGGTGATCGGCGCGCTCGACTTCGCCGGGGGTGATGTGGTGCACATCTCCTCGGGACTTACGGGCCTCGTGCTCTGCATCATGCTCGGTCGGCGCAAGGGCTTCGCCGTGCTGTCCTACCGGCCCCACAACGTGCCCTTCGTGGCGCTCGGCGCGGCGCTTCTGTGGTTCGGGTGGTTCAGTTTCAACGCGGGCAGCGAGTTCGCCGCTGACGGGGTGGCGGCCTTAGCGCTGCTGAACACCGTGACGGCCAGCGCGGCCGGCGTGCTGTCGTGGCTTATTGCCGAGCGGCTGCACGTGGGGAAGTGCACGCTCGTGGGCGCGGCCACGGGGCTCGTGGCGGGGCTGGTGGCCATAACACCGGCGGCGGGATTCGTGGAGCCGTGGGCGGCGCTTGTCATGGGCGCGGTGACAAGCCCGGTGGTGTATGCGGCCATCGCCTGGGCCAAGCGCCGCATCGGCTACGACGACGCGCTCGACGCCTTCGGCTGCCACTGCGTCGGCGGCATTGTCGGCGGCGTTCTGACGGGGCTCTTCTGCGTGCCGGAGCTCTCGTGGACCGATGCCGGCGGCCTTCTGTACACGGGAGACTGGTCGCTGCTGGGCGCCCAGGTGCTCGGCATCGTGGTGACGGTGGTGTTCGTGGTGGCAGCCGACGTGGTGCTCGGGTTCATCGTGCGGGCCTGCTTCGGCGGCAGCCTGCGCGTCTCGGCCGCCGACGAGGCAGCCGGCCTGGACGTGGCCGTCCACGGCGAGTCGGCCTACCCAGCCTATCTGGGCCTGGACTAGCGGCGCGGAGCACGGCAAGCAACAAGTAAGGAGCTGAGACCTATGAAGCGAGTGACGGCCATCGTGCGGCCCGAGAAGTTGGAAGCCCTGAAGGACGCGCTGTTCGCGGCGGACGTGAGCGGCATGACCATATCCCAGGTGCACGGCTGCGGCGCCCAGCACGGCTGGAGCGAGTACGTGCGCGGCACCGAGGTGCTGCTGAACATGGTGCCGAAGGTGAAGTTCGAGATCGTCGTGGACGATGGGGAGGTGGACGGCCTCGTGGACGTTATCGTGGCGGCCGCGCGCACCGGGGAGGTGGGCGACGGCAAGATCTTCGTGGCGCCCATCGAGGAGGTCGTGCGCATCCGCACCGGCGAGCGGGGCGCAGCCGCTGTGTAGGGGGCGTGCGTGCTACAATCTCTTGCGAGAAAACGAGAGAAAGGAACCCCATGCACAGCTATACCCCCCGCGGCGTGTGCTCCCGCCAGATCGATGTGGAAGTGAACGGCGACACGGTGGAGAGCGTCCAGTTCACCGGCGGCTGCGACGGCAACCTGAAGGCCATCTCGAAGCTGGTGACCGGCATGAAGGTGGATGACGTGGCCGCGCTTCTGGAGGGCAATACCTGCGGGCGGCGCTCCACCTCCTGCGCCGACCAGATGGTGCGCGCTCTGCGCGAGGCCCAGGCCGCCCAGTAACGCAGCCTCAAGGACAGCGCAGGCGCAAAGCGCCCGGCATCGACGACAACAGGGCCCGGGATGCGTTCCGGGCCCTGTTGGTGCACATAGACGGAAGCGCTATGACAGCAGGCGCCTTCCCCTAGAACAGCATGAACAGTTTGGCGAGGGCCCAGCCGATAAAGCCGCAGCAGGGGAAGGTGAGCACCCAGGCCCATACCATGCGCCGGGCCACGCCCCAGTTCACACGGCGGAAGCTGCGGGAAGCGCCCACGCCCATGATGGAAGCGGTGGAGCAGTGCGAGGTGGACACGGGCATGCCGGTCATAGAGGCTACGAACAGGGTGATGACCGTGGACACCGAGGCCGCCACGCCCTGGTACTTCTCGAGCGAGACCATGTCCATGGCCACCGACTTGATGATGCGCTTGCCGCCGAGCAGGGTGCCGAGCGACATGGCCAGCGAGCAGATGACCATGAGCCACAGGGGGAAGTCTGCGGCGCCGCTCGTCTCCATGCCGAAGGCGAGCGCTATGCCCAATAGGCCGATGGACATGAACTTCTGGCCGTCTTGGGCGCCGTGGAGAAACGACAGCGCGCAGGCGCAGATATCCTGCAGCACCACGCACACCCTATTGCCGCGCTTGCGGTCGGCGCAGGAGAAGAAGAACTCGATGATCTTGGTAGTTGCCATGCCGAGGATGAAGCCTCCCACGAGCGAGAACGCCATGCCGTAGATGACGAGCATCCACTCGGAGAGCACCACGCCGGCCAGACCGTTCAAGGCGATGGCACCGCCCGTGACGCCGGCGATGAGCGAATGGGACTTGCTGGCGGGGATGCCCCAGAACCAGCAGAACACGCCCCAGCCGATGGAGCCTATCATGGCGGCGATGAGCGCGAGGAGCGCCTGGTGGGTGTTGCCTGAGAAGTCCACCATGTTGAACATGGTGTGGGCCACGGCCGTGGAGATGTAGGTCATGCCCACGAGTCCCATGAAGTTGAAGACGGCCGCCAGGATGAGGGCCGTGGTGGGGGAAAGGCAGCGGGTGGACACCGCCGAGGCGATGGCGTTGGGGGCGTCGGTTGCCCCCGAGATGATCGTCACTCCGATGACAAGCGCCAGAATGCCGAGCAGGACGGGGTGATCGCCTGCCTGCGCAAGAAACATCGAAAGCGTCAATTCCATGCAGAGCCTTATCTCGATGAAACCGATCTGAAGAAACGCACAGCTTCTTATTCTAACGCAAGAGCTGAGCGGGAAGGTCGAGGAAGGACGGTCCGAGAAAACGGCTTGGAAACGAGGGCTCCCCGACCGCTGATAGGAGGAGACGGTCGGGGAGCGGAAGGGGAAGGAGGGGCCGGATGGGTCTAGTAGAACACGAACATGGACAGATCCGAGGCGTAGAAGGCCATGTGTGCTCATGTTCCCGAAGCACCCGCTCCTTCTGGGCCGATGCGGAGGTGAAGCCGGCCGTACTGGCCCACCCCGCATCTCCCGCGCGGCGTGCTGCGGCTACTCGATGCCGAGTTCCTCGATCATCCGCTCTCGATATAGCGCGTCAGTTGCCGCGCGCCGAGCCTCGTCGAGACGCCCGGCGTCTATAAGCTGGACCACGAGCGCTCCGAGCTTGTCGGCCCCCTCGGCCCGTCCTTCGGCGAGACCCTCTGCCAGACCTTTCTCTCGTCCCTCGGCGAGACCCTTTGCCAGGCCCTCTTCGCGGGCTTCCTCCATCATAAAGCGGGCTTGCGCGCGCATATCCTCTTCAATGGTCAACATGGTGAGGGCTTCCTCTCTCCAGGCGGCATCTTCGTTCGCCGCCTCCACGGCGGCTGCAAGGTCGGCCGCGAGCTTATCGTCGCCGACCTCCTCGGTGGCAACATATCGAAGTAAACCACGAAGACCCCCTTCTGGCAACGCTCGCCAGGCGGATGCGTTCAGCACGACCCATGAGAAGCTGTGCCCGAGGCCCACGCCGCCATCCTCCGCGCATGCCATGTCAAAAGTGTAGACGGGGCAGCCGGCGCCGAACTCGTCCTGCAGGCAGATGAATACGATGTAACTGTCCGCCAATCGCGTGTAGTCGGCACCCGGCGGCAGCATGGCCGTGTCCATCGCCCCTTGGTAATAGCGCATGCGTCGCCCTATGCCCCGTCGCGCGATGGTTTGCATCTCCACATCGTAGACCGCGCTTTTCGTGCGCACCATCGCATCGAGGCGTACGCCGTGCGATCCCAGTCTCGGCTGAACCGTGCGTTCGGCGACGACGTTGCATACCTCATCGACAGGTACGCCCAATGCTGTCTCGAGTACGCGCCGACACAGGTCTGCGCGCTCCTCCATAATCCTGTCGAACATCGGGTACTCGCTGAACAGCAGATCTCTCGACATCTTCGCCATCCTCTCATCGGGGTTGCTCGTTTGAGCCTACCTCCGCAAAACCGCGAAATGGGTGCGAGATTGTGCCTTTGGGAGCCGTCCCAAAACCGCGACGAGGTCGCATGCGCGGCTCGTTTTGCGCCGCATTGGGATCGCGTTCTCAGGTCGTGCCGGATCGGGTAAAGACTTCCTGCTCGCGGATATCTCGAACATACGCGCTCCTGCCACGCCCGCCGTCCTGCGCGATGCTTCCACGAGGGCGGATGCAGCATGGGACACGGAATAAAGGCAGCGGCCCCCTTGCCGGCAAGGGGGCCGCTCGCACTCGCCGGCAAGGGGGTGCCGGCTTGGTGCTCGCGCGGCCGGAAGGGAGGGGTGCCGACGAGCCGAAGAGGAGAAGCAAGGAGATGGAAAGCGCCGCTCTGCGCGAGGGCTGCCTTTCCCCGGAAGGCGAACCGGTCCCGGTCGCTCTCCGGGGAAAGGGCACCGCGATCGATGCCCTTTCCGAGGCCTCAAGCTCTAGTAGAACATGAACATGGACAGGCCGGAGGCGTAGAAGGCCATGCGCAGGGCGATGGCGCCCACCACTGCGCAAACCACGCCGCCGCCAGCCAGCGCCTTCAGCGGGGCACCGCCGCGCAGGCCGAGGCCGGCCAGCGCGAGGGCGGCCACCGAGCCGATGATCGCGACGACGGCGGAGGCCACCGACTCGCCCACGAACGGGCTCGCCACGGCGGCGTCCTGCATCCCGTAGGTGGGGTGCGTCGGGTCGAAGTAGTAGCCCACGTCGGTCAGCGTGTCGCCGGCCCCGGCCATGACGGCCAGGAAGATGGCGCAGGTGAGCACGTTCACCGCGGCGCCCACGGTGGCGAACTTGGCCACGGTGGCGCGGGCGGCCTCATCGTCGGCGTCCTTGAGCGACACGATGAAGGCGGCGGTCAGCGGGCCGAGCACCAGCGTGTTGCCCAGAAGCGAGAAGATCTGGGTCACGGAGTCCCACGCCGGGCGCGCCGGCATGAGGTAACTCGCGCCGGCCACGCATACGAGGGCCACGGCCGCGATGGCGCCGATGATGCCCAGCACCGCGGGCACGGTGCCGCCGTCTTCGCTCTTGCGCAGCATCACGAAGAACGCCACCATCACGATGGCCAGCACCACGATGGCGATGAGCTCTTGGGTGATGCCCGAGGAGAGGTGCCCGAAGCCGTTGAAGATGCGCTCCCAGTGCTCAAGATGGAAGAACACCGCGATGCCGCCGATGGTCAGAAGCACCACCGAGGTGATCAGCATGGGCATCTGGGCCTTCTTGGCTTTGCCCATGGCCGCCAGCACCGAGCCGGTACCGAACAGGCCCGCGGACCAGGCGACGAAGGCGGTGAACAGAATAAGGGGCCATTGCATTTCCATGTCTATTCGCCTCCCTGCCATTTCCTGCCGCGCAGGATGTAGCGGAACGTGGGGTCATTGCCGGCATCGGGCAGCGTGTGCACGTCGGCGTCGGTGTACTCCTTGCAGAAGTCCTTCAGGATGACGCGCTTGCCGTCGGCCTGCTCGGGGCCCTCGAAGCCCTCGATGCCCTGCTCGATGTCGCCGAAGAAGCGGGCCATGCCGCCGCACTGGGCGACGCAGGCGGGCAGCTCGCCCTGGGAGATGCGCTGCTCGCACAAGGTGCACTTCTCCACAACGCGCTCCTCCTCGTGCAGGTAGCGCACGCCGTAGGGGCAGGCCATGACGCAGAACTGGCAGCCGATGCACTTATCCTTGTCGATCTGAATGGTGCCGTCGGCGGCCACGTGCGAGGCGTTGGTGGGGCACACCTTCACGCACTCGGGGTTGGCGCAGTGCTGGCACTGCACGGTGAGGAAGTACATCTCCACATCGGGGAACTGGCCGGATCCGCCCTCGGTGGGGTTGGGGCCGATTCGCAGGGTCTTGTTCCAGAACACGCCGGGCTCGACGCCGTTTAAGGCCTTGCAGGCCACAGAGCAGGCCAGGCAGCCCACGCAGCGGTTCAGGTCGGTGACGATGCTGTACTTAGTCATTACTCATCCCTCCCTTCGTAGACCGGCAGCCACTCCTTCAGGCGCGGATCGCTTGCGTCGTGGATGATCTCCACGCCGTTGTGATCGCACGGGATGGGGTTGCCGAACGGGGAATTCTCGGGCGTCGCCTTGTAGATCTTGCACAGGTAGGCGCGCAGGTTGGAGGTGCCGGAGTGCGGATCCTGGGCGTGATGGTCGATCAGGTGGTTCACGCAGCACAGCTCGTGACCGCTTCCGGACTGGGAGAACTCGGGGAACCACCACTGGTGCTCGCAGTTGATGACGCCCGGGTCGATGCCGTAGTAGAGGTCGGCCACCTCGCGAATCTTGCCCTCGGGGGTCTCGATCCACACCCAGTCGCCCTGCTCGATGCCGTACTCGGCCGCGGTGACCGGGTTGATCTCCACGCGGGGCACGGGCCACAGCTCGCGGCACCAGGGCAGCTGGCGATGCTCGCTATGGAAGTACACGGGAATGCGGCGGCCGGTGGTGATGATGAGCGGGTAGTCCTTGGCGCGCTCCGGGTCGGAGACGGGGGAGTGGGTTGGCTCGGTGTAGGTCGGCATCTCCCAGCCCTGGCCGGGGTGGAACGACTCCATGACCGTGGACCAGATCTCCATCTTCTTGGTGGGGGTGTAGAAGCCGGGCAGCCAGTCGCCCTGGGTGCCGACGAAGCCGGCGGCGTTGCGGGCGCGGAAGGCGCCGGTCTCGTAGCGGCGGTAGGTGCCCCACAGCTCCGGCTCCACCTCCTTGCAGTCCCACCAGCCGTGCTCCTGGAAGTCGGCGGCGAACTTGTCCCAGCCCTCGGGCTCGTAGCCGGCCACGGCCATGTCGAGCATGCCCTGCACGCCGGGGTACTCGTCGTAGCCGGGCACGATGTTGTAGGGCAGGCCCTTCTCCTTGTAGATCATCTCGATGATCTCGCCGTCGAACTTGGCCTCGCCCGGCGGGTCGATGCACTTGATGGTGGCGCCCATGGCACCGGAAGAGCCCTGGGAGGAGCGGGGGCTCGACAGCTCCAGCCAGTGGGCCGCCGGCAGCACGATGTCGCAGACGCCGCCGCCAGGGGTGTGCCACAGGTTGCACTCCACGTAGAACTCGAGCTTCTTCAAGGCTTCCCACACGGTGGTGGTGTTGCACTGGTTCATGAAGTCGCCCGAGGAATTGAAGCAGCCGACCACTGGGTATGGCTCGCCGGTGAGCACGGCGTCCCAGGTGGTGGCGCCGTCGGCCCACATGCCCCACCAGTACAGAAGCGGGAACTGCTCGCGGCCGAGGATCTTCTCCAGCTGGCCCGGGGACAGAGGGGGCACGCCGGATCCGTTGTTGGCGAAGCCCATCTGGCCGCCCTCGATGGGGGCGCGGGTGGAGGCGCGCTGGCCGCCCGGGGTGTCGATGGCGCCGACGAGGGCCGTCAGCGTGTCGAGGGCGCGCACGTTCTGGATGGCGGTGTTGGCGTGCTCGGTGGGCAGCATGTACTGGATGCCGCCGTTCGGATAGCCCTTGGAGGGATCCACGGGCGTCGCCCAGGTGATGGCG
>Ga0209694_1002090_pt1 | contig 17892 bp, 20 predicted proteins | sample GluameincwithD2O_FD_187499 | JGI IMG/M metagenome (GOLD analysis project Ga0209694, IMG submission 187499) | Mouse cecum microbial communities from Vienna, Austria - Glucosamine amended microcosms incubated with D2O (SPAdes) (version 2) | ecosystem: Host-associated > Mammals > Digestive system >... | reverse complement strand
ACTTCATATGACAAAACAAAGATAGTTAATCTCGGGGAGACTTCGGTCTCCTTTTTTTGTTTTGTCAGTTAAAAACTTTGGCTCCGTCCTCTCTTGGGGGCGCGCCCCCAAGAGAGGACGGACAATAATCTGAAAGAGGTAATTCCTAAATCAAAATTTTGCACTTCGATTTGGAATCTTCAAAAATCAGACTGAAATGCTGACTTGAAATAAAAATATACGGCGGCCATACTTTTTTTGACGAAATTAAACTACCCTTGTATCCAGACGAGTGACAATGATAGCAACTCACAGCAATGCGCAGAAATCAACCTGATTACCAATTAGTTACCTCTATTTTACCCTTTCTTTCAAACCTCTTTATAAATAAAGAGATTATAAAGTTTTCCAGAATTACTAAAAAACATGATATCTTACTCTGCAAGGGGAAATATTAAGAAAAGAAATACTATAACAAGTCTACAAAGGAATTCCGCCGCCATCCCCAAGCCCCATCTGCCTCCCGAAAAGGAAAGACCGTAACGTGAATGGAAGATGAGGAATATCCAGGGTTGACTCACCGTATATTGCCGGTATTGCACTGATTCTATCTCGGGAAGCGCAAAAGAATGTAGTGATTATTCTGAAAAAACGCATTTTGTTTTTCCAGAAATAGAAAAGCCGCGAGGGCCTCTCTGCTTTTTTTATACGTATTTTTGGCATGATTGTCTTGCCGTAAGGGCCTCCCGACACTCCCGCAACGGCCGTTTGACGATGCAATAAGGCCTGTTTCGCAATGCAATAAGGCCGTTATTGCAATGTCAAACGGCCCTCTCTGCTTTCTTGACAAAGCTCTATTCTCGTAACGTACTGACTGTCAGTGCTTCCCATTTGATCCAAAATCCGCCATTTTCGGACCGTCGGTAAGGAATTGCACTTTCGATGTCGCTTAACATATGTTAAAGTAAATATTTTTAAAAGCAAAGTAACTGAAAAGAAACATCTGTCCCTTATGCCCTTATATCAAAAACACAAAAACCATGCCTCCATGTCAATATTGAAAATGAACGAGCGTTTTATTTGGATTTTAGCGGAAATAGCAGTAAGTTTGCATCATCAAAATGTGAAGACTCAATGAAACAATACATATATCTTCTGATTTTCACCATTGCATGCCTGTCTGCAACGGGTATGCCCGGATATGCCGTACCATCGAAAGAGACATCGCAGAAGACCAAGTATCCCGACAGGAAATCATATATCTACCGTTTTGTACTGCGCGACAAACAAGGCACACCATTCAGTCTGGAGCGTCCCCGCGAATTTCTTTCACGCAAGTCAATAGAAAGACGCCGCAGGCAAAACCTGCCCGTAGATTCTACCGATCTGCCGGTGAATCCGGACTATATCCATATGCTCGCCACTGCCGGAACAAAGATTATCGGCACAAGCCGATGGAACAACTCGGTGCTGGCAGTGACCACCGACACCGCAGCCATAGCCCCTCTGCGCCGGCTCGGCTGTGTGAAAGAGTGCACGATGGTATGGCAGTCGCCCGACAGCATCATACCTCTGTCCAGACACTACAACTATCACGATACGTTCAACAGCTGGGATTCGGTGAAAACATCACCCTACGGAGCATCCGAAAAACAGATAGCGACACTCAACGGCATGGCACTGCACAAGAAAGGATATACCGGACAGGGCATGACGATAGCCGTGCTCGACGGCGGATTCCGCAATGCCGACAAGATACCGGCTATCAGCAGGATAAGAAAGGCCGGCACGCGCGACTTCGTATACCCTCCTTCAAAGAACATCTACCGCGAGACAGACCATGGCACAAAGGTACTATCCGTCATGGGCACCCACGTGCCACATATATATATAGGTACTGCACCTGCAGCCACCTATTGGCTGTTGCGCTGCGAAGACACCCGGACAGAACAGCCGGTGGAGGAAGACTACTGGACAATGGCTGCCGAATTTGCCGATTCCGTAGGGGTCGACGTGATTAACAGCAGCATCGGATACAATCAGTACGACCACCACTACGGCGACCACCGCTATCATGATATGAACGGCCGTACCACGCTGATATCACGCTCGGCCTCAATGTTGGCCGGAAAAGGTATCGTTCTCGTATGCAGCGCCGGCAACAGCGGTATGGGATCATGGAAGAAAATCGTATTTCCGGCCGACGCCGATGATATAATAACTGTGGGCGCGCTGACACCACAACTCGTCAACGCTCCATTCTCCGGCATAGGACCTACACAGGACGGACGTGTGAAACCCGACGTGATGGCTCCCGGCAGCCCCGTATCGGTAATATCCGGCCGTGGCACAGTGGCACCGGACATAGGCACATCATTTGCCTCGCCCATCGTCTGCGGCCTTGTGGCATGTCTTTGGCAAGCTCATCCCGAAATGACAGCCCGCGACATCATAGAAACGGTGAGGCGGTATGCGGACAACTATGCCACCCCCGACAATATTTTCGGATATGGCATACCGGATTTCAAATCCGCACTGGACTCCCTTCCCAAAAACAGAGTAGAGTAAAATGAAGACAATATCCCTCCTCGAACTCAACCTAATGGTGCGCGGCACTATAGAGCGCGGACTGCCTGACGAATACTGGGTAGAAGCAGAATTGTCCGAAATCCGAGAGTCGCACGGCCACTGCTACATGGAACTTGTGGAAAAAGACCTGCCGGGCAATACCCCCGTGGCACGCGCACGGGCCACATGCTGGCGGCAGACATGGGCCATGCTGCGCCCCTATTTCGAACGGACCACGGAGCAGACATTCCGTGCCGGACTGAAAGTACTGCTGAAAGTTTATGCACAGTTTCACGAGGCTTACGGCTTCTCATGGATAGTGACCGATATCGATCCGGCATTCACCATGGGCGACATGGCCAGAAAACGCCAGATGATAATAGCCCGATTGAAAGAGATGGGTGTGTTCGACCTGAACCGCGAACTGGAAATTCCTATGTTTGCACAGCGCATCGCCGTGATATCGAGCGAGACGGCTGCGGGCTACGGTGACTTCTATCGGCAACTGACAGACAATGAATATGGCTTCACTTTCGAAATAAACCTGTTTCCCGCCATTATGCAAGGCGAGCGTGTGGAACAAAGCATCATAGCAGCCCTCGACAAGATAAACGCCCGCTGTGACGATTTCGACTGTGTGGTGATAATCCGTGGCGGCGGTGCAACAAGTGACATGTCGGGGTTCGACACGCTGGCACTGGCTGAGAATGTGGCAAACTTTCCTCTGCCCGTAATCACCGGAATAGGACACGACCGCGACGAATCGGTGCTTGACATGGTGGCCAACACAAGAGTGAAGACCCCGACGGCTGCAGCAGCTCTGCTCATCAGCCGGCTCAAAGCCACGGCCGACCGCATAGAGCGCTGCGGCGAGACAATAGCACACACAGTGAAGCGTCGCATGGAGAGCGAGCACATACGCATGGAGCGGATGGCCGAACGCATACCGGCACTGTTCTCGGTGGTAAAGACACGACAGCATGCACGGCTCGACAGCATGGCCGGACACATGGAGAGTGCATTGGTGCGTCGCCTCGACCGCGAGACCCACCGCCTCAGCATGATGTCAAATGCCGTCACACCGCTGGCCGAACGGCGTATAACAGCAGAACGCCATCGCCTGACAATGCTTGACCAACGTGTTCAGGCACTCGACCCTGCCCTGCTTCTGCGCCGTGGCTACAGCATCACACTTCACAACGGACGGGCCGTACGCGACGCCTCGCAGCTTGCTCCGGGCGACAAGATAGTGACAAAAGTAGAAAGAGGCGAGATACGGTCGGAGGTGGTTAAGGCAAATACCGTCATTTTGCAGCAACAATAAATACAGAACAACAAAGAAAACAGAATAAGACAATGGACAAGAAAATGAAATATGAAGACGCCGTGCGCGAACTGGAACTGATAGTACGACGTATGGAAAACGACGAACTCGACATCGATTCGCTCGGTGAGCAACTCAAAAGGGCGCAGGAGCTGATAGCGCACTGCAAATCGAAACTGTCAAATACCGACAGTGAGATTAAGAAGATACTCGGCAAATGAAAGCCCGATAAGTAGGATTATATTCTTTTTTAATGTCAAAATGTTGCGGATATTCGATATTTTAACTAAATTTGCAATGTTTTCATTAATCAAAATGAACAAAGTGGCCCACTCATACTCTGCCATGGCGAGAAAACAAGCATGTAAATGAACGTTTTCGTTAAGCCAAATGAGCAGAGTGAAACTTGTTTCAACTCTGCCATGGCGAGAAAACAAGCATGTAAATGAACATTACAACGAAATAAATTTTAAATATATAAGATTATGAAGGATTTAGATTGGTCAAACCTGTCATTCGGTTACAGACCGACAGACTACAACGTACGGTGCTACTATCGTGACGGGAAATGGGGCGAGATAGAGGTCTGCTCTGATGAGTATATCAAAATGCACATGGCTGCCACTTGTCTGCACTACGGTCAGGAGGCTTTCGAGGGGCTAAAGGCTTACCGCTGTCCCGACGGTAAGGTGCGCGTGTTCCGTGTTGACGAAAACGCCGCCCGCCTGCAAAGCACATGCCGCGGCATACTGATGCCTGAGGTTTCCACAGAACTCTTCACCGAAATGGTGAAAAAAGTAGTACGCCTCAACCAGGAGTACATACCCACATACGAGAGCGGAGCAACACTATACATCCGGCCATTGCTCATCGGCATGTCGGCACAGGTGGGTGTACATCCGGCCAAGGAATACCTTTTCATCATTTTCGTTACTCCCGTAGGACCTTACTTCAAAGGCGGATTCTCTACCAATCCTTACGTGATAGTGCGCGACTTCGACCGCTCGGCGCCGCTCGGCACAGGCAAATATAAGGTCGGAGGTAACTATGCGGCATCGCTCTATGCCAACAACATGGCTCATGAAAAGGGTTACGCCTGCGAGTTTTATCTCGATGCCAAAGAGAAGAAATATATCGACGAATGTGGGGCCGCCAACTTCTTCGGCATAAAGAACAACACGTACGTCACACCGGAGTCTACATCCATACTGCCCAGTATCACCAACAAGAGCCTGATGCAGGTGGCCGAAGACCTTGGCATGAAGGTGGAACGCCGCCCCATACCCGAGGAGGAACTCGACACATTCGAGGAGGCAGGCGCCTGCGGAACGGCAGCCGTCATATCGCCCATCTCGTATATAGACGATCTGGACAACGGCAAGCGCTACACCTTCAGCGCCGACGGACAGCCCGGACCCGTATCGAAGAAACTGTACGACACACTGCGCGGCATACAGTACGGCACCATCGAGGACAAGCACGGCTGGACAACGGTGGTGATAGAGTAATAACTAAAAAACAATTGTATACAGCAGGGAAGCAGGGTGAACGCCTTCGCTTCCCTAATTTTTTTGAGAACTATACAATCTACACCCATGACAACATCCGATTGACATACTAAAGAATCTATAAAAATAAGAAAATGTTGCCGAAAAATTTTGTTCGCATATAAAAAGTAGTTACATTTGCACTATAAAGCAACCTTATGGGAACAAAAGAAAAACTAATAGAACGCTTCAAAAGACAACCCAACGATTTTTATTGGGATGAACTTGTACGTCTGTTCTCTATTTTAGGATACGAAACAGACAATAAAGGCAAAACCAGCGGTTCCCGTATCATATTCATAAAAGGTAAGAGTTCGTACATGGCACACAAGCCACATCCCGGAAGTATAGTAAAGAAATATGTTATGAAACAAGTATTGGATTTTCTGACTAAAAACAAACAGATATGAAAACGCTCAATTACAAAGGATATATAGGAAGTATAGAAGTAAGTGAAGAAGACAACTGCCTGTTCGGTAAAATCCTTGACTTACCGAATGACACTATGATTTCGTATGAGGGAGAAACTGTAGAGCAACTCAAAAGCGATTTTATGGAAGCTGTTGATGCTTACATTGCCTACTGCAAAGAAAACGGGATTGCTCCTCATAAGAGTTATTCCGGTTCGTTAAATATTCGCGTATCATCCGAAACACACAGCCGCATTGCATACCTCGCACAACAAACAGGTGTCTCCATTAACGCATTCATAAGACAAATACTGGACAAACAGATTGCTGCAATGTCATTATAGCTCCAGACTGTCAACAGTGATGAAAGAATAAAGAAAATGCAAATATTGCGCAAGATAGAGACATATTCTGCGCAATATTTGCATTTTTACTCAGCATATCCATGATTACAATCAGTAAAATGGATAATCCTACCCGTAATCCGTCTAATGCTTGTATGCTAAAATAGCATTATCTTTACAGAAAATAAGCTGCATCTCGGCATAACGCCTAAACTAGTTTGGCGATTCTGCTCTCGATTTACATTATTTTTGCACCGTAAAACAAAATGTGACAAACAAGCCGAACAGCGATAAAAAAGCATACGAGCATGAAAAAAGAAGTAATGAATGAACAGGAACAGGCAATAAAGGAGGTTACCCGATGGTTGGAACGCTTGAATATTCCAAAGGTGCAAAAATGAAACTTGTGGTAGTCGAACAATGCGGAAAGCATGTCATTCAAGCAGCCACTTCCATAGAGGCTTAACCTCAATTGTTCCAAATTCGTCGGTGACAATATCCGATTCGTCGTATGTCAGGATGATACGACGGCGGCACGTCAGCACTTTCGGAAGTTTTTTCAAAGCCTCCACTTCACGGCCGTATGTAACATCAGAATGGCTGATGCTGTATGATGCCTGAATAGCCAATCCATCCTCCGGCACATAGAAATCTACCTCCACATTGTCGTTGTAAAAGAACACGCGCTCATTATCGTGGTCATGACCGTATTTTCGGAAAAGCGACAAAGCTACAAGATTCTCCAGCAAAGACGTTTCGCCATTTATCAAGAAAAGGTTCAGCACACCATTATCAACAAAATAATACTTGCACGACATTTCTTTATCGGCAAAAGGAGCAGAAACATTGCGTAAACGCAAAAGCAGCCATGCCGACTCACAATATTCTATATACTTGCTCACTGTAGGCATACTAATCTTTCCGCTCACCGACGACAGTATACTTGAAAGACGATTGTAAGACACGGGCTGCTTTACGCTCTCTGCAAGTTTTTTCAGCAACAACCGGAGAATGTTAGGATTTGAAATCTTGTTTCTGCTTACAATATCACCAAGATAAATCTTTTGAAAAGTACTTGTAAGATAGTCACGCTTTACGGAGAGTCCTACAGACTCCGGCAAACCGCCCCACTGCAAATACTCACTATATGCACGGAGCATCTGTGCACGCGGCTCGGTACCCAACAATGAGTTTTCATCTGCAACAATACCCTTGACACCAAGAAACTCCAAAAAACTATAGGGATAGACTTCTGTCGACAAATAACGTCCTCCCAAAGTACTCATTATTTCGGAAGACAACATCTTGGCATTACTTCCAGTGATCCATATATCATATTTGGCATCAGCCATTCTACGGGCAAACTTCTCCCACCCCTCAACGTTCTGTACCTCATCAAGAAAAAGCATAGGTCTTCGGCCGTACATTTCCGCATGACATTCCAATATCTGTTCAAAATCATCATTCGTGAAACCGGTCAAACGGTCATCCTCAAAGTTCAGATACAACATTTCATCCCATCCGTGACCACAGGAAAGCATCTGCTGCATCTTTTGATAGAGCATGAACGACTTGCCCGCTCTGCGAACGCCGATGAACACACGTCTCGGGAAATCATCTGAAGGCAGCTCCCTACTCACTATATTATACCTTTCAATATCTTTCTGATTGGAAGCCAAAATCTGCTTTAACACCGTCTTACTAACCATATTTTTCAAACTGTCATTTTGAATATCCGACACAAAATTACAAATAACATTTTGAAAAACGTCCGATTTATGCTAAAAAGATAAAAGAGCCACTGGTTAAAATCTCTATCAAGCCAACGCCGCATTATTTAGTAATCGTTCATTGCGTTAACACAAAATAACATTCGGGGGTAATTAACAGAATATATATAACTTTGTCACCGAATATGGAATTATCAATCAAAACAAATAAATAAAATATGGAATACGTAGTTAAAGAATCACTCTCAGGAAATTGGATTAAAAGTATTGTTGCAATATTGATTTATGCAGTGCTTTGGAATATCATACCGGGATTTTTGGGTCCCTTAGGTTTGATTTGGTACATATTGATGATGCCTTTTCTTTGGGGCTTTTACATTTTCTTTCTTGAGATAGCGCGTGGAAACAAACCCGGAATAGCAAATCTATTTGACGGTTTCAAAGACTATTGGCGCATATCCTCAACAATGCTGCTTACTTATATATACATGATATTATGGTCGCTTTTACTTATCATACCTGGAATTATCAAATCTCTTTCGTATGCGATGGTACCTTATATTTTGAAAGACAACCCCGATATGAAACACAATAAGGCAATAGAGAAAAGCATGGAAATGATGGATGGACAAAAATCGAATCTCTTCCTGTTCTTTTTAGAAATAGCCATTCTATGGATTCTCGCAGGCGTTGGAGGTAGCTTAATAGGTGGCATAATAGTTCATATAGCAAATGTGTCACTCAAAACTTCCACAATATGGAACGCAACAATAGCATTAGGCTCCTTTTACTGGATACCTTATATGTATACCGGCATTGCCCATTTCTATGAAAATTTGAAAGAGGTTGAAGAGATAATTACCGAATCAGAGCAGACCGACGAACAATAATGTCAGCCGCGCAAAACAAACGGTGACATAACAACGTTAAATCTGTTCTGCAGAGACGGGGTCTGTGTTCGTTATAGATTATGATTACTACTCTTCAATTACAAAAAAAAATGACGAATGCACGAGTCTGTCTCTGTCGGTTTAAACATACACAACATCATATATTGTAATCACATACCATCCACAAGCCTCATTTTTCAGATATACAAAAAGTTGTTTCCGGATTTTTTCCATTATCTTTGCAACGATTTTCACACGACAACAATACAATGAGCAAAGGCAAGTTAGAGAAATTCGCCGATATGGCGAGATATGAAAATGTATTTCAATATCCATACTCCGTGGCAGAACAGGTGCCATTTGAAATGAAAGGCGGTTGGCGCAAAGAGTATTTTCACAATGACAACCCGATAGTGCTGGAACTGGGATGCGGCAAGGGTGAATATACGGTGGAACTGGCCAAGCTATACCCCGACATGAACTTCATTGGAGTGGACATCAAAGGAGCACGTATGTGGACAGGAGCCACACAGGCCATCAACGAGGGGCTTAAGAACGTTGCTTTCCTGAGAACCAACATCGAGATTATAGACCGCTTCTTCGGGCCCGACGAAGTTCAGGAGATATGGTTGACATTCAGCGACCCACAGATGAAGAATCCGCGCAAACGACTGTCAAGCACGTCGTTCATGGAACGATACCGCCGCTTTCTCACCGATGGCGGCACAGTGCATCTGAAAACCGACTCCAACTTCCTATTCACATACACCACATATATGGTGGAGCACAACCGGCTGCCGCTGCTCTTCCGCACGGAAGACCTGTACCACACGGAAGGTATCGACGACGGGACACGAAAGATACTCAGCATACAGACCTATTATGAGGCTATGTGGATGGAGCGCGGACTCAACATACGATATATGAAATTCCGCCTGCCGCACAACGGTACACTCGAAGAACCGGACATCGAAATACCGCTCGACGAGTATCGCAGCTACAAACGTCCGAAGCGTAGCGGACTGGAGACAAGCAAATAAGATTACTTTTAATTGACAATTGAGAATGGATAGTTAAGAATGGATAGTTGAGAATGGATAGTTGAGAATGGATAGTTGAGAATGGATAGTTGAGAATGGATAGTTGAGAATGGAGAATTATGATTTGCTGCATAAAGATAGTATTCTATAATATGTCCATAATATTTATGGTAATCATAATTTTCAATTCGCCATTCTCAACTATCAATTCGCCCTTCTCCATTTCCAATTAAAAGAATTCTAAAATGCAAAAAATGTTCTTTTTTTCCGTATTTATCTTAAAAATAAATACACCCACCTTTTTAGCGACATTATTTATTTTGCAATTTCGTCTGAAACTTTTATCTTTGCAAAGTTTTATCGATAATTACAGCAGTTGAATATATTATGAACAAAAAGATTGTAATACCACTCGTTGTGGTCATAGCGGCACTTTTAGCCGGAGTAGGATTCCTGACATACAGCCTCATCCACCAGAAACAGGTGAACGAAGAGATGCAGGAACTGGCCGATCTTGACAAGAAAGAGATGGAAAACGAGTATGAACAGTTCGCCCGCCAATACAGCGAAATGAAGACTCAGATCAACAACGATTCCATCGTGGCACAGCTCACGCAGGAACAGCTGCGCACGCAACAGTTGCTTGAGGAACTGAAAAACGTGAAAAGCACAAACGCCCGCGAGATAGCCCGTCTGAAAAAGGAACTGGCTACAGTACGCGCCGTATTGCGCAGTTATGTGCTCGAGATAGACTCGCTGAACCGCGTAAACCAGACTCTTGCCGACGAGAACAACCGCATGAAAGGGCAATATGCCGAGGCTACACGCCAGATAGAAGGCCTGAGCAGCGAAAAAGCATCGCTGTCGGAAAAGGTAGCCATAGCCGCTCAACTTGACGCCACCAGCATCAGAATGATGGCAAAGAAGAAAAACGGCAAAGCTGTCAAGAAGATTAAAGACTGCAAAAGCATTGAAGTGTCGTTCGTGATAGCCCGCAACGTAACCGCCACAAACGGGCTGCGCACATTCTATGTACGCATCACCACACCGACTGGAGCCGTACTTGGCAACGGCGCCACATTCAACTATGAAAACCGCAACATAGAATATTCTATGAAGAAAAGCGTGGAATATACCGGTGAGGAGGTGTCAGTATCCACTTATTGGAACGTCGCCGAATTCCTAAGTGCCGGCAACTACAACGTGAGCATATTTGCCGACGGCAATATGATAGGTTCGCAAACATTCAACTTCAAATAAACCAAGAGTAAAAGAAAGAACCGTGTACAACCCAAATACTGTTTTATGAAACATATCATAGGACTTCTCATCATGTCGTGCACCATACTGCCGGCCGGAGCTCAGCGCGTTCTGAGCCTCGACAGTTGCCGTGCGCTGGCACTGCGCAACAACAAGCAGCTGAGCATATCCGGCATGAAACAGAACGTGGCAAAAAACATCAGGAAGTCTGCCCGGACCAAATACCTGCCGCAAATCAACGCTATAGGCAGCTATATGTATACGAGCAAAGAGATTTCCATACTCAACGGCGGTCAGAAAGCGGCCCTGACAAGCATCGGAACAATGTTGGGAACAGAGTTGGGAAACTCTATACAAAATATCGGAGCCAACCTGAGCGAAGCACAACTCGGTGCCATAAACGAGCAGCTTGGAGCTTTCGGAACCTCAATCGAACAGATCAAAGCCAATCTCGGCAATGGCATCAACAATGTGGCGTCGGGCATGAACGCACAAGGACAACGCATAGTCGATGCCTTCCGTACCGACACACGTAATATTTTTGCGGGTTCGGTAACGGTGACCCAGCCTATATTCATGGGTGGAAGCATTATCGCCATGAACAAAATGGCCATACTTGGCGAACAGATGGCAGCAAACGGCAGCGATGCCGCCCGCCAGTCAACCATATACGACACCGACCGTGCCTATTGGACAGTGGTGTCGCTGAAACAGAAACGCAAGTTGGCAGAAAGCTATCTGCAGTTGGTAAAACAACTGGCCGACGATGTCGACAAGATGATAAATGAAGGAGTAGCCACACGCTCCGAAGGATTGAGTGTGGACGTAAAGGTGAACGAAGCTGAAATGACGTTGACACAAGTCGACGACGGGCTTGTACTGGCACGAATGTTACTGTGCCAATTGTGCGGACTGCCGCTTGACGAGCGCCCAATACTGGCCGACGAGAACAGCGACGACCTTTCCCTGACCGACATGACACCCGTCATAACAACGGAAGAAGCCATCGAACGACGGCCCGAACTCAGAATATTACAGAATACCGTCGATATGGGACGGCAGGCTACCAACATCATAAGAGCAGGCAACTTACCAAAAGTAGCTCTTTTCGGAGGATACTCTGTCAGCAATCCGAACGTGTTCGACGGATTCCAAAAGAGATTCGGAGGCACTTGGAATGTAGGCGTACTCGTCACCATGCCCATATGGAACTGGGGCGACGTGAGCTACAAAGTAAGGGCAGCGAAAGGTGCAACTACCATTGCCGAACTTGAACTGGACGAGGCACGCGAGAAAGTGGAACTTCAAGTGACGCAGAGTACGTTCCGTGTTAACGAATCTGCCAAGAAACTGAAAATGGCAAAAGCCAACATCAAACGAGCCGAAGAAAACCTGCGCCATGCCAATCTCGGATTCAAGGAAGGCGTGATACAGAGCACCACCGTTATGGAAGCACAGACTGCATGGCTCCAGGCACGCTCGCAGAAGATTGATGCGGAAATTGATATGAGAATGAGTCAGGTGAACCTGAAAAAAGCACTTGGCATGTTACAAGAACAATAACTCACACATTCACACCTATTAATATATAAACTTATGTCAGCAAAATCACAACACAACAACATACTCCTGGCCATACTGGGATTTACTACGGTAGTGGTCATTGTGGCTCTCATAGGATATTTCACCCTCGGACACGAAGATGAAATTATACAGGGACAGGTAGAAGTGACAGAATACAGAGTGTCGAGCAAGGTTCCCGGACGTGTACTTGAACTGCGTGTCAAGGAAGGCGACTATGTGAAAGTGGGCGATACACTGGCCGTTATTGACGCTCCTGATGTAAGAGCCAAGATGAAACAGGCCCGCGGTGCCGAGGATGCAGCGTCTGCCATGGACGACATGGCAAAGGCCGGAGCAAGACAGGAACAGATACGCGGCGCCTATCAGGTATTGCAGCAGGCAAAGGCCGGCCTGGAAATTGCCGAGAAATCCTATAAGCGCGTGCAGCGTCTTTTCGACGAAGGCGTTATGACAGCACAGAAACGCGATGAAGCCTTTGCCAACTACAAGGCGATGGAGGCTCAGATGAAAGCCTCACAAAGCCAATACGACATGGCACGCAACGGAGCACGCCGCGAAGAAAAAATGGCAGCACAGGCACAAGTGAACCGCGCCCGCGGAGCTGTGGAAGAAGTAAAATCGTATATCAACGAAACCGTACAAACGGCACAGATGGAAGGTGAGGTCAGCGACGTATATCCGAAGATAGGCGAACTTATCGGCACTGGGGCACCTATAATGACGATAGCAGTCATGAAAGACATGTGGGGCACTTTCAACGTGCGTGAAGACCAGCTCAACGGAATGAAAGTCGGCAACGAATTCACCGCATATTCTCCGGCTTTCAACAAAGATATCCGCATGAAAGTATACTATATGAAGGACGAAGGCAGCTATGCAGTATGGAAAGCTACGAAAGCCAACGGACAGTACGACCTTAAAACATTCGAGATAAAAGCACGTCCGGTAGACAAAGTTGAGGGACTGCGTCCGGGTATGTCGCTTGTTATAAAGAATCCGGACGGCAAATAGCAGCCAATTTCCGAAGATACGACTTAGACATAATATTATTATAATAAAGAATAAACTGTGACAGCGTGAGTTGCAGAGAATACATACAACGAGTGAAAGAGGTGGCGCTACGCGAGTGTGCCATCCTCAAATCCACCCCCATCTATTGGTTCTGTATGGTGGTGTTCCCCATGCTCACGATGATATTCTTCACGTCATTGATGCACGAAGGGCAGCCTCAGGATATGCCTGTAGGCATTGTAGACCTTGACAACACATCTACATCGCGCAAGCTGACACGCAACCTTGACGCTTTCCAGACCAGCAGGGTTGTGGCGCGCTACACAAGCGTGAGCGAGGCACGAACCGCCATACAGCGCAACGAGATATACGCATTTCTGTATATCCCGAAAGGTACGACCGACAAGATGCTGGCAAGCCGTCAGCCTAAGATTTCCTTTTACTACAGTCTGACGTCGCTCACATCGGGCGCATTGCTTTTCCGCGACTTGAAAACCATATCCACACTTGGCGGTGCCGCTGTCGGACAAGCCACAATGACCGCCCGCGGATATACCCCGGAGCAGATACGCACATTCCTCCAGCCGATAACCATCGACCTCCATCAGATATCCAATCCTTGGACCAACTACAATATCTATCTCAGTACGATGCTCGTTCCTGGCGTGATAATGCTGTTCATCATGCTGATTACAGTATACTCGATAGGTACCGAACTGAAGTTCGGACGCTCACGCCGTTGGATTCAAACCGCCGGAAGCAACATTGCTGTGGCCCTGGCTGGCAAGATGCTGCCGCAGACACTTATATTCCTAAGCATCACATATGGGTATATGTACTACGTTTTCGGCATTCTCGACTTCCCACATCCTGGCGGAACATCCAACATATTGCTGCTCGGACTGCTCTCTGTGCTGGCCCCTCAAGGGTTCGGCTTATTCATCTTCGGGCTTATGCCGTCGTTGCGTCTGTCCATGAGCACCTGCTCGCTATGGGCTGTTCTCAGTTTCTCGATGGCGGGCTCAGCATTCCCCATCATGGCTATGGACGCACCGTTACAGTCATTGTCGTGGCTGTTTCCGATGCACCACTACTTCATGATATATCAGATTACCATATTCAATGCGTTCCCGCTCGCCGATGCGTGGCTGCATGCTGTGGCTCTTATAGCCTTTGCAATGCTGCCGGTAACGGTGCTTGAAAAACTCAAGAACGCCATGATAAATTATGTGTATATACCGTAAAAACAGAAGATGACAGACGAAACATATGAGTAATAAAGGATTTCTAAATAGGGTAATGGAAGGTATCCGCGATGCATGCCATGTGTGGGCGCAGGAACTTAAGGGAACTTTCCGCGACGAGGGTGTGCTGATCTTCTTCATCATCGTACCCATTGCCTATCCCCTGCTCTACTCATGGATATACAACAACGAGGTGGTACACGAAGTACCAGTGGCCGTTGTAGACGATTCGCACAGTGCCATGAGCCGCATGTTCGTACGCCGTTGCGACGCCTCGCCCGATGTCAGTATAAAATACCATGCCGCCGATATGGACGAGGCCAAAGCTATGCTCAGCCGCCAGGAAGTAAAAGGAATATACTACATACCGTCCGACTTCTCTACAAACCTCAACCGCATGCAGCAGACTGCCGTAAGCGTGTATTGCGACATGAGTCTCATGCTGACTTACAAGGCTGTATATCAGACGGCAATGGCTGTGTCGCAGGATATGAACTCAGCCATACAGATACAGACACTGGGCAATACGACTGATCGCGAGGATGAGATTGCCACACGGCCGTTGGACTACGAAGAAGTGCCGATGTTCAATCCAACGGGCGGTTACGGCAACTTCATACTGCCCGGAGTGCTCATGCTCATACTGCAACAGACGCTTGTGCTCGGCATAGGTCTGTCCGCCGGAACGGCACGCGAGACCAACCGTTTCCGCGAACTCATCCCCATCAGCCGTCACTACCGCGGAGTTTTCCGCATTGTTCTTGGCAAATCGATGTGCTACATCATGATATACAGCGTCATGGCCGCCTATCTCACTCTGTTGGTTCCACGCATCTTCGGTTTCGTTACCATGGCACAGGGGCCCGAACTCATTGCCATCATGCTGCCCTACCTGTGTGCCTGCATCTTTTTCGGCATGACAGTATCGTGCCTCATCCGCCACCGTGAGAACGTGATGCTCCTTGTAGTGTTCTTCTCCGTGCCACTCCTGTTCATGTCAGGCGTATCCTGGCCGCAGAGCAACATCCCCGGTATATGGCAAGGCGTGTCGTGGATATTCCCATCGACATTCGGAGTGCGTGCCTTCGTACGTGTAAACTCGATGGGAGCTACGCTCGGCGACGTGCTGCCCGAATACCGCATATTGTGGATTCAGACCGTCGTATACTTCATAACGGCCTGCATTGTCTACCGTTATCAGATACAGTTGTCACGTCATAAAGTGATATGCCGGCTGCAACATATACGGCATAAGCGCGAGGTGAGGAAACAACAACGAAAATTCATACAGGATTCCAACTGACGAGTATATAACAAATCTTACTGTTTCTTCACACCGACAATCTTTGTGGGAGCCTGCTCTCGGTTGCGACGGTTGACAACTGTCACCACCGACTGTGCCAAAGCGATGAACGCCTGCCCTGTTATCGTGTCCACCCGGGTGGCTGCCGGCTCACCGGAATCGCCGCTCTCGCAAATGCTCTGCACCAGCGGAATCTGTGCCAACAGCGGTGTGCCCATCTCTTCGGCAAGATTCTTGCACCCGTCCTTGCCGAATATGTAATACTTGTTTTCAGGAAGCTCGGCAGGCGTAAACCAAGCCATGTTCTCTACCAGTCCGAGTATCGGCACGTTGACCTTGTCATTACGATACATGTCGATACCCTTGCGGGCATCAGCCAAGGCTACGTTCTGCGGAGTGCTCACAATCACCGCGCCCGTGATGGCCAGCGTCTGCAACAACGTGAGATGGATATCACTCGTTCCCGGAGGCGTATCAAGAACAAAATAGTCCAGTTCGCCCCAGTCGGCATCGGCAATGAGCTGCTTGAGAGCATTGCTCGCCATACCGCCTCGCCATAGCGTTGCAGTGTCAGGATTGACAAAAAAACCGATGCTAAGCAACTTCACACCATATTTCTCTATAGGCTCTATCAGATTGCGGCCGTCTTTCTCGACAGCATAGGGACGCGCATCCTCCACATCAAACATCTTCGGCATTGACGGACCGAATATATCGGCATCGAGCAGGCCTACCTTGTAACCCAACTTGGCAAGCGCAATGGCCAGATTGGCCGATACGGTACTCTTGCCCACCCCGCCCTTGCCGGAGCTGACAGCAATGATGTTCTTCACACCGGGCAGCATCTTGCCCACCTCCGGGCGCGGCTTTGAGCGAAACTCGGTCTCGATATTCACCTCCACTTCCTTGCCCACGTGATAGTGTATGGCGGCCTCAGCGGCCTTGACGGTCGACTTCAGGAAAGGGTCGGTATCGCGCGGAAACACAAGCACCACCTTCACCTTCATACCGTCAATTGACGGTGTGTCGGCTATCATATCGCTTTCTACAAGATTTTTCTTCGTGCCGGGATATGTCACCGTAGCCAAAGCGTCGATTATCAGTTTAGGATATAACGTCATAATATTGTTCTTTACATTTGGATTTATTATACTATTATATAATATAAAATAGCAAATACCGTGCCTGTTTTCTTCGGCCCTACATTGCGGTCAGCCAGTTGGATGCTTTTACAATATGGATAGTCATAATTTACGAGACACTGCACAAATATAGGACTTTTATTAGCGTTCTGAATGGATGCGCCCCAACGGATAGGGTGGCCATAATTTGTGGTTCATTTTTAGTATCAAAATAGCATTAAATTTAGCAATAACTGTATGATATTTAAATAATTGACTTTTTATATTTTATCTCAAAAATGAACGTTATATGAGCAGAGTCGTTAAAATACGAAATTACTCAATTGCAACAATGTCATATTCTGCATTTTAATAAGTTGGTCAACAGAATTAAACTACATAATCACTCGGATATAGGATGGATGCGCCCCGTCGGGGCAACGAGCACATAGCCCGGGGCAGAGCGAAGCGGCACCCCGGGAATCATACATCGACAATCCCCGCGCCCTGCTTTCTATGTAAAAATCCAAATATTTT
>Ga0209694_1002077_pt1 | contig 17991 bp, 21 predicted proteins | sample GluameincwithD2O_FD_187499 | JGI IMG/M metagenome (GOLD analysis project Ga0209694, IMG submission 187499) | Mouse cecum microbial communities from Vienna, Austria - Glucosamine amended microcosms incubated with D2O (SPAdes) (version 2) | ecosystem: Host-associated > Mammals > Digestive system >... | reverse complement strand
AAAAGAGACGCTTCAAAATCGTCTCCCGTCCATCCCATTTCAGTTTCAGCGCCCTGTCCGCCACCTCATTGTGGATGATCCTGAGGTCCATCGTTTCAGCGCCCCACTGCTGGATGTAGGCGGCAAGGGTCTTCGCTTCCGGGGCCTCGTACTTGTCCACCTCCTCGTTCAGGAATTCAAAAGTCAGACCAAAGCATTCAAAGGATGTGTACACCTCGTCTTTTTCCGTTTTCACGATGTTAAGGTAGTAGTCCTTGTTCTCGTACCTGAAAGACAGCTTGGTTCCGACTTCGATGATCTGAGTATCTTCACTGGTCAGCACTTTACCATCAAAGGTATAAGCTGACCCGGCAAGATACAGATGCAGCGTCTCATCGAAATAATGGATAGCTCCCGGGCGGTCATTATCCAAAAAGCCCAGGACTTCATCCCGGGCGTTGAGGATCGCAATTCTTGGTGTACTCATAGCCATGCCTCTCTTATCCTTGCAACAACGGTCGGTTTAGGGGAGCAGAAGGATGAGAAGTAGAGTTTGACTTCCGTCTCCCCTGGCTCGGCCTTGAACCACTTCGTCCCCAGAATCTCATCCTGTGGCTTCGGCATCCCGGCCACTAGAAACTGACCGGTGTTGCCGTCGATTTCCAGCTTGCTTCCCTGCCAGTAGCGGTTGGGAACGTCACGCCATTTGGAGACGTTGCTCTTGTAGAAATCCAGAGTGTCGAATCCTGCGCAATACATCCTTTTGTTGGGCTGCTGTGCCCAGACCTTACAGGATACTTGCACTTTGGCTGCCACCAGATTCGCGATTTCCGGGATATAGAAAGTGTGGTACTGGCCCCAGTAAAAGAAGGTGATTTTGGATCCCTCTTTCTTGAGGTCCACATGCCCCCAGTCGGCATACCAGGGATTTTCACTGTGCAGATGATTGGTTTGATAGGTCCATGACCTGAGCACATGTCCGGCATTGACTGCACTGGATGCCTGCCCGCCTACCGTGATTTCGTACACCCCGGTGTTGCCGCTCATGTCTGTTTTGTACCATGTCATGCCTGCGATCAGCTTGTTGTCAGCAGTCACGACATTGACCGTCATTTCCCCGGTCTGTCCCATCTGGGAGGCCCAGAAACACAAGTGTCCGTAAAGGTACCAGTTTTGTGCTCCGGTAGCACCATTGGAGTCTGCCGGGATGGTCAGGGTGCGCAGCCCGCCATAAGCAAGGCCGGATGCTGTGCCGGGGTTGTCCAGGCACAGGTAGATCCGGCCGTTGTAGCTCATGGTTTTCATGGTGCCTTTGCATCCGTAAGTCGGGTGCATCGCATCCTTGCCCGTTGTGTCGTTGGGAGCAGAAACGAAGTTGCTGATACTGAGCAGGTGCTCCATCTGCTGATAGGTCACACCGTCAGCTTCTTCCCGCTTGCCAAATTCCATGGCGCCGTGCTCGGATGCGATCCCGACATAGCCGTTTTCGTGGTTGTGTGTGATTTCGTATCGGATGGGGACCGGGACGGAGCCGGTGTTTTCCACCATGATGGTACCTGCGCTGTCCATGGCAAACGTCTTTTCGGTGGTTGAGTATTTGAAGGGATCCGTGCAGTAAATCTTGAATTCCCCGGTCGTGATGTTGCTGCCGGGCTCGGGATTCTCGATTTCGGATTTGGTTCCGATGAAGTATTTGTCCGGCTCATCCGCAAAAACGACCTCGACCTGGGCTGGCTGCAGCAGTCGGCAAAGCTGGTTGAAGGCCTGACGGAATTCGAAGTTCGACTTGGCCGCAAGCAAATACCGAACAGTGATGACCCTGGCAGGGATCCGGCTGTTCAGAAAGATTTCACCATTCATCCTGGCAATGGTGTTGGTGTTTATTTCCGTGGAGATGAGTTCACGACCAGAAACATGAAGTGTCCGATAACCGGACACCTCATTTTCCAGCCATTTGCCGTTGATCCGCACAGCCTCATCAGGCATGGATTCCCCGACCATTTCGGTTTGTCTTACTGTGTCAACAAATTGATATGTCATCATCTGTCTCCTCTCAGTTTCTGCTTGATGATTTCTCTGCGCTGCTGTTCCTTGGTCATTTCGTCAGCCGTCGCCCTGGCAATCTCCCTGTCGTTTACGTTGATTGATACAGTCGGGTAAACCTCAACATTGAGACCGTAAGTCTCATCAACAGACATGGAACCGCCGGCAAAAGAGGCGCGTCTGGGAGCTGCGAACTGACCGTAGGAAATCAGATCGTTGCCGGCCCTGGCGACCATCTTCTGTGTCTTGTCCATACCGATGGCGAGACCCTCACCGATGTAGCCACCGATTTCCATGAACACCCTGGAAGGGGAATGCACTTTGGCGGCGGCCGCTGTGGCTCTGGCTGCAGCATTGGCAAGAGACGCCGCAATACTCTGCACTCTGCCCAGCTGGGAAGCCATGCCGTTGGCCAGACCCATGCCGATGTAAGCACCGGCGCTGTAAGCCGCTCCATAGTAGCCTGACATGGCTGCCACTGCAGAAGAACATGCGGATCTGGCGATTGCAGGCATCGGAGAAACGCCGGACCTCAGTCCATTGCTGGCTCCAACGCCCATGGCTCTGCCCGCCGAAGACATGGCAGAAACACCGGACGTCATGGCCCTGATCATGGAGCTGACGCCGGAAGTGACTGACCTTGTGGCGTTTCTCATTCCACTTGTGATGCCAGAAACAACTGTGGACATTCCAGATCTGACAGCAGACGCCATCCTGGACATGCCAGCAGCCGCAAGACTGCTCATTGCTGCAAATGACGTGGATGCACTTAGTGCAGCCGACGCAAGGGTTGTCAGTGCTCCGCTTGCGGAAGATGCAGCGCCAGAGACTCCAGAGAATCCGGAAGCCATTACCAGTGCTGCAGATCCGGCCGATGTCGATGCAGCAGTGAGCTGGGTCAGCCCGGCCGTGAAGACAGACAGTCCTGCGACAGCTCCAACCAGTCCGGCCATGGCGGCGACAGCGGAAGCAGAGAACTGCGTGATGGCGTTGGCTGCCGTGGTCACCTGGGGTGCACAGGCACCAACCTGCTGCAGCTGTGTGGTGATGCTGCTGAAATTCTGCATCGCAGCAATGGCTGCTGTGGCAGAAGCCTGGATCATCATGAGTCCTGTCCCCAGTGCCTGCATCTGGGAGCCTGCGTCTCCAAGTCCCATGGATGCGGCGGCAATCAGTCCGATTCCGGTCGCTACCGCAGCCAGACTGGCGCCCATGTCTAGCAGGTTAAGGCTGGTGATTTTGGCAACACCCCTGGCCAGCGCCTCAAAGCCTTTTCCGGCATTGAGTGCCGCCTTTCCGATGGATTCGATGACCCCGGAAACGCCGGACAGGATGTTGTTGACCATGTCGCCGAAAGACCGGATGACGTCACCAACACCCTCAAATGCGGCCTTTATACCTTCGCCGCACTTCTTGGCCGCCTCTCCAAAGCTGTCCAGCGTTCCCTGGATCCCGCTAAAGATCGATTCGATAATGCCCTGCAGTCCCGACAGGATGGCCGGAACTTGGGCCACAAGGTCGCTGAATGCAGCACAAACCGCCTGAACTCCCTGTGAAATCGAATCAACCATCTGAGCAAAGGCGGGAGCCGCAGATGCGATTGCCTGGACGATCTGCACGATGGCATCGGCAACGATCTGAACCAGCGTGGTAATGATTCCACCAACCACTTCCACAAGCGGAGTGATTGCCTGAATGATGATGGCAACACTGGTGGCAACAGCCGTAGAGCAAATCGCAAAGGCCTGAGCAAATTGTGTGATGTAGGGTGCAACAGCCGTCAGCACTGTCGCCAGCGCCGTTCCGATGGCTTCAGCGATTACACCAATCGCATCTCCCAGGGCTGTGACAAAAGGCGCTGCATTGGCAAAAGCTGTGCCAATTCCGGCAATGATCGCCGCCACACCCTGTCCCTGAGAGGCCACAAGGGCCAGTGCTGCACCGATGGCAAGGATGACAGCCGAAAGGGCCAGAAGGCCGACAGGGTTCGCCATCTTGGACGCAGAAGCGATTCCCTTAAATGCCGTTTCCAGTCCCTTGCCGATGCCTTTGGCAGCGTCAGCAATGGCGGTTCCGGCAGTCTTGATGACCTTTGCAATTCCGTCGAAAGCAGCTTTGATGATCTGTGCCAGTTTGCTCGAAGTGTTGAATGTCTCCTTGGTTCCACCTTTGAATTTGTTCAGGAAACTTTGGATCGGATTGAACCCCTGCAGGAAATTCAGCCCCTTGAAAGCCGCAATAGCGCCAACAACACCAGTCACAACGTTGCCCAGAATGTCACCGTCAATCCCGGCGATGAAGTCGGCAACAGCCGAAGCTGCATCCGCAAGGACTCCGACCATCTGCACAAACAGGTCCAGTAGCTTATCCAGCGCCCCAGACCGGGACATCGTCATAAACATGTCATTCACGACCTGCCCGACCTTGCCGAATGCAGTAGCCACTTTGTTTGCGACACCTGTATCTGCCATTTTCTGCATCACCTGGCCGACGATTTCCAGCAGCGCCCGGAATTTGGCTGTGATGCCTGACAGGACACCAGCCAGGAACGACATGTCGATGGATCCAACCATGTCACCAAAGGCTCCGGCGACCTTGCCAACCAGATTGGCCAGATTTGCCAGCTGTTGAGTGATTTGCGGCAGCGCTCCACTCAGGAAACTCTGGAAAGCCTTGGAAAGGCCATCACCGAGCTTCTGTGCGCCCGTCAGGACCGGCTCAAAGGCTCCGGAGCCCATGGATGTGATTTGGGCAATCATCTGCGCAGCGGCCGTCTGAGCGCCCTTGAATCCCGTGTTGATGAGGCCTTTCAGACTGTCGATCATGCCGGCAATGCTTGTGCCGGAAGCCGCAAGGCCTTCATCAATGGTCGTCAGCAGGTTAGCCATCCCCTTCTTTCCTGCGTTGGCAAGATTTTTCAGGGATGTTCCGATACCTTCAATGGATTTCCGGGCAGTCTCCGCCATTTTGGATCCAGAACCGGCCACTTTGATAAGCGCATCGTTGAACTGGTCCAGGGAGATATTTCCCTTCTGGAGTTGCTCGTACAGTTCCTGGGTGTTGCCGGACGTGATGCCCAGTTCCTTCGCCACCTCAGTCAGCGCGTACTTTCCGGCCGTCTGCATGGACATCCACGACTGCATGTCCACCTTGCCGTTGGCGAGCATCTGTGTGTACTGCGTCAGTGCCCGGTCAGCGTCCTCGGTGGATGCACCGGAAGCCAGCATGGCGTTATTGAATGCGATGGCGGTATCGGTTCCCTTGTCCATGTTGCCCAGTGTCAGGGTCAGGTTTTTGGCGTTGGCAACGATCCCGTCCAGAGTCGTCGGCAGTCCGTCGATGCCGTCCGACATTTTCTGGATGTTGGCCTGTGCCTGCTCCGCAGAGTAGCCCATCTGGGACATGACTTTGGGGAACTGCTGCAGGGTGTCGTATCGGCTGATTGCCCCGTCAATGGAGCTTCCCAGGGCCGAGAAAGCCTTCTGACCGGCTGACTGCAGGAAGCCAAAAGCGACTGTCCCGGCAGCGTTTGACAGGGCTGACAGCTTCTCTTTCACCCCCTGGACCTTCTGATTGAAGGGCCCGTCCTTTGCATCAATGGTGGGGGCAGCTTTGGCTGCTGCCAGTGCCTTGACCTTTCTGCCTGCCTCGCTTATCAGCTGACTCGCCTTGTCCTTGGCATTGATGATGATGTTCCCGGGGTGGGATGCGACCTGTTTCAGGCTGGACATGACCTTGCGGATCTTCGCCGTCGCCTTGTCCTTGGCGTCCAGTTTGGCTGTGGCGTTCAGGGCCTTGATCCGGTCGATCGCCGCCTTTGCCTGCTTGGCTGCCGGACTGGCTTTGTCCTTGGCGCTCAGAGTCGCTTCCGCCTTCTGGCTGTCAGCCTTTTTTACAGATTCTGTGACCTTTTCAACGACCGGGGAAGCCCTGTCGTCAGCTGCCAGTTCTGTCTCCGCTTTGGTCTTATCCAGACTTTCGGCTTCCCGCTCCACCTTTTTGATGGTTGCGGTCGCTCCTGCATCTGTGGCCTTGAGCATGATGCTGCCAATTTGCTTGACGGTGGCATCCAGTGATTTCAGCGTGGATTCCACTCGTTTGAGCACATCAGTAAGCCCGTTGTCCTTGGCGGAGAGAATGGCCTCGACCTTGTGACTGCTCACGTCATTCTCCCTTCTTTTTCTTCTCTTGCATGTATTTCTTCATTGCCCGGATGTAGGGGTTGTCTTCCTTCTTCCGGTTCCTGCCGTTCTTCGATTCTGCCCGCTTGAGTTCTTTTTCGTAGTCGAACATGTCGGCCATCCTGGAGTAGATGAGCCGGCCTTTTTTGTCCCGGAGCGTTGCCTTGTTGGACGCAAACGCCTGGGCATGTATCCAGTATTCCCGGTCGATGTTCTTGAGCCTTTCGGCCTCACAAAGCAGCCGGTATTCCTGCATGTCCAGATTCAGGACCTGCTCCATGGAGTTGTGCCCGAAAAAGCGGAAACAGTTGATTGCGGCATCCTCGATGATCTCCTTTATGCGGAAAGGCTCGGGTTTTCCGTTGCCTGCTCTTTGATGATCCCCATTTTTTTGAGACGTAGCTTGCAGACATTCGCTCTCGATAAAAAATCGATCACCTCATTCAGCAGAGCTTCGGGGTCCTCGCATTCGTCTTCCAGGTAGGATTCGACGGCTGAGCGCTCCAGGACGGGTTTCTGGCCGGCGTTCAGTGCCCAGATCAGATCCACCAGATAGCGCATGTCTCCCGTGTCCCGGGCCATGACGATGGCGTTCACCAGCCCCATGTCCATTTCCGTTCCGTCAGCTGTCCGACGGTCCATGGATTCGATTTTTTTCAGGAAGGCAAACGAAGCCTTGAGGGGATAAGTCTTGTTTTTGATTGTGATTTCCATGATTTCCTCAACTTTCTACAAAAATGAAGGAGCCCGGTGAGGCTCCTTTTGTGTGATATTTCTAGGCTCCAGCCTTTTTCAGGACGTCTTCGAAAACGTACTGGGCCATCTCTTGCTGTTCCGCGGTCAGAGTCGCAAAGCCGTGCTGCGGTTTCTGCTCGCCGCCAAAGTCGATGGACAGCTCCGCGAAGTCCTCAGAGTTGGAAGACTCCTCGATGTTCGTGATGAAGCCCTGGGCATACTCAGCCTTGAACTTGCCATCATTTTCTCCGGTTCCCGGCTCGTCCATATTGATTTTCCAGAGCTCGAACTTCTCATCGTTCATCATCGCGTCCTGGTATTCCTGATAGGTTGTGTCACCCTTTGCCACCAGAGAGGTCAGGGAGTATTCGACTTCCGCTGCACCCGGGACACGGACGGTGCCGCTTTTGGTCTTCACGGTGTCTGCATCCTTGGAAATGCTGCGGCTTCCTTCCGTCTGCCATGCCAGCACCTTTGCGTTTTCTTCGGTCTGCTTCGACAGCGGACGCAGTGCAAAGATGATCTTGGATCCCTGGACAGGGTCTCCATCGGCAAACAGCTGCAGGTCAATAATTCTGTTTTTGGTCATTTTTTCCTCCAGTATTTGTATTCAAAAATAAGAACCCCGTGCATCAGGGGGTCATTTGTCGTGTTGTCGGGAATGACTGATTCTTCGCATCCGCTCAGACACCAGCCAAAGCTGTCTGTTTCGCTGATGGATCGTGCCAGCGCCTTGGCCTTAAAGGCCATCAGGCTCAGGTCTCCGCGTCTTCTGGGGTTGTTCATCCAGATGTTGACGGTGATGGACATCCGCCCGAATGCAGCTCCTTTCACCAGAAACTCTGCAATATCCTGAGTGTCTCCCAGATGCACGAAAGGATAGGGCGTCCCTTCCGGTGGCAGGTCTCCATCAAACACAGAATCCGGCCACAGAGACCGGAGCTTGAGAAGCAATGCTGTGTACAGTTCCTGAGATGCAGGCATGTCACAGCTCCTTCATCAGCAGTTTCTTCATGTCTTTCAAGAAAATCTCCTTCTGCTGGTCAAAAGCGGGTTTCATGTAGGGTTGGGCGGCCATGAATCTGGTGCCCATTTCCACATATTCTGCGTAATCGACAGTGGCGTTTACTTTGCCAGCCAACCCACCAGACTCCATGGAAGGGATGATGGAGCGTTTCAGCTGGCCGTGAGCTCCGCCCGGGTTCGTCTTCTCGGTGGAAACGGGCGCCCTGTCCTTGGCCTTCTGCGTCAGTTCTGCGGTATTCAGTCTGACAACCTGGGAAATCTTATCCTTGCTGACGCCTTTCAGCAGCTTCTTTTCGAGTTGGCTGAGGCCCCTCATGTCGATCTTGCACCTCATTCCGGCACCTCTGAGACGATGAATGTCTGCTTGGTTCTGAGCTTCCGTGTCAGGTCGATTTTGTAGGTCTTGTCATCGATGCGAATCAGATCCGGCTGCTTCCAGTGGCCAATCACATGCAGCGTCTTGCTCCCCTGGGGAATGCCGTCATAGAGCAGATTCAGCATGTCGGTCCCGGTGTCCATGACGCTGGCCCACACAGAGAAAACGTGTTCCTTGTCTGTGTAGTTGCCAGTTTTTGGGTCATAGCTGCCGGGGATCCGCTTAACGAAGTAGACTTTCTGGTCGTATCTCATATAAACCGGATCTTTCTGGAGACGTCTCCGGCATGGGCTTCCTTCCATGCCTCGATGTCGTTTGCAAAGGCAGCAAAATCGTCCGTTGCCTGGTAGGTGATGCTCTCACCCTCGACATTGTGGGATGACATGCCTTCTGAGCCGATGCGGTTGAATCGCAGGACAGTCACTTCTGTGACGATATAGGCCAAAGCGGCCGGAACTTCATCCGTGCCCAAAAGAGAGCACAGACGCTGCTGCACCAGCCGCATGATGGTCATCAGCTGCGGATCCCTGTCATCGTCGTCAGGGAATCCCAGCAGCGCCTTGATCTCTTCCAGCACGGTTTGACCTATTCGGTTTTCGCTGTGTCGGCAGTCACGGCTACTTTGATGACAGCGGACAGGTCTTCGGGGAAGAATTTGACGCCGGACATTACCAGAGTATCCACAGTTGCGCGGTCAGTAGCCAGGCTGTGAGTCATGCCAACCAGCCCGGTCTGGTCAGATGTCAGGCCGAATGTGTTGGCGACTTCGCCGTTGGATGTCGGGATATAAGCGCAGAACAGGTTCTCTTTGGCGGTCGCCACAACGGTGCCTGCAGTCAGGGACGGAGTGATGAAGGTGTCGCCCATGCCCAGGAAGTTTTCGATGTAAGACATGCCGAAAGCAGTCTGCATGGTCACCTGAGCGGTAGCGAGATATTTGGCAGCGTCAGCAGTGCTGATGAAATAGATCGGGGTAGCATCAACGTCATCAAACTTTGTCTGCACAGCTCCCCACGCAGCCGCCATGGCTGCCTGCAGGCCGGTAGCAACAGCGGTTGCGGTACCAGTTCCGGTGCCCAGCAGCGTGAAGAAGCTGTCCTTGATGTCCTTCTGGATGGACTTGATAAGAACCTGGTCGGTCTGGTCAACAGCGGTGGTGCGACCAATCTTCTGGATGGCCTCTGCGGAAGTGGCTTTGCGGTACTTGCTCAGGGCGATCTCGAAGGTGTTTTTCAGCTTGCGTTCCACCTTGGTCAGACCAATGACGTCTCCCTCGGCTGCCTGAGTCGTCGGCTTTGTCTTGATTTTGGTTTCGTACATCTTAATGGTGGTTCCAACAGCCATCGGGATCATCTCGTTGACGGAGATGACGCGCAGCAGGGTGCTGATGTTCTCTGACATCCGGCTGGTGAGGTCGATGGAGACTGCCGGTTCCAGGTCTGCTGCGGCAGTCAGGTTTGCTTCTGCAGCAAACAGCTGCAGGTCGATTTTCTTTGTCATTTTGTCCTCCTAATTTTGAAAGAGTTCCATGTTGTCGCTGATGAGCTTCAGCCGTTTTGCCCGGTCCTTCTCTGCCATGATCTGTTCTCTGGTCAGGGTGGAAGTTGCTCCGGCCTTGGGCTCTGTGACGTGCACCCGCTTCTTAACCGCTTCATCCACGGCAGCGTCAAAGGCCTTGGTGAATTCGTCGATGGACGCCTTTGTCTCTTCGGCATCTGCTCCGATCAGGCGGGAAATCACAGTGTCTGCGAAGGAGTAACCGCGTGTCTGCAGTTCATCGCGGGCAGCCTTCATCATTGCGTTTTCCTGTTTTTCCAGCTCGAACCGGTGGACCTTTTCTTCCAGGTCCTTCATCCGCTGGGCATTGCGTTCGGCTTCGGACATGTTTTTCAGCCTTTCTGCTTGAGCGGCTTCCGCTTCTTTCTGGGCTTTATCAGCAGCTTTTTCCTGCTCCCTCTTGATGCGGCTGGCAATCAGCTGGTTGATGGCTGCCTGCTGTGCATCTGTCAGGGAAGCGAGGGGATCCTGATTCTGTCCAGGGGGCTCGTTGCCTTTGGGAGCTTCGGGAGTCGTTTCTGCTGCGTCCTCTGCGAAAAGCTGGAGGTCGTAGCACGGGTACAGAGATTTGATAAATTCGGTCATGTTTTTCCTCCTAGAGTTTTCGGGGTCTTCCTGTCTGGACCGCTGTTTTGCGGAATTAAAAAGGGCTCCGCAGAACCCTCCAGCTTTTAACGCCATCCGTACTGGGCGATTTTGTCATCCGTCAGGATGTGATGACCTTGATGTGTTTTGGGTAGCTGTCCGCAATGACAGACACCGATGTGATAAAAGCCTTCATGAGCAGGTCGGATGAAGCGTCTGGATGGCTGATCGTCATGGTATAGCCGTCGTCTATTTCTTTTACATCAATGAGACAGTCTGAATGAGCTTCCAGGGAGAACCCCAGACCAATCCAGATGCCTGTCACGGCAGCACAAACGATGTCGCTGCCCTTTGGCGCATATCCAGCGTGTCCGGTAATCTGGCAGGCTGTGAGGCCGTTTGTGGCGATCCGGATCACAGGGCACCCGCTTTCTTCATGGCCTTCATGATCTTGGGGAACTGGAGAGCGAAGAAGTCCACCATCTCCTCGTTCATGGCCCAGTGCCTGGCTTTTTCCGTGTTGTAACCGAGACCTGACTCGAACAAAAAAGCATGGATGATCTCATGCCTCAGTATTTCCCTTGTGTATTCCGCCTTCCTGCCTGCGGTTTCGTCCCAGTCAGACAGATTGGAAATCAGGATCTTGTGCGTCAGGTAATCACACACGCCGTCGTGTCCTGAGCCGTGCAGGTCGCTGTGCTCCGGATCTGCACTGATAATTTCGTATTCAGTTCCCAGAACCTTAACCAGGGCGATTGTCTTACTCTCCATTTGCTTTTATTGCCTTTCTGACATCTCTTTCCAGCTTGTGCTTTCTCCATAGATCGCCAATCCACTCAAAAGATGCCAATAATCCCGCGAAAATAAGTGCCATGAATCCCAGCACAAGGACAAGAACAAGGGCAAGCGCCCACGGGATCCAGAATGGAGCCATCGCCCATAGCCACGGTACGGCTGTCATGTTCAATGCTTTCAGGGTGACCAGAATGGTTCCCAGAAAGTAACACCAGCTGAAAATGAATTTTGTGTCTTTGTCTTTCTTCATGTATTTCCTTTCCTCAAAAGAAAAAGGAACCTCGCAGTTCCTATCTTGTGGATTTGATTGTTTCCCCGCCGGGACCTTCTCGAATGGCTTGTGCATCCGCCGTCTGGAAGCAAAAGTAATCTTCCGGTTCGGCAATTCCGTCCACAATCTGCTGCATCATTCTGATTGCCCGTTCCGGTTCTGCATCCAGCTTGTCTTCATCTACGAAAGTGGAGAAGTCCCGGTCTTTCAGGGATGCCTCGAACAGCAGGTTGTTCAGCTTCCGAAATGTCGTGACGTTTTGTCTGCCTTCGTTTGTCATTTCTTCTCCATCTCCTTGAGTGTGTTGGCATAATGCTTTTCCAGTTCATCTGCAAGCTCTGGTTTATCCCGGCGGAACATGTCCAGCAGCTCCTTGTTTGTCAGGGCGAGGACGGCATATTCGGCGATAATCTCGTCGATTTGATTCTCGGGATCCTGAAAGTAACCGGCGGAATGTCCATAGGTAACCAAACCGTTATAACTGGACTGACCGCTGCACAATGCCGAATAGATGTCCTGCAGTGCAGTGTTCCCGGGTTCGATTTCCCGGTTGCGCCGGTCTATTGTGTCACGTGAGTCTTTCACCGCTTTCCGGTCAAGCTTCTTCCATTCTTCAAAAGAGATTTCTCCGCCTCTGAATCTTGCGTCAATCTCATTTCTCTTTTCTATTCTGACTTTGGCCTCTTCGTCCCGGATTTCCTGCCGCTTATCCTTCCACGCCTGCATCCGGTCCCGAATTTCCTGTGATGGGCCGGGGTCCTGCCTAGCTTTTGCCAGTGCGTCCATCAGTTTCTTGTTCTGCGGGGCAGCATATGTGGTTGATTTCGAATCCTTTCGAATGATGAAATCAATCAGGTGAGCTGTTTCATGGATGGTGATCTGGAAAGCTGCCTTGTGGTCTACGTTCTTCATTTTCGGGAAATCGTATTCCACCTGTGCCGGTTCCCTTGTGCCCCGTATGAAAAAGATACCGATGCCCGATTTACTCGTGTGCCTGACAGTCGTTGGCAGGTTAAGACTCTTGATGCCCTTGCCCAGTAGTTTGTATATCTTCTTTACTGTATTATCAGCCGTTTCCGGCAGTTGGTTCAAGGCTTGCACAAATTTCTTCGTGTTGGCCAGTTCCTTCTTCTCGCTCAGGATCCCGTCGAAATCATCCAATTTGAAGTCTTCAATCTTTGGAGCCGGCTTTGCGGCTTTTGCCCTGGTTTTCTTCGACTTTTTCTGTTTCTCCCACTCCTGCCAGCTCAGACCGTGCTGATCGTAGGTTTCAGACCATTTGTCGAAGTCAGCGATGTCCTGGTTTGTGATTCCGTCGTCTTCCCGCTTGAGCCATGGGGCAGTAAAACAGCGGCAGTTGGGATGCAGCGGCGGAGCGTTCACACCCTGCTCCATCTTCCGTGATGGGAAGTGCCGTCCGTCATGCTTTCGGCATTCAGGGCAGCAGCTTGGATTCACAAGATAGACCATATCCGTGAAACCGCAGCGCTCATAGGCTTCCTGTTCTGCCTGGCACTGCACTCTGGCCAATTCTGTGTTCATCAGCCTCTGTGCCTGATACTTTGAGACGTTGCAGATTTTCCGGAGCTTCCGTGTGAACGGTGATGCCCCTTTTCCCAGAATGAGACATTCAGACAACGCCTTGTCCAGCTGCTTCTGCAGCATCGTCTGCTGCTTGCCCCAGATGCGCTTGGAAAACTCCTGCCCGTGGAATGAAGCTCTTGCGATGGTCTCCACCATTGGCTGGATGTCATCCAACACGGTATTCCCAAGGATCCCGGCCTGATGCTCGAACGTATCGTAGGTCCGCTGCCAAAGAGCCATGTCGATGGTCTCTTCCACTTTGGATTGAGCCTTCAAAATACGCAGTTTCATCTGCGACTTGAGCATTTCCAGCCGGTTGATGCGCATTGTTGCGTTGTACCTGAGCATTTCCTCGTTGGCTTCGTCCGAGAAGTAGATGGAAGCCCGCTTGTCTGTGCCTTCCGCAAAGTCTTTGGCTGCCAACTCGCAGTAAAACTTGGCTCTGGTTGCGTACCATTCGATGTCTGTTTTGTTGAGATACTTGATGGCTTCCGCCATGGTCATTTCGGCGTTGTTGGCGAATCTGCTGTAAAACAGTGCGATTTCGTCATCCAGCTCGCTCATCATTCGCTGATAGATCTGATCGAGCTGGCTGTCCCAGTCCTTCTCTTCTTTTTTCAGACGCCTGAGGTTTCTTTCTTCCCGCTTCCGCCAGTATTCGTAGCCTTCCGGGAGCGCAGTCATGACTGCCTTTCATTTTCTTCTTCCGGCTCTTCCCCAGCGTCCTCGCGGTCGTGAGCGTTGAAGTCCAGCAGCAGTTCCGGCTGAGCTTGTTCCTCTTCCTCGATCCGCTCGATTTCGGCCTGCACATTGTCCACGATGGACAGAGCTTCCAGCTGCGTCCGCCTGGAAACGATGCCTGACAGCTGTGCGGCCGTCTGAGCTTCTTCCAGCGCGTTTGCGGGCAGGTTCGGTGTGAACCTGTACCGAAGTTTCCCCCAGTCGTCAGCTTTGACTTTACCGTTGATGAGCGGGTGAGAGAACAGCAGCTGCCACCGGCGGTTCATGCCGGATTCGAACTTCCTCTGTTTCGCTTTGAACAGGTTCAGCGTGTTCAGCAGCTTGTACTGCATCGCAATGCCACTGGAAGTGCCGAATTTCTCATCGTTGATGTTCGGTACCATGCAGATCTGGTAAATCAGGCGCTCCATGGTCGTCAGCAGATGCTCCTGGGTTTCGTCGGCATTCGGTTTGCCCATGAACTCCACTACCAGCTGCTCCCCACCGATGTTGTCGAGGTTGATGATGCGCTGATTCCGCAGTTCCAGCTTGTCGGCTTCGTCCATCTTTGCCCCGAGGATCTTCATGTAAGAATCTGCAAAGTAGTCAACATCGTTGGCCTTCTCTGACAGCGCCTTGTTGAATCCGTTTATCAGCGTCATGGCTGATTCGTAGATTCCCTGCCGTTCGTCGTTTTCGATGAATTCCGCTGCCGGTACTCCGTCAAAGTTGTGAGGGATGGCGTCTGTGATGACATAGCTGCCCTCGTTGCGCTTGAAGTAGTAAATGTGCGAGGCATCAGAGTAGGATCCAACTTCTTCATCGTCAGCATTTTTGTACCAGTGCACGAAATACAGCGGGTCTTCCACGACCCCTTCGTCGTAGATCATGAATGCCTCGGTTGGCGGCAGGTAAGTGATGCCCAGCGTCTTGTTTCTGGTCACAAAGTACATTTCATAGGCTTTTCCGTAGATGGATGTCAGCTTCGCCAGCTCGGCGTTGTTGTCGTCCTGGTCGTTCATGTTCTGGACCTGCTCCACGATTTGAGCGATGGACTCTTCGTCGCAGGTCGTCTTGACCGGATTGCCGATGAAGAATCCATTAAAAGTGTCCACGATGTACTTCGCAAAGTTCACGACCAGCCGGTTGTCCGGCTTGTACTGCGGCTTCTCCTTCTGGCTCAGGATCGGGTAAACGCCCTTGTAAGCATCTCCTAGGGGCTTGTATCTTTTGGCGACTTCGGCCTTCGCTTTTGCGATGTATTCCGCCAGAATGTCCGGCGTCATCTGTGTGTCTCTTGAGATTCTATAAATCATACGTTCTCTCTTCCACCCGGTTCAACCGGACCTTCCTGTCTTTGCGCCATTCTTCAACTCCGTATCTCAGGGCGGCAATGGCGTCATCAAAAAAGGGAACCGGGTCATCGAGGTAAGTGTTGGACTTTTCGTCCTTCTTCCACTTCCACTGACTAAGCTCCTTGATGGTGTTTTTGCATGATGGATGGACAAAGATCCTGCGTCCTTTCAGCCAGTCTATCTGCGCCTTGACTGAGTTCGGCTCCTTGCTGACAGGCTGGCACTTGAACCCAGCCCGCCGCCACATCTTGATGCGGTCGGGCTCCGCTGAATCAGCCCAAATGCGGCGGTTCTTCGGAAGTCCCTGTCTGTTGGCGATGTCTATCCATTCTTCGTTGTCTTTTTCGTATCCGTAAATCTCGTTCAGAATAAAAACATCACCGTCCCGGTATCCCAGCGTCAAAATTGCCTGGGCGTGATTGTAACCGAAGTCCATGCCGATGCAAATGTCAGAATAGTCCTCGAAATTCTGGCTGATGTCTTCGGATTTCCAGTTCTGCAGGATGAGCCCCGCTGTCTCGCCCCATTTCCCAAGTCCGTACACTCTGTATCCTTCCGGATCCCGCTCTTTTCTCATCATCATCCGGCGATGGTAAGCCTCGTCGATGAATCGGTTTTGCAAATAGTTGCTCTGGTGCGTGAACACATCGGGGTGCTGGATGTCGAAATACTTCGATTTTATCCAATGAGTAGCCGAAACCGGGTTGAAGCTGAATGTCATTTGGTAATAGAGGTTCGGATTGAATGACAAATCTCCTCGGAGACGGTCATCCAGGATGTCCACGTCCGCCTCGTAAAGCTCAGTGGCTTCCTCTATCCAGATCCAGGTCAGTTTTCCGTTGGCGAAGGTGATGGATTTGACCTTTTCGCGCTGTCCATCGTCCTTCATTCCCCGGAAAATGACCATGTTTCCCGTTACCCTGCAAATCAGCTCCATGGGGTTTTGCCTTATCTGCCAGTAGAGTTCTGCATGGGATCCGAAAATTTTGTAAATGGCGCTTCTCAGCTCTGCGTAGGTGCTGTCCTTGTTGGATGAGTCCACTTTCCGGACACACAGCAGGTTGGCGCCTTTGTATTTCGGATCAGAAAGCTTCAGGATGAAGTCCTGGGCGATATTCACGCTTTTTCCGGAGCCTGCGCTGCCTTTTGCCAGTCTGTAACGCTTTCGGCAGGCGTTGAAGTCCTTGAATGAGGCGTTGAAGCCGACTTTAACTGTCTTCGCCATAGTCGACCTCGATCTTGATACCCATGTCTGCTGTCAGATTGACGTTTTTGTCAAACAACCCATGGACCTTTCCCAGCAGCTCAGCGGCCTTGTTGCGGTCCCTGGAGCTTACCCGGACCTCTTTGGAGATCCCGTCCATGGTCAGCAGCTCGTCCTGCTGTTCACCTCGCATGACCGCTGTCAGGTACATGAGAACTTCCACCGCATCAGCGGTCTTTTCGGTCTGGATCTCCTTCAGTCGCTGCTGGATGTACTCTTTGACCTCAGGGTTGCTCATCAGTCTGGACGAGTTGGCCCTGACAGCCGTGTCGCTCTTTGAATTTTTGTAAACGGCTCTATACGCTTTTCCGACCTGGAAGCCGTTGGCAAGGTATTCATCCGCGAACATCTTCTGTTTGTCTGTCATGCCTGTCGCCCTCCTTTCCGGGTTCCTGTCAAAAAACCAGCAGCCGTTTTGAAAGGGTAGAACGGCTGCCAGTTTTGAGAAAGGAAACTTATGAAGTGGGCCCTGCAGGGCTTGAACCTGCAACGGTCATGCGACCGCCCCGCCAGATGGTTAAGGGCCCATGTGTCCACCCCTCAAAGCCGGAGACCACAGGCGACGCGATTGCGACACGGAAACAGCTAAAGTTGTTCATCACCGTGGCCTCCAGATTTCAGGGGTGGTTCTTTGCGACAAAACAAAAAGGGCGCACACGGTACCATGCACGTCCTCGTTGTTTTTGTCTGGTCGATTTCTTCGACAATACCATTTTACACCCTTGACCAGGGTGACTAGTCACCACTTTCAGAGGATTTTGTCCAGTTCCCGGTACAGATGACTGTGGATCTTGCCCCTAGCATATCCGTACTCCTCTGCGATGCGGTCCAGTGATTTGGATGTGTGATACAGGTCGTGCAGCATCGACTGGTCTTCCGGGCACAGCAGGCTGGCTTTTTCGGCCTGCAGCAGGCTGTAGGCCAGCCAGTCCAGCTTCTTCTCCAGTTCATCCTTGCGCTCAATCAGCCACAGCATGCGCTCATCCCCAGTTGAGGGACTGACCGTCTTTGGCATTGGAAGCGAGGACCTCATCTGCTCCGGCGTCATTTCCACACCGTGATGACTCAGCCCCTTCATGTCCTGCACCGTCTTCAGGATCTCCAGATTCGTTTCATCCATGTCCCGCTTGATGCGGTATTTTTCCCGGTATGCTGCCAGGAACATCCTTGTGCTTGCCTTCAAATCAAACTCCCTTTCGTTTACATATCCCTAATGACTGTCTTGACAGAATCAATGCAGGAATCCCATGCGGCTGCTGTGTAACCTTCGGATTTCAGCTTCATGTCTTCCAGCTTTTTGAGCAGCCGGAAGCGATTTTCTTTCTGACGGACCTGAGGGCCGCCAGAATCGCCACAGAATGGCGAATCTGGTTTTCCTCGGTAAGAATGCCTGTTCGGCCTTTCATCGCTCTGCGTCCTTCTGCGCCGGTTGGGCGTTCAGAGCTTCCAGGATTTCTTCGACCTCGAAGTACCTGATGCTGCCATCGGGCTTTCTCATGTTCGGCACTGCGACGAAGGGA
>Ga0209694_1002075_pt1 | contig 18001 bp, 18 predicted proteins | sample GluameincwithD2O_FD_187499 | JGI IMG/M metagenome (GOLD analysis project Ga0209694, IMG submission 187499) | Mouse cecum microbial communities from Vienna, Austria - Glucosamine amended microcosms incubated with D2O (SPAdes) (version 2) | ecosystem: Host-associated > Mammals > Digestive system >... | reverse complement strand
GGCATATCCTCAATGAGGTCCACCGTGTCGTCCAGATACAGTTCGTCCAGCACCTCCCGCAGCTCCTGGTCGGAAAGGGCGTTGATGAGCCGTTCCTGGTCGTCGGTGTCCTCCAGCTCGGTAAACACCTCCGCCGCCGTCTCCTTGGGCAGCAGGCGGAACACCAGAATGGTGTCCTCCGGGCCAAGCTCGTCCAGAAACTCCGCGATGTCCACCCAGTTCATATCGTCCAGGAGGGTGCGCAGGCGGCGGAACTGCTTTTGCTCCACGAGTTGGAGCAATTCTTCCAGATCGTAATTATCGTGCATGGGCCCCGCCTCCTTTCCGTGCTTTTTATTATAACACCTTTGGGGCAAAAAAGGCAAGCGCTTTCACCGGTCCTTGCAGACTGTCCGAAAATGCGCTAAAATCAGGAGTTGTAAAGCATAGTTGCGGTTTTTCCAGCCGTGGCTGCTAGCGTGCCACGGCGGATTGCGGTATGATTTGGACCAGGGAGGTTACAGAAATGCTGTCTGAAACAATTTACCGGCTCAGGCGAAAACAGGGTCTGTCCCAGGAACAGCTTGGAGAGAAAATCGGCGTATCCCGGCAGGCCATTTCAAAATGGGAGGGGGGACAGTCTACACCCGAATTAGACAAACTGAAGGCGCTCAGCGAGTGTTTCCAGATTTCCCTGGACGAGCTGACCGGCGGCGGAGAGCCGCAGCCCGCCCGGAAGGAGGACGGCGGCTTCCAGGTCAACAGGCTTGGGGTTGGTCTCTGCCTGCTGGGGGCGGCGTGCCTGCTGCTCTTCGGCATTTTCATGGTCGCCCAGCCCGCTGCGGCGGAGCAGGTGAACCAGTCGTCCATGATTACCCTGAACGGCTCTGGAATTCTGATTGGACTCTTTGCCGCGTGCATGGTGGCGGGGGTGATTTTAATTTTCAAAAAGAAATGAGGGAAAATAATGAAAAAATACCGGATTTTGTCCCGACTGTTTGCCGCTCTGGCGATTCTGCTGTCCGATGTGATGTGCGCCGTGACGGCGTTCAGCTACTGTGATCTGTGGTGGGGGGGCCGCTGCGCCGGTTACAGCGCCCCGGCCAGTACGGCGCTGCTGCTGTGCATCCCCTACGGAGCGGGCATTTTGATTTGCGCCGGCCTGGCCTGGTTCTTCTGGCGGGCGGGGCAAAAGCGATCAGATTAGTAAAATTTTAACAAAAACGAACGATATTCTAGATAATGGGTAAAATCCTCCCTTGTAATTTGGGGCTGTTGGAGATAGAATACAGGTACTTTCAAATAAAGGAGCGGATTTCTATGTCTATTCTGGTCAGCGGCGGCGCGGGCTATATCGGCAGCCACACCTGCGTGGAGCTGATTCAAGCCGGCTGCGACATCATTGTGGCGGACAATCTCAGCAATTCCAGTGAGGAATCTTTGCGCCGGGTGGAGAAGATCACCGGCAGGCAGGTCCCCTTCGTGAAGATGGAAATGTGCCATGCGGACGAGGTGGACGCACTCTTCGCCCAGCACCCGGACATTGACGCTGTGATTCACTTTGCCGGACTGAAGGCGGTGGGCGAGAGCGTGTCCAAGCCCCTGGAGTATTACTCCAACAACCTGATCAGCACCCTCTATCTGCTCCAGACCATGCGCCGGCATGGGGTGAAGAACTTCGTGTTCTCCTCCTCCGCCACGGTGTACGGAGACCCGGCCACCGTGCCCATCCGGGAGGACTTCCCCACCGGCGGCACCACAAACCCCTACGGGACCTCCAAGCTGTTCCAGGAGCGCATCCTCTCCGACATCTGCGCCGCGGACAAGGAGCTGAATGTGGCCCTGCTGCGGTATTTTAACCCCATCGGCGCCCACGAATCCGGCCTCATGGGAGAGGACCCCAACGGCATCCCCAACAATCTGGTGCCCTATATCGCCAAAGTGTCCGTGGGCCAGCTGGAGAAGCTCCATGTTTACGGCAACGACTACCCCACCCCCGACGGCACCGGCGTGCGGGACTATATCCATGTGGTGGATCTGGCCAAGGGCCACGTGGCCGCCCTGAAGAAGCTGGAGACCAAGTGCGGTCTGTTCGTGTGCAACCTGGGCACCGGCAAGGGCTACAGTGTGCTGGAGGTCCTCCACGCCTACGAGAAGGCCTGCGGCAAGGAACTGCCTTACGTGATTGATCCCCGCCGCCCGGGGGACATCGCCACCTGCTACGCCGACCCGGCCAAGGCCCGGGACGAGCTGGGCTGGGAGGCCAAGCTGGGCATTGAGGAGATGTGCGCCTCCTCCTACAAGTGGCAGTCTATGAATCCAAACGGATATCGGGGGTAAGCATGAAAAAACCTGTCTTAGTGATTATGGCCGCCGGGATGGGAAGCCGGTACGGCGGTTTGAAGCAGCTGGACCCGGTGGGGAACCACGGGCAGCTCATCATCGACTACTCCATCTACGACGCCCGCCGGGCGGGCTTCGAGACGGTGGTGTTCGTCATCAAGCCAGAGCTTGAGGCCGACTTCAAGGCCGCCATCGGCGACCGGATTGCCAAGGTTATGGACGTGAAATATGCCTATCAGATTAAGGAGGACCTGCCCGAGGGGTACGCGGTGCCCGCGGAGCGGACCAAGCCCTGGGGCACCGCCCACGCGGCCCTGGCCGCCCGGGACCTGGTGGACGGCCCCTTCGCCATCATCAATGCCGACGACTACTACGGCCCGGAGGCCTATCAGAAAATCTACAGCTACCTGGCCTCCCACGAGGACACCGGCGTGTATGAGTACGTGATGGTGGGCTACCTCCTCAAAAACACCGTGACGGAAAACGGCAGCGTGGCCCGGGGGGTGTGCGAGGAGACGGGGGAGCAGTTCCTGTCCCAAATTACCGAGCGGACCAAGATTGAGAAGGGGCCCCCGCCCCGCTTCACCGAGGACGATGGCCGGACCTGGACCGAGCTGGACGAAAATACCATCGTGTCCATGAATATGTGGGGCTTTACCCGGAGCTTTTTGGATGAAGCCCTGGCCCGGTTCCCCGCCTTTTTGGACAAAACCCTGGGGGAAAATCCCCTGAAGGGGGAGTATTTCCTGCCCAGCGTGGTCAGCCAGCTCATCGGCGAGGGCAAGGCCCGGGTGAAGGTGCTGCGCAGCGAGGACAAGTGGTACGGCGTGACCTACCGGGAGGACAAGCCCACGGTGGTGGCCGCCATTGGAGAAAAAACAAGATCCGGCTTGTATCCGGATAATCTGTGGGAGGGATAAAGATGGCTGCTGCGGAACAGACCTTGCAGGAGGTCCTGGAGGCATTTGACTTCGGCGCCCCGGTGGTGGGCGCCATCCGGTACGGCCAGGGGCACATCAACGATACCTTCTGCGTCCACACCCAGCCGGAGGACGCCTGCTGCCGGCGGTTTATCCTCCAGCGCATGAGTGCCGCCGCCTTTAAGCGGCCGGACCAGCTGATGGAGAATATCATCGGGGTTACCGACTATCTGGGCCGGGAGATTGAAAAGCACGGGGGGGACCGGAGCCGGGAGGCTTTGGAGGTCCTGCGGCCCAAAAACGGCCAGCCCTACTACACCGACAGCCGGGGGGGAGCCTGGCGGCTGTACCCCTTTGCGGAGAAAACCGTGTGCTACCAGTCTGCCGAGACTCCGGAGCTCTTTGCCGCCTCCGGCCGGGCCTTTGGACAGTTCCAGAAGCTTTTGCAGGACTACCCGGCGGAAACCCTCTATGAGACCATTCCCAACTTCCACAATACGGAGGACCGTCTGGCCAAATTCAAGGAGGCGGTAGCCCAGGATAAGCTGGGCCGGGCCCGGAACTGCCGGCCGGAAATCGATTTTGTGCTGGCCCGGGAGAAGGACTGCTCCGTGGCTCTTCAGGCGATGCGGGAGGGTAAGCTCCCCATCCGGGTCACCCACAACGACACCAAGCTCAACAACGTACTTATGGACCCGGATACCCAGCAGGGGGTGTGCATCATTGATTTGGACACGGTGATGCCCGGGCTGGCCATCAATGACTTCGGCGACTCCATCCGCTTCGGGGCCAACCACAGCGCCGAGGATGAGACGGACCTGGGCAAGGTCAACCTGGACGTGGACCTGTTCGCCGCCTACACCGCCGCTTTTTTGGAAGGGACTGGCGGCTCTCTCACCAACGCGGAGATTGAGTATCTGCCTTGGGGGGCTAAGCTGATGACTTTGGAGTGCGGCATCCGGTTTTTGACCGACTACTTAGTGGGAGACGAGTATTTCCACATCAGCCGGGAGGGCCAGAACCTGGACCGCTGCCGGACCCAGTTCAAGCTGGTGGCCGACATGGAGGACAACTGGTCCAGACTCCAGGCGATTGCGGCCCAGTATCAGGTATGAATGTTCTCTTTGATGAGGACCAGCTGCGCAGGCTGATTGCCAACCTGAAAACCCTCACCGGTCTGCCTGCCAATATCCTGGACCCGGAGGGGCGGGACATCAACCTGTTCCGGGGCCACCCGCCCTTCTGCCGGATGATCAACGATTTGCCGGAGGGCCATGCCCGGTGCGTGGCCTGCGACCGGTGCAAGATTCAGCACTACACAGCGGAAAAGGGCTTTCAGCTCTACCGCTGCCATGTGGGCATCTGCGAAGGGATCATGCCCCTGTATGACAAAAAGCATCCCCTGGCCTATCTGGCGGTGGGGTGCTATCTGGACGACTCCCCGGTAGAGGAGCAGTGGGAGCGGACCCGGTCCCTGCTGGACTGGTGGCCGGAGGGCCCCGACGCCCTGAAGGACGCGTTCTTTCAGTTCCGCCAGTATTCCAAGCAGGAGATTCAGGCCTATACGGAGACATTGGAGGCCCTGTCCGCCTATATCCAGCTCAAGGGCATGATTTTGGCCACGGAACAGACGGATTTGCAGCGGCTGGAGACCTATCTGGACCAGCATTATATGGAAAAGCTGTCTCTGGAGTCCATCTCCCGGGACCTGCATATCGGACGCACCAAGCTGTGCACCCTGGCCAAGGAGTTATCCGGGGGACGCACCCTGTCCTATCTGATTGCCCAGCGGCGGATTGGCGCGGCCAAGCTGCTTTTGCTGCAAAGCAGCCAGCCTGTCTCCGCTGTTGCGGAGACAGTGGGCATCAGCGACTATAATTATTTCTCCAAGGTATTTCGCTCTGTCACCGGCACCACCCCAAGCGCTTTTCGGAAAAATGCAGGAAAATCGTACGAACTTTCATAGTTCGTACGATTTTTATATATTCTGAACTTCTATTGCTATAATTCGCAGAATGAACAAGTATAATAGAAATATGAGCGCCGCATTTGTGAAAAAAACCTATTTGCTGCGCTCCAATCCTATATTTATGAAAAAGGAGAATGAAGATGAAAAAGATTCTTGCAGCGCTGCTGGCCGTGTGTATGGTTCTGGCGCTCGCCGCCTGCGGCAACGGGAACACCTCTACTCCCGCGCCCAGCACCTCTACTCCCAGCAGCACCCCCAGCACCTCTACCCCCGCCCCCACCGGGGATAAGATTGACATCAGCGTCATTGCCGCGCAGTACGGCCAGAACACCAACGACTGGTGGGCCAACTTCCAGAAGGAGTTCAACGCCTCCCATGACAACATCAACCTGACCGTAGAGGTCGTCTCCTGGAACGACATTTATACTGTGGTCAACACCCGCCTGGGCGGCGGCGCGGCCCCTGACATCCTGAACATCGACGTGTTCGCCGACTATCAGGCCGACGACCTGCTCCTGCCCGCCAGCGAGTACGTGTCTGAGGAGACCTACGCCAAGTTCTACGACGCCTTCCTGGAGCAGTCCAACATCGACGGCACCATCTGGGCGATTCCCGACCTGGCCTCCGCCCGCGCCATGTACTACAACAAGGACATCCTGGACGCCGCCGGCGTGGAAGTGCCCACCACCTGGGACGAGCTGAAGGCCGCCTGCGAAGCCATCAAGGCTTATGATCCCAGCATCTACCCCTGGGGCATCGACATGACCACCGACGAGGGCCAGGCCGCCTTTGCCTACTACATCTGGAACAACGGCAGCGACTTCACCGACGCTTCCGGCAACTGGGCGCTGAACAGCGACGCCAACGTGGAGGCCATTGAGTACGCCATCAGCCTGGTGAAGGACGGCTACACCAACACCGATCCCGCCACCGAGACCCGGTACGCCCTGCAGGACCTGTTCGGCGCCGGCAAGCTGGCGATGGTCATCGGCCCCAACTCCATTCCCACCTACATCGCCGATAACTACACCAAGAACGACACCCCCGTGGAGGAGCAGATTAACTACGCCTTTGCGGCCATCCCCACCAACGGCGGCAACCCCTCCGTGTCCGCCGGCGTTATGGACCGCTTTATGTGCTTCGACAACAACCACTCCCCCGAGAAGCTGGAGGCCATCAAGGAGTTCTTCGATTACTTCTATGAGGACGCCCGCTACTCCGACTGGGTTCTGATGGAAGGCTTCCTGCCCGCCACCTCCGCCGGCGGAGAGATCGTGGCCTCCTCCGACCCCGCTATGGCTCCCTGGGTGGACATCGTGGGTTCCTGTAAGTTCTACCCCACCGCCAAGGCTGAGTGGGCGGACGTGAAGCAGGGCGTAATCGACGTGGAGCAGAAGGCTCTGCTGGGCGGCGACGTGAAGGAGCTGCTGGACAATCTCCAGGCCCAGATCGAGGCCCAGGCCGCCGGCTAAACCGAACGAGAGAACAAAATTTCTGACGAACAGCGGGCCGGCCAGGGGGCCGGCCCCTGCTTTTTCAAAGCGGACGGAACGAGAAAGAGGGAAGAAATAGGGAGGTGCCCCCGTGAACAAGAAAACCCTGCGCAAGATTGAACCCTATGTGTGGATTGCCCCCAGCGTGATCCTGATGGCGATTTTTATTGTCACCCCCATCCTGCGGGTGTTCCAGATTTCCGCGAACAAAGTGACCCGGGCGGGGATTCTGAAGGGGTTCAACAATTTTGAAAACTTTACCACCGTGCTCAAAAACCCCACCTTCGCCCTGGTACTGAAGAATACCCTTGTGTGGACCGTCGCCGTGGTGGTGATCTCCACTGTGCTGGGCTTTATGCTGGCCCTGGTGCTCAACAACCAGTTCAAGGGCCGGAAGATTGCCCGGGCCATCGTGGTTTTCCCCTGGGCCACCACCCTGGTTATCCAGGCCAGCGTCTGGAACTTTATTATCAACATCGACTACGGCACCCTGAACACCCTGCTGATGAAGCTGCACATTATCAGCGCGCCGGTGAACTGGACGCCCACGCCGGGGGCCTATTTTGCCTGGGAGATCGCCTGCGGCATCTTCGTCACCATCCCCTTTGTCTCCTTCTGCGTACTGTCCGGCCTCCAGAGCATCGACGCGTCCTACTATGAGGCCGCCACCGTGGACGGGGCCAACTACTGGCAGAAGCTGTTTAAAATTACCCTGCCCCTGGTCAAGTCCTCTCTCACCGTGTCCACCGTGCTGAACATCATCTATGTGTTCAACTCCTTCCCCATTATCTGGACCATGACCAAGGGCGACCCTGCCAACCATACGGATACCCTGGTTACTTATCTGTACAAGCTGGCCTTCTACAACGGCAAGCAGGGTGAGGCCGCCGCCGTGTCGGTGATCGGCTTTCTGATTCTGCTGGTGTGCGCCAGCACCTACATGGTTTACACCCTGCGGAAAGGAGAGGACTGACGTTGAACGAACAGACCATCAAAAAGCCGGTTTCGGTGAAAAAGACGATTTTGCGGGTGCTGCTGTACTTTGTGGTGCTGGACGTGTGCGTTATCACCCTGTACCCCTATTTCGCTATGCTGTGTACCGCCCTGAAAAGCCGGGTGGAGATCTTCTCCTCCAACGGCACCATCCTGCCGGTGACCGCCCTGTGGTCCAACTTCATCGACATCTGGAGCCGCGCCCCCATGGCCCAGTATTTCATGAACTCGATCCTGATTGCCGGCGGGTCCACTCTGATTGCCATGCTGTGCGGCATCCCCGCCGCCTATGCCCTGGCCCGGATGAAGTTCAAGGGGCAGACCGCGTTTTTGGGCTTTGTAATTGTCTCCCAGATGTTCGCGCCGGTGGTGCTGCTGATCGGCATCTATCAGGTAATGCAGCGGCTGGGACTGACGGACAGCATTTTGGGCCTGGTGTTCATCAACGCAGCTTTTAATCAGGCGTTTACCATCTGGCTGCTGCGGGGGACCTTTATGGGAATTTCGGCGGAAATGGAGCAGGCCGCTACCATTGACGGCTGCAACCGCATCCAGGCGATGCTGCGGGTGCTGCTGCCGGTGGCCGCGCCGGGCATCGTGACCACGTTGATCTTCATCTTTATCAACGCCTGGAACGAGTACACCGTGGCGCTGTGCCTGATTTCTACCGACACTCTGAAGCCCCTGACGGTGGGCATCAATATTTTCAACGGCTACAATATGATTGAGTGGCAGTATCTGTTCGCTGCCTCCATCTTTGCCATTATTCCGGTGGTGATCCTGTTCATGCTGATCGAGAAGAACCTGGTCAGCGGACTGGCCTCCGGCGGCGTAAAAGGCTGAAAAAAAGCGGGAAAGTCCACTGGACTTTCCCGTTTTTCTTCGGTATAATCATTCCGGAAACAAAATTCTGGTTTTTAGGGGGCTGGCTGTTATGGCTGACCGAAATGTCTGGCTGCGCCGCCGCAAGCGGATTTCTGAAATCATAGAGGTGGGCAGCCACGGCGACCTGCCCAGCCGCCTGTATGACATTCTCAACGCCGCCGCCATCGTAATTAATCTGGCGGCCAGCATTCTATATACCTTTGAGAGCGTCCGGACGGCCTGGGGCGGTCTGATTGTGTCGGTGGAGTCGGTTACCGTGGCCTTTTTCGCGGTGGACTACCTCCTGCGGGTGTGGACGGCCCGGTGCCTGCACCCCTCCCTGCCGCCCTATAAGGCGGTTTGGAAGTATATTGCCTCCTTCAGCGGCCTGGTGGATATTTTTTCCTTCCTGCCCTACTATCTGCCCGTCTTTTTCCCCGCCGGGGCGGTGGCCTTCCGGATGTTCCGGGTGGTGCGGATTTTCCGGCTGTTCCGGATCAATGCCTACTACGATTCCCTGAATGTAATCACGCAGGTGATTGCCAGCAAGCGCCAGCAGCTGGTGTCGTCCGTGTTCATCATTCTGGTGCTGATGCTGGCCTCCAGCCTGTGTATGTACAGCCTGGAGCATGAGGCCCAGCCGGAGGTGTTTACCAATGCCTTTTCCGGCATCTGGTGGTCCGTGTCCACCCTGCTGACGGTGGGCTACGGGGATATTTATCCCATCACCACCATGGGCCGGGTGTTCAGTATTGTGATAACGTTTTTGGGCGTGGGTATGGTGGCCATTCCCACGGGCATTATTTCCGCCGGCTTCGTGGACCAGTATTCCCGGATCAAGCGGCTGAGTGAGTACGCCAATGAGGCGGATATTCATTTTATCAAGGTGACCCTGAATGCCCGGGATGCCTGGGCGGGGCAGAGCATCCAGCAGCTGGGACTGCCCCAGGAGACCATTGTGGCGGCCATCCAGCGGGAGGGGAAAATTATCGTGCCCCGGGGCGATGTGGCCCTGTGTCCCCGGGACACCCTGGTGCTGGGGGCCAAGTCCCTGGAAAACGAGAAGCATATCGAGCTGAAGGAAGTGGCCCTGCGCCAGCAGCACCCCTGGAACGGCCTGAAGATCCGGGATCTGGATATCTCCCGGCAGACCATCCTTGTGATGGTGAAGCGCCGGGGGAGAGTGCTGATCCCCAACGGGGATCTGAAGCTGCTGGAGGGAGACCGGATTATTTTGTACACCCAGAGCCATTTGAAAGAGGCCCAGACCATCGAGATTTAACGCGGCATAGATAAAGATGTTGACAAATCAACAAAACCGCGCTATAATGCGGCTTGTTGATTTGTCAACATCTTTTTGGGAGGATTCCATGGAAAAGCGTTTTGAGACCTTTGTACTGTCTATTTTGGAGCTGAACCGGCAGATGCAGAGAATCAAGGCTCTGGAGGCCCAGCCCCTTGGCTTGCAGGCCAATCAGGTGATGTGCCTGTACTACCTGGGCAGCGCCCGGGAGGGGCTGACGGCCGCCCAGCTGACCGGGCTGTGCCGGGAGGACAAGGCGGCGGTCTCCCGTACGCTGGCTCAGCTGGTGGAGCGGGGGCTGGTGGCCTGCCAGGAGACCCCGGCCCACAAGCGGGCCTACCGGACCCTGCATTATCTGACCCCCCAGGGGCAGGCGATGGTGGAGCAGATCAATTTGCGCATTGAACAGGCCCTGCTGCGGGGGGGAAACGGGCTGTCGGAGGGACAGCGGACCGCCTTTTATGAGGCCCTGGAGATTATTTTGGAAAATTTGAAAGAGTATGCCCAGACAGGAGGAAACAGTAATGAGCGTTAAAATTATCACCGATTCCGCATCCGACCTTCCCGCTTCCCGCCACCCGGCCATCTCCGTGCTGCCCATGACCATCACCTTCGGGGACCGGCAGTACCGGGACGGGGAGGAGCTGTCCAATCAGCGGTTTTACGAGCTGCTCATCGAGAGCGAGCAGCTGCCCTCCACCAGTCAGATCGGCCCCGCCCAGTTTGAGGAGGCATTCCGGGCCCAGGTGGAGGAGGGGCACACCGTGGTGGCGGTGATTCTCTCCGGCAAGCTGTCGGGGACCTATCAGAGCGCCTGCATCGCCGCGGAGGAGTTCCCCTGGCAGGTGTTCGTGGTGGACAGCGAGAACGCCGCCATGGGGGAGCGGGTCCTGGTGGAGCGGGCGGCCCAGCTGGTGGATCAGGGACTGGCCGCCGGGGAGATTGCCCAGCGGCTGGAGACGGAAAAAAAGGATATCCGCCTCATTGCCCTGCTGGATACGCTGGAGTATCTCAAGCGGGGCGGGCGGATATCCAAGTCCGCGGCGGCCATCGGCGGGATGCTGTCCATCAAGCCGGTGATTGCCATTCAAAACGGCGAGGTGTGTATGCTGGGCAAGGCCAGAGGGTCAAAAAACGGGAACAACCTGCTGATGCAGGAGATTCAAAAGACCGCGGGCATCGACTTTGACCGCCCCTACTGCCTGGGCTACTCCGGGTTCCACGACGATATGCTGCAAAAGTACATCGCGGACAGCCGCAGCCTCTGGGAAGGTCATGCGGAGCATCTGCCGGTGGGGACCATCGGCGCCACCATCGGTACCCACGTGGGGCCCGGCGCGGTGGGAGTGGCCTTTTTCCAGAAGGGATAATCAGGGATCCTGGGCCCAGGCCAGGGCGCAGCGCACCGCCCGCTTCCAGCCCCGGACCAGTTCCTGGCGCTGGCGCTCGGGCAGATTGGGAAGAAATTGACGGGAGGTCTGCCAGTTTTGGCGGACCTCCTCCTCGTCCCGCCAGCACCCCACGGCAATGCCCGCCAGATAGGCCGCCCCCAGGGCGGTGGTCTCGATGCACTGAGGCCGGTGCAGCTGGGAGCGCAGCAGGTCCGCCTGGAACTGCATGAGAAAATCGTTGGCGCTGGCCCCGCCGTCCACCTTCAGCTGCCGCAGCTCCAGGCCGGAGTCCTGCTCCATGGCCTCAATGAGATCGTACACCTGATAGGCCATGGATTCCACCGTGGCCCGGATAATGTGTTCCCGGGTGGTTCCCCGGCTGATCCCCACAATGGTGCCCCGGGCGTAGGGGTTCCAGTAGGGCGCGCCCAGTCCCGCAAAGGCGGGCACCACATAGACCCCGCCGGTGCCCGGTACGCAGGTGCACACCGCCTGGGTCTGGGAGGAGGTGCGCACCAGCTGCATCTGGTCCCGGAGCCACTGCACCGCTGCCCCGGCCACGAATACGCTGCCCTCCAGGGCATACTGGGTCTGGGCTCCGGCGGTGGCGGCGATGGTGGTGAGCAGACCGTGCCGGGAGCGCACGGCCTTTTCGCCGGTGTTCATCAGAAGGAAGCAGCCGGTGCCGTAGGTGTTTTTCACGTCCCCTGGGGCGAAACAGCACTGGCCGAACAGGGCCGCCTGCTGGTCCCCCGCCGCCCCGGCGATGGGGATGCGGCCGCCGGTGACGTCCGGCGCGGTGTCTCCGTAGACGCAGCTGGAGGGGCGGACCTGGGGGAGCATTGCCCGGGGAATGCGGAAATAGTCCAGAATTTCGCTGTCCCAGCACTTTTTATGGATGTCGAAGAGCATGGTCCGGGAGGCGTTGGTGTAGTCGGTGACGTGGGCGGCCCCGTGGGTCAGATTCCAAATGAGCCAGCTGTCAACTGTACCGAAGAGCAGCTCCCCCCGCTCCGCCCGGGCCCGGGCCCCCTCCACGCTGTCCAGGATCCAGGCCAGCTTGGTGCCGGAAAAATAGGCATCGGGGACCAGGCCGGTTTTGGTCCGGATGGTCTCCTCCAGGCCGTCCCGTTTCAGCTGTTCGATGCGGTCCGCCGTCCGGCGGCACTGCCACACAATGGCGTTGTACACCGGCTGGCCGGTATGCTTGTCCCAAACAATAACAGTTTCCCGCTGGTTGGTGATGCCGATGGCGGCGATGTCGCTGTAGTGGGCGCCGATTTTGCTCATGGCCTCCAGCATCACCGACAGCTGAGAGGACCAGATCTCCATGGGGTCGTGTTCCACCCAGCCGGGCTGGGGGAAGATTTGGGGGAATTCCTTCTGGGCCGCGCTGCAGGGATTTCCCTGGCGGTCGAAGAGGATGCACCGGGAGTTGGTGGTGCCCTGGTCCAGCGCGATCACGTAGCGGGCCATTCCGTCACCCCTCAATCTGCATCATTTTGTCCACCCGGCGGGCGTGGCGCCCCCCCTCAAATTCGGTGGACAGAAACACATCCGCGATTTTTTTGGCCAGATTGGGGCCTGTGATCCCCGCCCCCAGGGCCAGCATATTGGCGTCGTTGTGCCGGCGGGTCATTTCGGCGGAGAGGGGCTCGCCGCACAGGGCGCAGCGCACCCCCTTCACCTTGTTGGCGGAAATGGAGATGCCGATGCCGGTGGTGCAGATGACGATCCCCCGGGCACACTGGCCTTCCGCCACCAGGCGGGCCGCTGCCGCGCCGAAGTCCGGGTAGTCGCAGCTGTCCTGGCTGTAGCAGCCTACGTCGACAAGCTCGTGTCCCTGGGCCTGCAGATGATCCCGGAGAGTCTGTTTGAGGGCGAAGCCCCCGTGGTCGCAGCCAATGGAAATTTTCATTACGGTTCCCCCTTGTGTTACAGCTTGATCTGCTGTGGCTTACGGTTCTGATAGACGGTGAAATACTTCCAGCCGCAGGCCCGGAGCAGCGCCTGGGCCTGGGCAATGCCGCTGCCCACGTCTTTGGGGCTGTGGGCGTCGGAGCCCAGGGTCACCAGTTCCCCGCCCCTGGCCCGGAACAGCTCCAGCACCGGCTTCCAGTCGGCAATGGTTTTGCCCCGCTCGGTGTTGAGCTCCAGGGCGTGGCCGGTTTCGGCGGCTTTTTGAAAAATGTCCCCCATCCGGTCCCAATAGCGGTCCAGAGTCACGTTCTGCCCGTCCCGGCGGCACATATAGCGCAGGGGATAGATCACATGGGCCAGGGAGTCGTAGCAGTCCAGGGGGGCCAGCTCGGCCATGCTGGCAAAGTAGTTATCCAGAGCGTCATAGCAGAAGGCGGGAGAGTCATATTTTAGAAAGTAGAAGTCGGTGCCCCCGGCCTCCGGGCTCTGGTTGTGGACGGAGCCCAGAACAAAGTCCAGAGGGGCCTGGGACAGTACCCGGCGGGCCCGGTCCAGATCCAGATGTCCGCTGCCCAGCTCCAGGCCAAGCCGCAGGGTTACCCCCTTGGGGAGCGCCCGGAGAACCTGCTCATACTGTCCGGTGATGGCCCCCCAGTCGGGGTCCTCCGCCGGGCCGCCGAAATCGGCGAGCAGATCAAAGTGGTCGGTGGTGCACAGCTGCGACAGGCCCGCGTCCGCCGCCGCCCGGACCATATCCGCCAGAGGGGCGTCGCTGTCTGGGGAACAGAGGGAGTGGGTGTGGAAATCGACGAGATACATAAAATGCCTCCTGACGTGTGGAATCTTGCAGAGCTTATTATAGTGTGCCCTATGCAATTTTGCAATGCGAACTTGAAGAACAAGATGAGAAAATTCTATTTACATACTCTTTAAAATAGCATAAAATAGAACCGGATACAAGTTAAAAGATAGGGAGGAAACAAACCATGGGAGAACAGACCAAGTCCAAGATGCCCCTGAACGAAAGCCAGTTGTCCTTTGCCATCCCCCGTACGGACAAGCCCCGGGAAAAAATCGTCAAGCTGGGGCGGATGATTACTGACCGGGTCCCCGCCAAGCTCCACGGCGTCACCGGAAACGACCCGGAGTATTGGGGACTGGCCGGCTGCGTCACCGACGAGATGGCCGATGTGGCCCTGAAAATGGGGGTGCGCAAGCCGAAAACCTTCCAGCAGATGCAGAAGCTCACCGGCATGGAGGAACAGGCGCTGCAAAAGCTGCTGGACGAAATGGCCTGGGTGGGCCTGATTGAATATAACTGGGAGAATCTGGACGGCAAGAACCCAAACCACGAAAAGCGCTACATTCTGCCCCAGTTTGTGCCGGGAAGCGCAGAGTTTTTCAATATGCGCAAATCCCAGATGGAGGAGCACCCGGAGGTGACCGCCTTCTTCGAGCGGATGACCTTCCTGCCCCTGGAAAAGATCACCCCCATGGTCCCCCCCGGAGGGGCGGGCATTGGGATGCACGTGATCCCGGTGGAACAGGCCATCGGAACGGAAAACCAGTCCATCAGCCTGGAACATATCTCCTACTGGCTGGACAAGTACCAGGGCAAGTATGCCGCCAGTATGTGCTCCTGCCGGGCCAGCCGGGCGGTTATGGGAGAGGGCTGCGGCGATGATCCGGAGGACTGGTGCATCGCCGTGGGCGATATGGCCGACTATGTGGTAGAGACCCAGCGGGGCCGGTACATCACCAAGGAGGAGGCCCTGGCCATCTTCCAAAAGGCGGAGGACAACGGCTTTGTCCACCAGATTACCAACATTGACGGGGAGCAGAAAATTTTCGCCATCTGCAACTGCAACGTAAACGTGTGCAACGCCCTGCGCACAAGCCAGCTGTTCAACACCCCCAACATGAGCCGCTCCGCCTATGTGGCGGAGGTTAACCCGGAAAACTGCGTGGCCTGCGGCCGGTGCGTGGAGGTGTGCCCCGCCGGGGCGGTGAAGCTGGGCCAGAAGCTGTGCACCAAGGACGGCCCTGTGGTCTATCCCCGGCAGGAGCTGCCCGACGCAGTGAAGTGGGGACCGGACAAGTGGACGGTGGACTACCGGGATAAAAACCGGATCAACTGCCACGAGACGGGCACCTCCCCCTGTAAAACCGCCTGTCCCGCCCACATCGCCGTCCAGGGCTATCTGAAGCTGGCGGCCCAGGGCAAATACCGGGAGGCCCTTCAGCTCATCAAGCGGGAGAATCCCTTCCCCGCCGTGTGCGGCCGGATCTGCAACCGCCGCTGTGAGGAGGCCTGTACCCGGGGAACCATCGACCAGGCGGTGGCCATCGACGAGGTGAAAAAGTTCATCGCCCAGCAGGAGCTGTTTGAAAACGACCGCTTTGTCCCAGAACCGGTGATTCCCAAGGTAGTGGGGGGCTTTGAGGAAAAAATCGCCATCATCGGCGCGGGCCCCGCCGGCCTGAGCTGCGCCTTCTATCTGGCGGAGAAGGGCTACAAGCCCACAGTGTTTGAGAAGAACGAGAAGCCCGGCGGTATGCTGCGCTACGGCATCCCCAGCTTCAAGCTGGAGAAAAACGTTCTGGACGCGGAGATTGACGTCATTAAGCTTTTGGGCGTGGAGATCCGGTGCGGCGTGGAGGTGGGCAAAGACGTGACCCTGGATCAGCTGCGCCAGGAGGGGTACAGGGCCTTCTACATCGCCATCGGCTGCCAGGGAGGGCGTCTGCCCGATATCCCCGGGCAGGACGCCCAGGGCGTGATAACCGCCATAAACTTCCTGGGCGCGGCGGGAGGCGGCGAGCCTTACCCTGTGCAGGGCAGGACCGTGGTGGTAGGCGGCGGCAACGTGGCCATCGACGCGGCCCGGACGGCCGGACGGTGCGGGGCGGACAGCGTGAGTATGTTCTGCCTGGAGCCCCGGGACAAGATGCCCGCCTCTCTGGAGGAGATTGCGGAGGCGGAGGAGGAGAATGTCTCCATCCAGTGCGGCTGGGGTCCGAAAGAGGTGCTGACGGAGAACGGGAAGGTGACCGGCCTTGTGCTCAAGCGCTGCACTCAGGTGTGGGACGGGCAGGGCCGCTTCGCCCCGGCTTACGACGAGAATGACACCCAGACCGTGGCCTGTGAGCAGGTGATCTTCTCCATCGGCCAGACCGTCCAGTGGGGCGGGCTGCTGGAGGGCAGCGCTGTGGAGCTGGGCCGCGGAAACGGGGCCGTGGCCGATCCGCTGACCTATCAGACCGCCCAGTCCGACGTGTTTGTGGGGGGCGACGTGTACACCGGGCCCAAGTTCGCCATTGACGCCATTGCCGCGGGCAAGGAGGGGGCCGTGTCCATCCACCGCTTCGTCCAGCCCAACACCAGTCTGACCATCGGCCGCAACCGCCGGCAGTTCATCGAGCTGGACAAGGAAAAGGCCCTGATTGACCTCCACTACGACACCACCCAGCGGCAGATTCCCGGGATGGAGGATACAGCGGACTGGAAAAAATCCTTCCGGGAGGCGAGAAAGCCCTTCACGGAGGAGCAGGTCAAGGCGGAGACCGCCCGGTGCCTGGGCTGCGGGGCCTCCATCGCCGACCCCAACAAGTGCATCGGCTGCGGCCTGTGCACCACCAAATGCGGCTTTGACGCCATCCACCTGAGCCGCCAGCGGCCCGAATGCAGCACGATGGTGAAGGCAGAGGACAAGATGAAGGCCATTCTGCCCTACATGGCGAAACGGGCCATGAAGATTAAATTTACCAGGAAAGAGTCCTGAAGTATGCACGAGTTGGGTATTGTATTTCACATGATTGATCTGCTGGAGCGGGTGGCGGACGAGAACCAGGTCCAAAAAATCGCTTCGGTGACCCTGGAGCTGGGGGAGGTGTCCGGAGTGGTGCCCCGGGAGCTGACCTCCTGCTGGGATTGGGCGGTGAAAAAGACCGCCCGGATGTCCGGGGCCAGGCTGGTTTTGGAGACCATCCCCGCGGTGACCCAGTGCGGAGACTGCCGGGAAACCTATCCCACCGTGCCCCAGGGGCGGATCTGCCCCTACTGCGGCAGCGAGAACACCTGGCTGGCCCGGGGCAATGAGATCGAACTGAAAGAAATTGAGGCGTGCTGAATATGGATCAGTTTAAAGTAATTGAAATCAAGCAGAGCGTTTTTGCGGACAACGACCGGGAGGCGGACCGGGTCCGGGCCCGGTTGAAGGAGGAAGGAACCTTTCTGCTGAACCTGATGTCCTCCCCGGGGGCGGGTAAGACCACCACTCTGCTGCGGACCATCGAGGCCCTGAGGGACCAGATGCGCATAGGGGTGATGGAGGCGGACATTGACTCCGACGTGGACGCCCGCGCGGTGGCCGGGGCGGGGGTGCGAAGCATCCAGCTCCACACCGGCGGGATGTGTCACCTGGATGCGGGCATGACGGAGCAGGGGCTCAACGAGCTGGGAACGGCGGATCTGGACCTGGTGGTGCTGGAAAACGTGGGGAATCTGGTGTGCCCCGCCGAGTTTGACACCGGTGCGGTGAAAAACGCCATGATCCTGTCCGTCCCGGAGGGCCACGACAAGCCGCTGAAATATCCCCTGATTTTCACCGTATGCGACGTGCTGCTGATTAACAAAATCGATGTACTGCCGTATTTTGACTTTGATCTGGACAAGGTGCGGGAGTATGCCCGCCGCCGCAACCCCAGGCTGGAGATTTTTCCCATCTGCGCCAAGACCGGCCAGGGGATCGAGGCCTGGACCCGGTGGCTGAAGGACCAGGCGGAGGCCTGGCACTAATCCAAGAGAGAGGAAGAATGTACGATGT
>Ga0209694_1002065_pt1 | contig 18028 bp, 15 predicted proteins | sample GluameincwithD2O_FD_187499 | JGI IMG/M metagenome (GOLD analysis project Ga0209694, IMG submission 187499) | Mouse cecum microbial communities from Vienna, Austria - Glucosamine amended microcosms incubated with D2O (SPAdes) (version 2) | ecosystem: Host-associated > Mammals > Digestive system >... | reverse complement strand
AGTGCGTTCAAAAATTGACTTGAGCGGAAAAACACATCATAAAACAGGATTGAATCAGATAAAAAGCATAGAAAAAGGGGCTGTAAATCTCGCTGATGAAAAATCAGTCGAAATTTAACAGCCCCTTTGCTTTCGAAATGGTGCGGACGATGCGATTCGAACGCACACGGGTCGCCCCACTGCCGCCTGAAGACAGCGTGTCTGCCATTTCACCACGTCCGCAATTGTTTTATGACTTGCATTTGCAAGTGCTTATTCAGTATAACTGATTCATACCGAAATGCAAATCTTTTTTTGAAAAAAATTCTTACCACATAAAAAGTTCTTTAAAGAATAATTTCTGAGATATCTGTAATAAGCCATTAGATAATGCTATAGGCTTTGGGCCTGCCTATCAAATAAGTTTTTGCTAAAGTGACCATGAAAGGTATTTATACTTTTTTTGAAAATAATACATGAACGAAAGGACGTAAATACATAATTATGGGAAAGAAAATCACCGATAAAGTGACCTGGATGGGTAAAACAGATTGGGAACTTACTCGTTTTCATGGAGATGAATACTCGACTCATAAGGGATCAAGTTATAACTCCTACCTTGTTCGAGATGGTAAGAACATTCTGATTGATACGGTATGGGGACCATATGACAAAGAATTTGTATCCCGATTAAAAGAAGAAATCGACTTAAAAGATATAGATGCGATCGTTATGAATCATAACGAGAACGATCACAGCGGTTCATTACCGGCATTGATGGCTGAGATTCCGGATGTACCAATTTATTGTACAAAGAAAGGTGAACAGATTCTTCGAGGCCTTTATCATCAGGACTGGAATTTTATCAACGTCAAAACAGGCGATACTCTTCCTTTAGAGAATTCGACATTGACATTTGTTGAGGCCCCAATGCTTCATTGGCCGGATACTATGTTTACCTATATGTCAGGGGATAATATCCTTTTCTCTAATGATGGTTTTGGTCAGCACTATGCCACTGAATCCTTGTTCAACGACACAGCGGATCCGGCTGAAGTAGAGTATGAAGCAAAGAAATACTATGCAAACATTCTGAACTTATACAGCACTCAGGTTACTCATAAGATTAATGAGATTTTAGGAATGAATTTGCCTCTGGAGATGATCTGTCCGAGTCATGGAGTGATATGGCGAAAGAATCCGGAAGAAATTGTCAGACAGTATTTGAAGTGGGCAGATGACTACCAAGAAAATCAGATCACTATTTTGTACGATACAATGTGGAACTCAACAAGACAGATGGCTGAAGCCATCGCTGAAGGAATCGAAGAAGCTGATTCATCTGTCAGAGTGAAGCTGATGAATGTAGCTAAAGAAGACAAGAATGATGTATTGACTGAAATATTCAGTTCAAAAGCCATATTACTGGGATCACCAACCATTAATTATGGTTATTCACATGCAGTGGCAGGACTTCTTGAAATGATGAAAGGACTTCGATTCAAGAAGAAAAAAGCTGCGGCATTTGGCAGCTATGGCTGGAGCGGAAACGCGCCAAAGCAGCTGGATGAAAAACTGAATGAAGCTGGATTTAAGACGGTTGCTGAACCATTAGGCATTTTATGGAATCCAGATCATGACGGCAGAGAAAAATGCAAAGAGTACGGCAGACAGTTTGTCAAAGCTTTGGAAGACTGATTTTTGGTGACAATCAAGCATAGGAAAGACTCGGAAGATCCGGGTCTTTTTTTGGTTGATATGGATTGATTGGATAGGGAGTAAGGATGAAATGAAATCTGTGACAAGCAAAATCTGATATGAAATACCTATACGCAAAAGAAGTTTGCAAAAAAAAGAGAAGAAGCGGGTTTCAGTCATTGCTTGAGCAAAGACTGAAGCTCGTTTTTCATTTTAGCGATTTTTTAACAATTTGGATTCATTCTTTAACACCGAATTAGCAAGATTTTAAGTAAAACAGAGAAGGTAAAAGCAACGGAGGAAAAAGATATGAACGCAATCATCATGATTCTTTTACTGACCTTTCTTTGTTCAATTCCGCTTGGAATCTGGTGCAAGAAAGTCATGAACAGGGATATCCCCTGGATTAATAAAGTCGAAGACTGGATTCTCGATCGGCTGAAAATTTCGGCCGGAGAAATGGGATGGAAAAAATATCTGGCAGGAATTGCTGCTTTGTCCATTCTTTCGTTTGTGGTTTTGTTTGGAATGCTTATCGCTAGCCGCATGGATCTGCCCATGGCTTTTAATACGGCAGTCTCCTATATCACAAATACCAACTGGCAGTCATTTAATCCAATGCTGGAAGGCAACTGGATCGTTCAGATCCTGGGATTTGGAGTTCAGAACTTTATTTCGGCTGCAATTGGAATCTGTGTTCTGTTTGCACTGATCCGTGGGCTGATCGCAAAACAGAAAAGTTCTCTTGGCAACTTATGGCAGGATCTCATCGGATCATTGCTGTTTATCCTGCTTCCAGTCAATCTGGTTGGATCGATTATTCTGGCTGGACAGGGCGTGCCCATGCAGATGCAAAGCTATGAAACATCGGCTTTGATTGAACCGATTGCGGTTGATGAAAAAGGATTACCGATTGAAAACGCGCAGGTGATCGAAGATCAGGTTTTTGTGGATGGAAAAGAGATGAAAGAAGCCAGAATCATCAAAGAGCAGGTTGTTCCTATGGGAATGATGGCTTCGATTGAATCGATTAAGCAATCTGGAACCAATGGCGGAGGTTTAAGTTCATCCAATTCGGCTAGTCCATTTGAAAATCCAACTGGATTAAGCAATGCCATTGAAACCGGTCTGATCTTATTGATTCCCATGTCTTTATGCTTTTCCTTTGGAGCAATGGTTAAAAACAAAAAACAGGGCCTGGCCTTCTTTGCAAGTATGGCGATTTTGTTTGGGCTGGCTTTGATCTTTATTCTTCAGTCTGAGATGGCGGCTGCGTCTCTTGAAGGAAAAGAAGTTCGAATCGGACTGATGCCAAGCGCTTTATGGTCAGCTTCGACTACAGCCGCTTCGAGCGGTTCATCCAATATGGCGATGAATTCGATGAGTTCAATCGCATCGCTGGTATGCATGGTCTTAATGCAGGTTGGAGAAGTTATCTTTGGCGGAGTCGGTTCAGGATTATATGGTCTTCTGGCTTTTGTGATCCTGAGCGTATTTATCGCTGGGCTGATGGTTGGAAGAACTCCTGAATTTATGGGGAAGAAAATAGAACCATTTGAAATGAAATGGGCTGTCATTTTATGTCTGGTCTCTCCAGTCTGTATCTTGATTGGTTCAGCCTTAGGCTGCATCTATGCGCCAGAAGGATTGAATATGGGTGCTCATGGTTTTTCACAGATTCTATATGCCTATACCTCGATGGGATCAAATAATGGCAGTGCAATGGCTGGATTTGAAAGTTCACAGACACTGCTTCTTGTCGCTGGAGGAATCATGATGCTGCTGGCCCGATTTATTCCGATTGCAGGTGCTTTAGCGATGGGCTCAAGTCTTGGCAGTAAAAAGATTTCAGCCCAGAGTGCTGGATCCCTGAAAAGCGATACCCCCATGTTTGTTTTTTTGCTTGTTCTTGTGATTTTGCTTGTCGGTGCGCTGAGTTATTTTCCGGCTTTGTCATTAGGACCGATTGCAGAATTCTTTGGTTAGAAATGAAAATTTAAGGAATAGGAAGATAAGAGCTTGAGTATATGAATAATTCAATTTTAAAACGGGCTTTTAAGGATTCATTTCTGAAAATGAATCCGAAAGTGCAGCTCGAAAATCCAGTCATGTTTCTGGTATATCTTTCGGCGATTGCAGTCAGCGGTCTCTGGGTTTTAAGCTTTGCGGGTTTTGATCCTCAAAGCCGTGGCTATACCTTTACGATTGCGGTGATCCTGTGGCTGACCTGTCTGTTTTCCAATTTTGCAGAAGCGATTGCTGAAGGAAGAGGAAAAGCCCAGGCGGATACACTGCGCAGTGCGAAAAAGGAAATCGAAGCGAGTAAAATTGCATCCATTGAAACGATGGATGCAGTTGAAACGATCAGCTCATCGGATCTGCAAAAAGGAGATCTGGTCATTGTAAAGGCTGGAGAACTGATTCCTGCAGATGGGGATGTCGTCTTTGGGGCGGCTTCGGTGGATGAAAGTGCGATTACCGGAGAATCCGCTCCAGTCATTCGCGAAGCTGGAGGCGATCGCTGCGCAGTCACCGGAGGAACAAGAGTTCTTTCTGACCAGATTGTCGTTGTGATCACTGCAACAGCCGGAGATGGTTTTCTGGATCGAATGATCGCGATGGTCGAAGGGGCTTCCCGCAAAAAAACACCAAATGAGATTGCACTTCAGATTTTTCTTGTCGCATTAAGCATCATCTTCATCCTGGTTACGGTCTCTTTGTATTTTTATTCGATGTATGCCAGTGAAAGAATAGGAATTAAAAATCCGGCCACTCTATGTACACTGATCGCCCTGTTGGTCTGTTTGGCTCCAACCACCATTGGTGCCTTGCTTTCAGCCATCGGGATTGCCGGAATGAGCCGCTTAAATCAGGCCAATGTTCTGGCCATGTCCGGAAGAGCCATCGAAGCTTCTGGTGATGTTGATGTTCTTCTTCTGGATAAAACAGGAACGATCACTTTAGGAAACCGTCAGGCGGCTGAATTCATACCTGTTGGACAGGTCGAACCAGCGGATCTGGTAAAGGCCAGTGTTCTTTCTTCTCTGGCCGACGAAACGCCTGAAGGAAGAAGTGTGCTCAAACTTGCAAAAGAAAAATATGAGATTGAGCTTGCTGCCGAACCGGATATGGAGTTTATTCCTTTTTCGGCCCTGACAAGAATGAGTGGTGTAATCACAAAAGGAAAGGCTGTACGCAAAGGGGCAGCCGATTCAGTTCGAACTTTTATTGAAAGGGAAAATGGAGTCTGGCCGCAGGAGTGTACTGAGATCTCAAGACAGATTGCCCAGAGCGGTGGCACTCCGCTCGTTGTGATTGAAGATGAGCAGGTGCTTGGCGTTATTCATCTAAAGGACATCATCAAAAGCGGTGTCAGGGAAAAATTTGAAGATATGCGCAAGATGGGCATTAAAACCATCATGATCACTGGAGATAATCCCTTAACAGCGGCAGCCATTGCTGCTGAAGCTGGAGTCGATGACTTTTTAGCAGAAGCCACCCCGGAAGGCAAACTTGAAATGATCAAGGAGTATCAGAAAAAAGGGCATCTGGTGGCTATGACCGGAGATGGGACCAATGATGCTCCAGCTCTGGCGCAGGCTGATGTGGCTGTAGCGATGAATACCGGAACTCAGGCTGCAAAGGAAGCCGGCAACATGGTTGATCTGGATTCTTCGCCGACCAAGCTTCTCGAAATTGTAAAAATTGGCAAACAGCTCCTGATGACAAGGGGAGCATTGACCACTTTTTCCATTGCCAATGATGCCGCAAAATACTTTGCGATCATTCCAGCGATGTTTACTTCGCTTTATCCAGGGCTGCAGGCGCTGAATATCATGCATCTGCATTCAAGTGAAACGGCGATTTTGTCGGCTGTCATCTATAACGCGTTAATTATTGTGGCTTTGATTCCACTGGCACTAAAGGGTGTTAAATACCGTGAACTGCCGGCGAGCAGTCTGCTTTCAAGAAATCTTCTTGTATATGGCTTAGGTGGTATTATTGCTCCATTTGTCTTTATCAAACTCATTGACATGCTTTTAGTGATGACCGGTTGTTTTTAGGAGAAAATGAACGATGAAACTGTTAAAAAACCAATTTGGAAAGGCGGCTTTGATTTTTATCGGAACTGTCATGGTTTTTGGAATTCTATATCCTGCCTTGATTTATGGGATTTCGCATCTTTTCTTTGATCATCAGGCTTCTGGATCTTTTAAGGAAACTGAATATGGAAAGATGAGCACACTTGCAGGACAGAGCTATCAGGATGATGGCTATTTATGGGGCCGCAAACAAAGCGGAGAAGCCATTCTGAAGGATGGAAAATGGCTCTGGATGGCTACGCCGGCTGATCATGCCATTGATGATCTGCAATACATGGAACAAAAGCAAAGTCTGAAAGAAGAAATACAGATGAAAAATCCTGATGCAGACGGCGCAGTTCCTGAAGAGCTGTATACCTATTCGGCTTCTGGTATGGATCCGCATATTTCCTATTCAGCGGCTATGTATCAGGTTTCCCGGATTGCCAAAGAAAGAGGAATTTCTGAAGATGTCGTTGCTTCAATTATCGAATCCGAGTCCAGTAAGGACTGGCTTTCTGATTCTTCTGAGCCTCTGGTTCATGTAACCAATGTGAATCTGAAGCTGGATGAACTTCAATAAGTTCATTTTCAAAAGATGAAGGCAGCCTTAAACGCCAAAGTCAATGCCCGAAGGACAATCAGCCCGTATCGGATAGCCAATTCAGTCATCCAAAAAAAACAGATGTGAAAACAGATAAAATAAAAAACGATGATAACAATGATTTAGGAATAAGCGAAACAAAGAAGGTGGAAAACTCCATCTTCTTTTGTGCTTTGAAAGCGAAAAAGAATCCAAATTTGAAATGAAAAGGTAGACTGTGCCTATGAATTCTGAAAAAAAGCCAATATCCAATACAACAGGCAATACAACAACAGACAAAATCAAAATGAAAGATTCAGGAATAAAGGATATAAATGAAATACAGAACCAGAGCGAAATAAACCGGAAAACAAAAAGTAACTTTGAAAATGACTCCATGCCTTCATCATCGAAAGGGCGGCTGAAGATCTTTTTTGGTTATGCCGCGGGAACTGGAAAAACCTATGCGATGCTTGAAGCTGGACAGATGGCAAAAGACAGAGGAATCGATACGGTGATTGGTTATCTTGAGCCCCATGAGCGAAAGCAGACGCTCGATAAAGCCAGGGGATTGGAAGTCATAGCTCCAAAAATTCTGGAACAGGGGAATCTTGAATTATCGGAACTTGATACCGACGCTGTCATCGCAAGAAAACCTCAGCTGGCTTTAGTGGATGAACTGGCCCATACCAATGCTGCAGAATGCCGGCATGTCAAACGATATCAGTCAGTCAAAGAATTGTTAATGAATGGAATCGATGTCTATACCACCCTCAATGTTCAGCATCTTGAAAGCCTGAATGATCTGGTTGCATCCATTACCGGTATTCAGGTGGCAGAAAGAATCCCGGATGATGTGTTTGATCTTGCTGAACAGGTTGAATTTGTTGATATCGAACCAGAAGACCTGCTGGAACGATTGCGTGAAGGGAAAATTTATCGTCCGGATCAGATCCGGCTAGCCAGCCAGAATTTCTTTACGATCGATAATATGAAGGCATTGCGCCAGATCGCATTACGTAGAGCGGCGGATCGAGCCAGAAACAATGATCCGGCAATCGGCGCTTTTGAACATGTGCTGGTCTGCCTTTCCTCATCACCATCCAATGCAAGAATCATCCGATCGGCTGCCAGAATGGCTAAAGCGTTTCAGGCTAAGTTTACTGCGCTGCATATACAGACTCCCGATTATCAGGAAATGGATGATGCAGACAAGAGAAGGCTTGAAGAGAATATGCGTCTGGCGAATCGCCTGGGCGCATCCATTGAATCGGTTTATGGAGAAGACATCGCCCGTGAAATCGGTGAATTCGCAAGACTTGGAAGGGTGAGTAAAATTGTCCTTGGAAGGCAGGGAAAACAAAGCGCCTTTTCCTTTCATCTTCCACTGACTGACCGGCTGGCTGAATCGGCGCCTCAGACTGAAATTTTTATTATTCCAGACCGGCAGATTGTAAGACAGGAAAATCATCAGCGAAGAAAACTGGATCGAATGATCAGATCCATCAAAGGAATGTCGCTTCAGGCATTTATCCTTCTGGCAGCCTTCTTTATTGCTTTATTTATGCATATTCGAGGCTTTTCTGAGACATCCATCCTGAGCGTGTTTATCTTTGCGATCATGGCTGCTGTTTTACTCTGCAAAAATATGGTGCAGGCTGTTTTATCTTCCGGAATTGGTCTTTTGATGTTTGGCTTTGCCTTTGCTCATCCGGCTTTTACGATGGGACTTTATGATAAGGAATATTTACTGATCTTCTTTATCGTTTTAGCCAGCTCAATCATGGCAGCCAGAATTTCAATCTCGCAAAAAAATCAGGCTCATGCTTCGGCCAGAGCCGCGGCGCTGAATACATTGCTTTATGAAGCCTCTGTGAGTCTGCAGGAAATTGATCGTGATGAAGACATTTATTTGATGATCGCCAAGAATATATCGGCTTTTTTAGGACGAAAGACGGTCATCTATCCCAATGAAGACGGTAAACTTGGAAAACCGGTCTATTCTTCATCACCGGATGCTTTTCTAAAGGGAAAAGAGCAGGCAGTGGCATCCTGGGTATTAACCAATAATAAACGGGCTGGCGCTTTTACCGATACGCTTTCAGCCTCATCCGGTCTGTATTTGGCGATTCGACACAAAGAGAAAGTATATGGAGTCATTGGAATATTACTCGATCAGGATCCATTAAGTGCTGACCAGAATACATTTCTGCTATCGATGCTTGGACAATGCGCGCTTGCTTTGGAAAACCATGCCATTGCCAGGGAAAAGGAAAAGAAAACTGTGGAAGCAGAGCAGGAAAAGCTCAAAGCAGCCCTTTTACGGTCCATATCTCACGATCTCAGAACTCCATTAACCACCATCAGTGCAAGCGCGGATATGCTTCTTCATTCAGAATGTTCAAAAGAGACCCAGAGAAAACTTGAAAAAGCGATCCTTGACGATTCTGTCTGGCTAAAGGATACGGTCGAAAATCTTTTATCCTTAACCCGGATGGAAGATAAGAATCTGCATCTTAATAAGGAAGTGATCGATTTACAGGAAGCGGTTGAAGAAGCACTGAAGCATGCCGCAAAGCAGAAAGGCGAACATCCAATTTCTGTTGAAGTCGATGATTACTGTTATGCAAATCTCGATGGCAAACTGATTGTTCAGATGCTGATCAATCTGATCAACAATGCAATCTTTCATACTACACCAGGAGTTCCAATCTCTGTCATCTGTCATCAGGATCAAAACGATCAAATGATTCAAATCCAGGTAAAAGATGAAGGTCCGGGGATTTCAGAGGAACAAAAAGAGCATCTCTTTGAGGCTTTCAGGCTCGCGCATAATAAAATTTCAGACAGTCAGCGTCGAATGGGCTTAGGTCTTTCTCTGGTTAAGAGTATTGTTGAAGCGCACCAGGGAAATATTGAATATTCTGATAATCATCCTGGAGCCTGTTTTACGATTTGCCTGCCTTCAGGAATGGGAGAAATGAATGAAACCTCTTGTATTGATTGTGGATGACGACAGCCAGATGGCCAGTCTTTTGAAAACGATGCTTGAACTGAGTGATTATCCTTATATTCGAGCGGCTAACGCGAAGGAAGCTTTAAGTCTGTTCTTAAGCCATCAGCCTCAGATTGTTCTTCTTGATTTAGGACTGCCTGATATGGATGGAGTCGATGTGATTAAAAAGATCCGTGAATTTTCAAGAACGCCCATTCTGGTGCTGTCCGCAAGAAATGAAGATTCTGATAAGATCGTGGCTCTGGATGCGGGCGCGGATGATTATTTATCCAAGCCGTTTTCGGTGGATGAACTTTCAGCCCGCTTAAGAGTAATCTGCCGAAGGATTGAATACACTCAGGCTCCGCAAATCAGCCCTGTTTTTAAAAATGGGGATTTACGAATTCATTTTGATGAACAAAGCGTGTATTTAAAGGATGAAAAGCTGCATCTGACTCCGATTGAATATCGGATTCTGAGTCTGCTGGCAAAAAACAGCGGAAAGCTGCTGACCAGAACATACATCACCAAAGAAGTCTGGGGAAGTTCCTGGGACAGTGATCTTTCCAGCCTTCGGGTATATATGACAAGCCTTCGCAAGAAGCTTCATCATCAATACATTGAAACAAGTTTTGGGGTGGGCTATCAGATGATAAAAGCAGATTCTGATCAGGAAAATGAAGAATAATGCGAAAAGAGAATCGGGGAGTTCAAAATTACACATTCGTACTGAATCCATGGTCTATGAATCCAGAATCAAAGTTACAAAATTCCTTTCAGGAAGTCTTCTGGATATAGAAGACATATAATGAACAAAAAGACCGGATTGAAGCGATATAAAAACAACCGATAAACAATATGGAGAGATTATGAAACTGAGATTAAAATACAATGCTCCAGTCATCCTGACTTTTGCTCTGATCTGCACAGGCGTACTCATCTTTTCTGAAATCTTTGGCTATTCAATGGTTCAACGATGGTTTGTGACCGCAAGAGGGCCTCTGAATTCAGTCCATACGTATGTGACGATGTTTACTTATGTTCTAGGACACAGTTCTGTTTCACATTTCGTCAATAATATGATGCTTTTGCTTCTGACGGGTCCTGTCGTAGAAGAAAAATATGGTTCAAAAAATACGATCATCATCATGGTGGCCACTGCATTGATTACCGCTATTGCCAATATGGCAGTAGGCACTTATGGTCTGATTGGATGCAGCGGAATTGTCTTTGCCTTTGTGATCCTTTGCTCCATGACTTCTTTTGGAAAAGGCGAAATACCCATCACGATGATTCTTGTTGTCATTCTTTATTTGGGACAGGAAATCGTTAATGGTCTTACTCTGCAGGATAATGTTTCACAGATGGCTCATATTTTAGGTGGAATTGCAGGAGCGGCGTTTGGCTTTTTTCTGAATGACACAAATCGAAGATAAACAAGAATAAAGTTGTTCATCTTCTGTATAAACAATAATGCAATACCAATTCAAAACCTGCATCAAGAAAAGCGATCAGAGCTTATTGTAAACTCGATCGCTTTTCTTTTTGTTCTTGGATTTATTCTTTTTCTTGATTGTTTTTTTGTCTTTTTCTTCTATCTTTTACCGAAAATGACTGGCTGAAAATCAATGGAAAATCCTTCGATCAGGGCAGAAATTCTCTTTTTCATTGATGCTTTGAAAAGGAGTGTCCAGAACAGAGCATCAAAACCATGAATACTGCCGGCATTTTCAATCAGTTGGACTGGCAGGCTATGATTTCAGTAAATCAGCAAGAGTGAATTCGTCCTTCTGCTTTTTTGTCATCCTTTCATATTCTTTAATTGCTCGAACCAGATCTTCATGTCTTGAATACCAATAATCATAGTTGTATTCATATCCTTTCTGGTATTTGATTCGAAGTTCTTGCTTGCAGTATTCGCTGGGTTTCATTTTACTCTTGAATTTTTGAAGAAAAATTTTATGACGGTCTTGATCGATGATATGTAAGATCTCGATTTCCGGGGCGGTTATGACATGAAATACTTCAGCTTTCTGCTTTGTCGTCTTAGATAAAATAAACTTCTCATAGTGAGAGTCATGAACATAGAAAATTTTTACTTTTTGAGGATATCTCAATCCAAGATACCGATCCGAAAATTTTTTTCCATTTCTTAACTGCACGTCATTGAGATTGATCAAGTCTTCTTCCGTGAATTTAAGCAGACCACTTTCCAGCAGAATTCTGATAATTGCCAATTCAGCGTTTCCTTCACAGATGTCTCCGATAAACTGATCAACCATTTTTGCCTCGATCTTATCAGGCTGAATTTTTCTGTCTGAATTATGAAAGATTAATGCTCTTACTAGATTGCGGTAAGGCAGATAATCCGGTGCAGTACCATCGAGATAGCCGGAAATGAAAATATCACTTTTCTTGATATCTTTCCTGGAAAGAATTTGATCGAGTCTGGAAGCAGAAATCAAATCTTTATTCTGAAGAAGATAAATACAGTCCAGACGGTCAATCTGATCAAGCAAGAGAGGATAATGCGTGGAAAATATCAAGGTTCCTCCATTTACATTGATTTTTGGATCGTAAAACAGACGAATGAGAGAAGCTGAGATCTGCGCATTGAAATGATTTTCAAGCTCGTCTACAACTAAGTATCCCCCGTTGATCATTGTATTACTGCAGAAACAGATACTCCCAGACCTTTAATCGTTCCGGAAGATAAATAAGCTTCCAGCTGATCAGGTGAGGAAAGAAGAATCTCTTTCGAGTGCTTGAATTTTAGCCTTACACCATCACAAATCCTCGTATTTGAATTAATCTCGAATCGCAGATACTCAATTGATGGATCCAGATATTCAAGAAGTTCTTCCGGAAAATCGGTAATCAACTTAAGAATATTGTGATTGGTATAGTTCAGATAATCACTCACGTAAAGATCAACATTATTTGTATTTAAGAAATGAACGACCATACTTGCATCAGGAGCCAGATATTCACTCATTTCACTTCTTTCAGAGACTAGATGGTAGTTTTCACGTTCGAACATCACATATTTTGGTTTATCCTATTCTCTGCAAGAAGACCCCCGCTTCTAAGCGTTAGCGTAGGCGGGGGAGGAAGTCACTCTATTAAATAATCCCAAAAATATCCTATTATTCAGATTCAAATTACAAAAAATGTAATTTAAACAATTTGTTCTCGCCTTACTTCTGCTGTTGAGTCAGCTTTTCTGATAAAAAAGTATGAATAGTTAACAGAAATAGTAACAAAAAGAAGATCTGAATGATCCATTAGAGAGGTGGATGTTCAGATCTTCCGGACTTTTCGGCAATTCGATGTTCAAAAAAAGGTTGTTCAATAGTTCTTATATCAGGAATGGAATTGAATGGATAGAATCTACAGCCAGATGTTCAAGGATCCGGACACAGAAGATATACGCGTTTTTCCATACGACTGATTCGGATGATAATTCAGTTCACTGCCAATAAATTGAGTTTTCATTGCATAGGATTCAAGAATTCCTCCAGCATGGATATGACCGGTCACTGTTTCTGCGTGAATCTTATGATACATCATGACCTGCATATCGATGTCTCCGTTGACATTTTCAATGGACGCTTTACGGTAAGGTGTATTTTCGATCTGAATCAGACCGTTGACGTTGGAAGCACGCAGTTTCTCAACTTCACAGTCCTGAAGGACCATTTTGCCGCTGACACTTTCGAGCATGACATGGTTGGCATGAAGGCTTCTTGCAAATATGCTGGCATTGACTCCTTCGATCTTGACCTTGTCGAGCATCACTTCTTTTGGAAGATAGATCTTGATGGTCTTCTTTTTCAGATTCCACGGCAGCATTAACATATGTGCGTTTTGTTCAATCTTAAGGGTGTCATGATGAAAGTGAATGTTCATCTGCGAGATATCAGGATACACTTCCACTCGAGGTGCATCAGAGACATCGATCTGGATTTCAGAATGTAAAAGATCTGCGTCAATCTTTCGTAATGAAGTAAATCCAGGATTGTTTTCATACAGAACATCATGCGGAAGATCAGAATGATCGTCCATTTCGGGTATTCGGTCCTTATCCATCGAATAGGACTTTTCATGCCATTCTTCAGAATCCTCTTTTTCTTCATAACCATTTTCAGAAGATAAGGCATCTTCTGGAATGGGAGGAACTGAGAGGCTGGACGTCTGTGACCTCTGAGTCTGAGCAAGAAAATCAGAAGCAATCACTTCCGGAGTACCTAAATGATGCAAAAAAGAGGCTTCGCTCATACCGGATTCAGCGGCGGTCTCTTTCAGAAAATCGATCATGTCATCGATTTCGTTTTCTTGAATCTGGTGAGAATTCAGAATCTCATGGATTCTTCTGTAATAATCTTCAGAATTCATCATATCTTTTCCTTTTCTACAATTTAATGTGTTCATATTTGATTTGAATTTGCTGCGGTTTTGAACCTATCTGTTTTTTTGCTCAACGATCTCAGTGATCCTTCTCTGGTATTGATTCCAGTCTTTTCGAAGCAGGGATAACCGTTTGTTTCCCAGCTGACTGAGCGAATAATATTTTCTTCGTCGTCCATTATGAACTTCTTCATAGCTCTCAATGAGATTTTGCTTCTGAAGATTCTTCAGAATTGGATACAATACCGGTTCACGGATTTCCTGAACATTCTTGATCACCTGACAGATCTCATAGCCATAGGAATCTTTCTTTTCAAGAAATCCAAGAATCAGAAATTCAAGCATTACAGCAGGTAATGGAAATTCCATAATAAATCCTCCTGAATAGAATATTTCCTTTCTGATATTAACTTCTCATATATATTAAAATTCTATATATAAAAATTCAACTGATTTATCCATCAGATTTTCTGAACGAATTGAAAATTCAATAAAAAAGAAGATAAAACGAGACAGCAGAAAATGGACGATGCTCATTGAGATGGCAGAATGCTTATCCTTTTCGCTTATTCTTTAACGTTAAAATGATGTTGAATAAGAATAAAGATAGATCTTGTTTTGATATTCCATTGGATCGAAAGGCTGGAAAAGTCTCAGATGTCAGAATAAGTCCAAAAAGAAAGACATTTTTGACACCGCAGAGATTCACAGGCAAACAGACCAAACCAAAGTGAAAATTTTGGTAAGATGAAATTAATTATCGGACAGTTATCGGACAGGTTTTCGGCTCACGAATGGAAACGAAATGGCAGGCCAGACTATTTTGTAAACGATTGTGAACGGTTGATCCGTCCTTTTTTACTCAAGGGAGGAAATGTTGTGAAAGATATTCTGTTTTTGAATCCAATCTATAATGGTGGAATCCTCTTTTGTGAAGAGAATATCATTTTTGGATTTGCGCTCGTTTCGCTGTTTGCCGGAATTATGACCTGTTATAAGGGTGTCGAATCGTTTAGAAGCTGTTTTTCGATCCTTCTTTTCTGTCAGTTTGGTTTCTGGACAATCCATTTCCTGCCGCGGATTTTTGTGGATGCGGATCGGGCACAGTTCTGGGAACTGATCCTCTGTTTTACGCTCTACTTCACTTTGTTATGGTTGTTAATGAAGCTTAGTCGATGGATCACCAGCGGCGTGGCAAAGTTATTTCATCGAAACAAAACTCGGTTTGCCGCTCATGTTCGAATCATCATCATGACTCTATTTGGAGTCTATATCGTTTTGTATTGTGGTAATCGAATTCGTTTTTTAAACACCGCCTCAGATTTTCTGGTGGGAACATTTCTGTTTATCAGTGGAATAGCTTATCAGAACTGGCGGCTGAATCAGCGTCCGATCTTTTATCCGACCTATCCGGATTTACTCAGGATGAAAAGGAGAGAATTTTATGAAAAAGAAGAAAAAGCATAAACTGTCTCTTCCTGCCGTCTTTGAGATCGCCCTGTTCTTTTCTGCGCTTTATTTCTGGTGGCGTGTTTCTTTTACAATTCCTTTTATAGATGAGCCTGCAGCCTTCTTTCTGGGGATCGTTTTGTTAGTGGTGGAGCTGGTTGGACTGATTGAATTTATGGTCAACTTTCAGATCATGGCAAAAAAGAAAAATTATCCATTACTCAAAATTCCAGAAAAGGCTGAACTGTATCCGGATGTCGATGTCTTTATCGCCACCTATAACGAGAGTGCAGATCTTCTTTATAAGACAGTGAATGGGTGCCGGCGCATGGAGTATCCGGATCAAAGCAAGGTTCATATCTATCTGTGTGATGATGGTCATCGGGAAGAAATCAGAACTCTGGCAAGAAAAATGAACATTGGTTATTTCACCAGAGACAATAATGAAGGGGCAAAAGCTGGAAACTTGAACAACGCCCTGAATCAGACGGACTCGCCTCTGGTTGTGACCTTTGATGCCGACATGATTCCTCGTTCAAGCTTTCTGATGAAGACGGTTCCTTATTTTATTGATTCCTGGATGAGAAATACGGGAGTCAGAAAGGCTGAGCAGATTCGCCTTGGATTTTTGCAGACACCTCAGACGTTTTATAACTGGGATCTTTTTCAGTATCATCTTTATGCAGAAAAAGATGTCGCTAATGAACAGGACTATTTCTATCGTGAAATCGAAGTAGCCAAAACCAATTCAAACAGCGTCATTTATGGTGGCAGCAATACGCTGATCAGCCGCGAAGCACTTGAATCAGTCGGCGGATTTTATACCAAAGCGATTACAGAAGATTTTGCGACAGGTATGCTGATTGAAAGAAATGGATTTGTCTCATTGGCGATTTCAGAACCCCTGGCTTCCGGTCTGGCTCCGGAAGATCTTCCTTCTTTGATCCAGCAGAGAATTCGCTGGGGCAGAGGGGTTGTGAATGTTCTGTATCAGATTAACCTGTTCTTTACTAATAAGTTTTCAACCGCTCAAAAGGTGAATTACTGGACCTCCATCCAATACTGGCTGGCTCCTTTTTCCCGCTTTCTCTATATTTTCATCCCGATCATTTCCGGGATTTTTGGAATTTCGGTTGTCAGAACCCCCTTATGGGCAGCTCTATGTTTCTGGCTGCCTACGTATATTGTCGACAGCTGGGCGATTGGCAGACTGTCCGGAAATATCAGAACGAGCCTGTGGACGAATCTGTATGAGACGATCATGTTTCCATTTTTAATGGGTCCGATCTTTATGGAGTTTATCGGCATTTCTCTGAAGAAATTTAAAGTCACTAAAAAGGGAGTGGACAATACAGATCATTTCAGCTGGCGTTACATCTGGCCATTTGTATTAATGCTTGTCCTGACGCTGATTGCCGTTATATCGATTTCATACAAAATGATTTTCCATCTGGTCTTTGATGGTTCAATTACTTTATTCTGGCTGCTTTATAATTCGCTTCTGCTCATTGTAGCGATTTTGTTCTTTATCGGCCGCAGACAGGGGTCCCTGATCTCTTTGCATCATGCCGCTGTATTTGCCAAATTAAAGCAGGACAAAAAAACATATGAAGGAGCCATTGCGGCTTTAGGAGAAGCTGAACTTGAAGTTATTTTCGACGAGCAGCCAAAGCTGTCAAAAGATGAAGTATTCAGGATCGAAGTGGAATACGAAGGACATTCTTTTGAGCTTCCGGTTCGACTGATTCGTCTGTTTAAGGCCCGAGGCCTGATTATCAACCGTTTTGAGATACTTAAATCAGATCAGGAATATTTATCGGATCAATATGATCACTTCTTAAGAATGGTTTATGATCGGCCAATACCCACTCAGGCGACTCAGAAAGTTCGATTCTTCCTACCGTTAATTGCCCGTCATATCAAGGAAATAAAGCTGACCAAGCAGGAAAATTCCAGAGAGCAGTGGCAAGATCAGATTCAGAACCTGATGACTTCTGAAGAAGAAATACGCGAAAAGTATTTTGACAATTCAGATTTGATAGATTCAAACTCTGAAAATGGAATCAAATATCCAAAAGATTCAGTAGAAAGTGCAGATATGAAAAACTTGGAGGAATCAGATCGCTGAACGAATTCGGAAAAGAATAATGAGGATCAGCAAGATAATAAGCTGATATAGCGATTAAAAAACAAGATAATTAAATGAAGGAAAGGTGAAAAAGCCTTTCCTTTTTGCATCTTAAATTCACTTCATTGTTTATCCTTAGAAGGCAAGACATAAAGCAGGCAAAAAACCTGCAGAAATGAAAAATCAGCCAACTGAGAATCCACTGAAAAAATATGAAAACCTAAGAGCATACGGCTTTAAAAAATCTTTACCGGGGTTAATACTAAACCTATACAACCTGAGTGTCAGACTAAACCGACATTATGCATAAAATCACACTCAGGATAAAAAGGAGACAATTATGAACTGGATGCAAATTTTGATCATAGTATTAGGCATTATTCTGTTAATTGGTGGACTTCCAGCTATTTGGAGATTTGCGAAAGGAAGCGCAAGATTGATTTTATCGATTCTGTTGTTTGTGATGATCATCGCACTGATCTGGTGGGCTATCACAGGTCTTGCCGCCGCTGTATAACCAGGCAGCCAGGAACAATCTTACAAATTCAGAGTATTGGACAAAACCAAAAGAATAATAAAAAAGGGGCTGTTAAATTTCGACTGATTTTTCATCAGCGAGATTTACAGCCCCTTTTTCTATGCTTTTTATCTGATTCAATCCTGTTTTATGATGTGTTTTTCCGCTCAAGTCAATTTTTGAACGCACT
>Ga0209694_1002064_pt1 | contig 18029 bp, 16 predicted proteins | sample GluameincwithD2O_FD_187499 | JGI IMG/M metagenome (GOLD analysis project Ga0209694, IMG submission 187499) | Mouse cecum microbial communities from Vienna, Austria - Glucosamine amended microcosms incubated with D2O (SPAdes) (version 2) | ecosystem: Host-associated > Mammals > Digestive system >... | reverse complement strand
TGCACATAGTAAGACCTTGAGCTATTCTCTAACTAATAGAAAACTGGAACAACTTGGACTTATGAATATGTCCAAGACGCTCCAGTCAATTCAATGTGATTAAGTTGTCGAACCGCCGTATACGGAACCGTACGTACGGTGGTGTGAGAGGTCGATAATTGAAATAATCAATTATCTCCTACTCGATTGAATTATTTATTTTTCTTCTAACATTGCGTCATAAAGTGAAGGGCGAACACCTAATAAACGATTAACATAATAGGCGACTAAAGTAATTAATGTCATTGGCAAAATTTGTTCAACTGAGCCAACCATTTCAGTTACTAATAAAATTGCTGTGAATGGTAATCCTTCTGCTCCGCCAAAATATGCAGCCATTGAAATTATAATGACGTTGACATAACAACTGGCTGGGGATTATTCCCATATGGATAAGGATGGTTCCAGTCAATGCCCCGATAACTGTTCCTAAAACGAATAATGGCATGAAAATACCACCTGGGACAGTAGCACCATATGCGATCATTGTGCCACCGAAACGAAGGATGAAATAAACTAATAAAATTGCGACCATTGCTTGCCAATTCGTTGTAAGAGACATATTGGTGACGTATTTAATAAAATCATAACTACCACCAAGAATATAAGGATTCCATAATCCAACTGGAATAACTAATAATAACGGAATAATGCTATGAAATTCTTTGGGAATAAAGGTAACTTTGCTGTACCACCAAGTTAGGTTTAGTGCAGCAAATTGAAAACAGTATGCCAAGAAACTAATGACAACGCCAGCAACGATTAGCCATGGATAGGATGCGACTGGTGATTTAGTTGTGATCGGAATATATAGGCAAGGTTTAGTACCAAAGAATAAAAAAAGTGATAAATGCAGAAACGATGGAAGAAGTTAAAGCAGGAATCCAAATTCGAGAATTAAAATTATGCGTCATTTCTTCTAATAAAAACATTGTTCCTGCTAAAGGAGCACTAAAAGCCGCAGATAATCCGGCCGCAACGCCACACTCCATCAATAAATATTTATCTTTGTCCGTAAAGTGAAAGAATTTTTCGTTAAAGCAGGCTCCGATACAGGCACCAATTTGGATACTTGGTCCTTCACGCCCTAAGAAAAGTCCTGGACAGATAGTAAGCAAACTAGCAACGAATTTTCGCCATAATACTGGCCACCAATGAATACGATGCTTTCCTAACAAAGCAGCTTTTAATTGGGTAACGCCAGAACGAACAACATCTGTTTCATAGGGCTTAACGATTTTTCCGATTATCCATGCAACGATAAATGTTCCTAATATATGGAATTAATAGCTAAGGATGCTTACCCATAAAAGGATAAATAATTGTCAGTAATGTAAGGGTCCGGTCGATAATCCAGCGAAAGACTCCAATTACAAGACCAGTTACTATCCCAATAGCAATGCTAACGCCAAGGTAACGCGAAACAATGGAGGTGAATGGTTTTCCTAAAATGTCCCGTGCCCGTTTGTGATATAAGGTATTTTCATTTTTCACAAATACTGCCTTCAATACGGTGTTTTCCCTATATTAGCATAAAAAGAGAGTGAACAATAACAGTCTGCGAGAGATAAGTATTGTTCACTCTTATTTTCTATGAGCTTTTTAATAAAATCTATGTTGGTGTTTACCACCCACAAATAAACTTATAATTGAAGCTAATAAAATTGCGGAAAAACTTACAACAGCGATTACGTTACTCAATAATGACATCATGGTAAACACCCTTTCTTAATAAAATTGACATCGCTTTCATTAACTACATTATAACATTAGTTAGCTATAATTGATTAAAAAGCATCTCTTATTTTACTAATTAGAGTATTCATTTAAACATCTTGCTTATTCTTTGAAGAAATCACGAATAATTTGCTTATAAGCTTTAATTGTAGCGACGTAACTGGAAATTGTTGTATATTCATCATTTTGATGAGCCGCATTCCAATCATCACAACCTAAAATTACAACCGGAAGATCTGGCCGATTTAATGTAAACACACTCGCATCTGTTGCACCATTGATAATATCGAGTTTGATATCATTTGGATAATTACGCTGAGCAGCATTGAGGGCGATTTGGACAAAATCATTATTAGGTTCTGTCGCAATTGGATAAAAATCTTGAATAATTTTTAGCTCTAGTTGGAAAGGAGTTGTGTGGTTAATATATTCAAGCGCATCATTTAATCGATCGGCAACTTTAACATTATTAAATGCTGCCGTAGGGCGGATATTTCCTTGCAAACTAGCACTGTCGGGGATGGTATTAACTTGTGAGCCGCCATCAATAACTGTAATACTATGCTGTACTTTACCGAGATACTGATCATCCTTGCTATTATCAAAAAGGTGTTTTTCTTCTTCGATAAACTTTAGCAACCCCTCAATTGCATTAATACCGTTTTGCGGATGTGAACTATGACAAGACTTTCCATAGCTAGTAACGCGATAGTTCATACTTCCTGAGTGAGCAAAAATAACGTTTCCGCCAGTTGGTTCACCGACTACTAATGCATCAAGATCATCGGCAACTCCTTGTTTTTGTAATCGATAGGCACCAGGAGTACCAAGTTCTTCTCCGGCGGTAGCAATAAATCTAACCGTTCCTGATGGCAGTTGACCAGCTTCTTTTAATTCGATTAAGACGATGGCTTGAGCAGCCAGACCGCTTTTCATGTCAGCTGCTCCCCGACCGAAAACATAATCACCGTTAATCTCACCGCCAAAGGGATCATGTTGCCAGCGATCTGGATTAGGTACTGCCACAGTGTCTTGGTGCCCAGTGAGTCCAAGAATTTTTTTGCTTTCACCAGTTCCGATTTCTGCAATCAAATTTGCACGACGGTCACCAAATTCATCAATTTTTGAATCAATTCCGTGACTTGCTAAAAGTTTTTGTAAGTAGTGGGCTACTTCAACTTCATTTCCATTAACAGAATGGATTTTTATTAAATCTTGCAGTACTTTGACTTTTTCACTGACTTCCATAATAATCCCTCCTATATGTTAACGGTCTTGGTGGTTAAGTTTCTTGGCTAAAATATCGCCAACTACTTGAATGATTAAAACAAATAAAAGAACAAGAATCGTGGCGACAAGGGTTACGTCGTTGTTAAAGCGGTCGTAACCGTATGAAATAGCAGTATTACCTAAACCACCAGCACCAATTGCACCGGCCATTGCAGTAAGACTAACTAAACTAATTAGTGTAACGGTGGAGACACGGACAAGTTCAGAACGGGCTTCGCGGAGGTAAACGTCAATAATGATATCCCAGTTAGTAGCCCCGATAGCTTGGGCAGCTTCAATTTTACCGTGGTCAACACTTTCAAGCGCAACTTGAACTTGACGAGCATAGAAAGCAAATACACCTAATGAAAGTGGCACTAATGCGGCGGTTGTTCCAATCTGTGTTCCAACAATCAATTGGGTGAAGGGGGCAATGAAGGCCAACAAAATGATAAATGGAATTGCCCGGAAAACAGATACGACTTTATCAACGATACTAAAAATAATTCGATTTTCTAAAATTCCACCGGGCTCAGTAACCACAAGCGCAACTCCGAAGATTAATCCTAAAATTCCGCCGAAGATAGCAGGCCAGAAAGTCATGTAGATAGTTTGAACGATTGAAGTGCCCCAACCGTTGTCACCACCCCAACCAAGTTGAATTACATTTGGTATAAGATTATTCATTCCAAATCCTCCGATCATCAATCTTTGTGACAGTAACATCGTTTTCTTTTAAGAAGTCAATAGCTTGTTGACGCTTATCAGCATCGCCCTTGATAACCACAAACAGGGTACCGACTGGTGAACCGGCCAAGACTTCAATGTTTCCATAAAGCATACTTGCTTCAACTTGCAGCTTCTTATATAACTCGATAATGATTGATTTAGTCACATTATTTGCATCGTAGACCAATTGCAGCAACTCTTCATCATCGTCAAGGTGGCCAAGGTCAAATGCTTTAAGGGTATCGACTGCGGCTAAGGAACCTCCCACAAATTGACGAGTTAAGTCTTGTTGTGGTTGGAGGAACACCTTCTGCAAGGTGCCGCGCTCAATGATTTGTCCATATTCCATGACAGCAATCTTATTAGCTACCCGTTTAACGGCATCCATTTCGTGGGTAATGAGGACAATTGTTAAATCTAATTTATCGTTGAGCCGTTTGAGAAGGTCTAGAATCTGATTAGTATTTTGAGGATCAAGGGCAGAAGTAGCTTCATCAGAAATTAGGATTTCAGGATCGTTAGCTAATGCCCTGGCAATTGAAACTCGTTGTTGCTCACCACCAGATAATTGAACAGGGTAGAATTCAGCTTTGTCCTTTAAGCCTACTAAATCTAAAAGTTCAAGAGCCTTCTTCTCTTTTGCGTCATCATCCAAGTCGGTATGTTTAAGAGCGAAAAGGACATTTTCAATTACTGAAGTCTCATTTAATAAATTGAAATGTTGGAAAATCATCCCAATTTTTCGCCGCTTTTCCTGCAATTCTTTATTGCTGATTTGTTGCTGATGATCTTTGAAAAACACATTTCCATTAATGGTAACCGTCCCAGCAGTGGGAAGCTGTAAGAGGTTAATTGTTCGAACTAATGTCGATTTACCGGCACCAGAATAACCGACAATCCCGTAAATATCACCTTTTTCTACTTTTAAGGTAACATCTTTTACCGCGTGAACAGTTTGTTTTCGCTGTTTAAAAGTTACGCTAATATTATCTAAGTCAATAATGGGGTTCGCCATATTAATCCTCCTTATTTATTGAAGTTAAGATCCCATGCTGGAATTTCAGCAGTACCGTAAAGCTTCTTGATTTCTTGCTTTGTCTTTTCTGTTTGGTAAGCTTTTACGACATCCTTGTAGATTTTATTGTTCTTTTGGCTATCCTTTGCGGCAATGATGTTAACCCATTGTTCAGAGTCTTTATTAACTGGTTCAACAAAGATAGCGCTCTTGTAGTTAAGGCCGGCTGCTTGAGCATAGTTGGTATTAACTACCGCTGCGTCTACATTATCTAAAGACCGAGCAGTCTGGTCGGCTGCTAATTCTTTAATCTTGAGGTCATGGGGATTCTTAGAAATTGAACTAACGGTGGCGAGCTTAGTACCCTTCTTTAATTCGATCAAACCAGCGTTCTTCAATGCGAATAATGCCCGTGATTCGTTTGAAGCATCATTTGGCACCGCAATTGTTCCGCCATCAGGAATTTCCTTAACGCTCTTGTATTGCTTAGAGTAAAGACGGATTGGCGTGATGTAGGTGTCACCGATAGAAACAAGGTCTGTCTTATGCGCCTTATTCCATGTTTGTAAGAATAACTTGTGTTGGAAAGAGTTTAAGTCGACGTCGCCATTTTCCAAAGCCTTGTTTGGTTGGTTGTAATCAGTGAATCGTTTGAATTTTAAAGTAACGTTGTACTTATCTTTAGCGGTTTTGCTTACTGAATTCCAAATTTCATCGTCTTGTTTTGAACCAGCCATAATCCCGACAGTAACAGTCCGTTTTGCTTGTTGTTGCGGACGGATAAAACTAAAGTATCCGGCAATAACAACGATAAGTGCAACTACTGACCAAATAATGATATTTCTTCTTTTCTTTCTCTTCATAGTAAAAACTCCCTTTCAATCAATTAAATATTTTCGTTGGTTAATTAAAACGTTAACTTGCTAGTAAATAAAAAAAGCACTCGTCCCTTTATTCAAAGGACGAGTGCTTCGCGTTACCACCTTTATTTGCTGAATCTTCACAGACCCAGCCTCAGTAGGTTACTCTAATAAAATAATTAGAATTACCTAGCACTAATAACGTGTGCTAACCCGTTATCGACTAACAATCATCGATACCATTCCAAGCCCATCTTCAGTAGTTACGCTTGCTTCTTCACACCACCCAGAAGCTCTCTTGAAAGTCTCACTACTTACTCTGCTTTTCGATATGTTTTAACGTTCAATTAATTATTATGTGTTCCATTATAATGATTCTCTAATTTTTGTCAACGGATTTTTTAATTTAAATTTTGTCTTATTTGAGTCCTCAATCGTTTTTTATTTTGCCTATCTATAGTAATTAAAAAATAATTATGTTAAGATTAAAAAATAATTAAAAAGAAATTGAAAGGGGTCTTAGTAATGACACGAAAAGTTGGAGTTATCGGAATGGGTAATGTGGGGTCAACAGTTGCCCACTATATTGTGGCAATGGGTTTTGCAGATGACCTAGTTCTGATCGACAAAAACGAAGCAAAGGTTAAGGCAGATGCACTTGATTTTGAAGATGCGATGGCTAATTTGCCTTTCCATACTAATATTACTGTTAATGATTACAGTGCGTTGAAGGATGCGGATGTAATTGTATCTGCGTTAGGAAACATCAAGCTTCAAGATAATCCTAATGCTGATCGTTTTGCGGAACTTCCATTTACTCGGCAAGCAGTAAAAGAGGTTGCGCAAAAGATTAAGGAAAGTGGCTTTAAGGGCAAGATCGTGGCTATTACTAACCCGGTTGATGTTATTACTTCGCTCTATCAAAAAATAACTGGTCTTCCGAAGAACCATGTATTAGGAACGGGGACCCTGCTTGACTCTGCACGAATGAAGCGGGCAGTGGCTGAACGACTTAATTTGGATCCGCGTTCTGTGGATGGCTATAATCTTGGTGAGCACGGTAATTCTCAATTTACAGCATGGTCCACTGTTCGCGTTCTGGGTCGTCCTTTAACTGAATTAGCAGATAAGCGTGGATTAGACTTAGAAGAACTTGATAAGGAAGCTAAGATGGGTGGCTGGACTGTCTTTCAAGGGAAAAAGTATACTAATTATGGGGTTGCAACGGCAGCTGTTAAGCTTGTCAATGCAATTTTATCCGATTCATTAACTGAATTACCGGTATCGAATTTCCGTGAAGAATACGGGGTTTACTTGTCTTACCCAGCGGTCGTTGGTCGTGATGGAGTTGTAGAGCAAGCCCAACTTGACTTGACAGAAGAAGAACTGCAAAAGCTGCAAACATCAGCGGATTTCATTAAGGAGAAATATCAAGAAAGTTTGCAAGCAAAAGATTAAGGAAAATTTAAATGAAGAAAATAGACTAGCATAAAAAAATTATGCATGGTAGAGTTGCTTCTATACTTAACGAATAAAAGTGGCGTCATCAGATAAATTTGGTGGCACCACTTTTATTCTGTAAAAATATAGAAAGGAAATATATCATGACAAAAGAAGTAAAGCGTATAATTTTTGTAGTTCTTTTTTGTGAGTTTTTGATTTGTCTTGGAATGAGTCTTATCTTCCCAGTTGAACCGTTCATTAAAAATGAATATCACTTTACTGCCTTTGACATGGGAGTGATGTCTTCCCTATTCGCGTTTGTGCAATTTATTGCTTCACCCATTGTTGGTCGGATTTCAGACAAGGTTGGACGAAAGCCAATGTTAGTATGGGGATTGCTGATATTTGCGATTGCTGAATTTGTTTTTGCCTTAGCACAGCATTTATGGTTATTTGACTTATCGCGGGCGGTCGATGGATTATCAGCAGCTATGTTTGTGCCAACATCAATGGCATTAGCGGCAGACATTACTAGTGAAAAAGACCGCGCCAAAGTTATTGGGTGGTTGTCAGCAGCTTTTAGTGGGGGATTAATTTTAGGACCAGGTCTTGGTGGAATGTTAGCGCATGTAAATTATAAATTCCCATTTTGGGTTGCTGGTATTCTGGGATTGATTAGTACGGTTGTTGCCTGGCGCTTTTTACCTCACGATGAGGATGAACTATTTAAGAGTGAAACTAAAAATCCAGAAAATGAATTATTGACTGGTGGTTGGAGTCAGTTGAAACAAATTATGACCCCAATACTAATTACGCTCTTTGGAATGATCTTTGTAGCTTCATTTGGGTTAGCGGGCTTTGAAAGTATTTATAGTTTATATGTCAATGAAGTTCATAATTTTGATTTAAACGCAATTGCGCTTGTTTTAACGCTCAATGGGATTATTTCACTTATCCTGCAAGTCTTTTTCTTTGATCGGCTAGTTCGCTGGCTGGGAGAAGTTCGACTAATGCGATACAGCTTTTTCCTTAGTTTAGTTGGAACGATCATGGTGATTTATGATCATAATCATTGGCATATTATTATTGCAACCTTGTTTGTTTTTGAAGCATTCGATATGTTACGCCCAACAATTACTACATTATTAACTAAGATGAGCAAGACAAATCAAGGATTATTGAACGGGGTAAATATGTCGTTAACAAGTGTGGGGAATATTATTGGACCTCTTATTAGTGGCTATTTATTAGATGTTAATTATCAATATCCATATTGGTTTGTATCGATATTCCTAATTATTTCCTGGGTAATAACGCTTGTTTTAGGACGGGAAAGAAAAGCAGCTGCTAACGATTAAATGTTTAATTTTATGTAAGAAAAGAAAATAGCGAGAAATTAGGAAAAACAAAACTTTTCTAATTTCTCGCTATTGTTGTATTTATACTTAATTTTGTCGTGCCTGTTGCAGTGCATCTTTAGTTGCTTCTTTAATTGCACGGCTCGTTGCACTGGCCCCAGTAATACCATCCACGTCTGCGCTATTAGCTGCAATAATTTTGTCGGGAAGTTCATCCAAAGCCCATTGACCCATTTCGGATTCATGATGTTTGATTACTTGTAAATCTTGAATCTTTTTATCTTGATAGGTGAGTAAAACTTCTAATTCACCACCATAAGCACTAAAGCCACTTCCAATATATTGATTTTTTGCTATTTCTCTCATTTCTTTCTCCCTAATATTTTAAGTTAAATTACATTATTTTGCCCCGTTACGCAGAGTGATAATAACGGGCAAGTTTGGCATTTAGGATTTCTTGCCGTGCAGACATACCTACCCCAAAAAATCATACTATGATGAGCATCTAACCAGCGTTCAGGAGGAATAGTTTTCATTAATTTCTTTTCAATTGCAAGAATGGATGCTTGGGGATCTACCATTCTTAGGCGGCGGGCAACACGACTAACGTGGGTATCAACTGGGAAAGCAGGAATATTAAAGCATTCTGCGAGGACGACGTCAGCAACTTTCCTACCGACCCCAGATAAGGTCATTAGCTCCTTGAGAGTGTGGGGAACCTCACCGTTAAAGTCAGTAACAATTTGTTGAGAAGTTTTGACTAGGAACTTAGCTTTATTTCGATAAAGTCCCAATCTTTTGATATAAGGCTCCACTTCCGCGGGCTCAACGCCTGCTAAATCTGCTGGCAACGGAAAACGAGCGAATAGTGCTGGCGTTACTTCATTGACAGATTGATCTGTTGACTGTGCACTCAAAATTGTAGCCAAGAGAAAGTGGTAGTTTGTGTCAGCAATCAAAGTTGTTCCTGCTTCGGGAAATGTTTGCCGCATGACCTTGATTGAGTAACGAATTTCATCTGGTGATAACATATAAAATCACTCTTTTCGAATATGATTATAACCATTTTAACCCGAATGATTAAAATAGCGAAGGGTAATAACCTCATTTTATGCTCATTAAATTATTATTTGTAAAATTTGAGGTTAGCAATATGACATCAATTTATGTTAAGGAAAAAATGTTTAATATGGATGTAATTGTAGAAATCGCTTTCTTTAATTAATTTAAATAAACGATTGACCAGAGAAGACCACCTTGGTAAAATGTATTAAAGATTTTCTTATAATTCTAATCAAATTTTAATTATTCAGAAAAGGAGGATGATTATGAGTTTTTGGAAAACAATTACACGTAAAGAAGACCCGCGTGTTTATGATAATAAAGACGGTCATTTGGTTCGATCTTTGAAGGTGCGGGACTTTTTAGCTTTAGGTGTTGGAACGATTGTGTCCACTTCCATTTTCACTCTTCCTGGTGAAGTGGCCGCAATGCATACCGGCCCTTCAGTAGTTATCTCTTTTTTAATTGCTGCGATCGTGGCGGGACTAGTTGCCTTCGCCTATGCAGAAATGGCTGCTGCAATGCCGTTTGCCGGTTCAGCCTATTCATGGATTAACGTCGTGTTTGGAGAGTTTTTTGGTTGGATCGCTGGTTGGGCACTATTAGCTGAATACTTTATTGCTTTGGCCTTTGTTGGGTCTGGTCTCTCTGCTAACTTCCGGGCATTATTTGTTCCGCTTGGCTGGAAGCTGCCTGCTTCATTATCAAATGCTTTTGGTACAGATGGCGGAGTTGTTGATATTGTTTCAGTTGTTGTAATTATTTTAGTAGCCCTCTTAATTTCACGCGGGGTATCACAAGCTGCTCGTGTTGAAAATCTTCTTGTTATTCTTAAAGTTTTTGCAATTTTACTTTTTATTGTTGTTGGTTTAACCGCTATAAAAGCAAGCAACTTTATGCCATTTATTCCACAATACCATGAAACAGCTAATGGTGCATTTGGTGGTTGGCAAGGTATATATGCCGGGGTATCGATGATTTTCCTTTCCTATATCGGATTTGACTCAATTGCTGCTAATTCAGCGGAAGCAATCAATCCACAAAAAACGATGCCACGTGGAATCCTTGGTTCCTTAGTAATCGCGGTTGTTCTTTTTATAGCAGTTAGTCTTGTATTGATTGGGGTATTGCCATATCAACAATACGCTAACAGTGCTGAACCAGTTGGGCTTGCATTACGTGCAGCTCATCATAGTGGTGTAGCAACTGTTGTTCAAACAATTGCTGTTCTAGGGATGTTTACCGCCTTGATTGGGATGAGTATGGCTGGTTCGCGGTTGATTTACTCATTTGGTCGTGATGGAATGTTGCCAAAATGGCTTGGGAAACTTGATGAACATAATCGACCAAACCGTGCACTTTGGACACTTACAATTGGTGCTGTTTTGATCGCCGCTTTCTTCCCATTCGCCTTTCTTTCCCAATTGATCTCAGCCGGTACGTTGATTGCCTTTATGTTTGTTTCACTTGGTATCTATGCATTACGTCGTCGTGAAGGAAAAGATATTCCAGACCCTTCATTTAAGATGCCATTCTATCCAGTATTACCAGCTCTAGGTTTTCTTGCTTCATTACTTGTGTTTATGGGATTAGATTACCAGGCAAAACTTTATGCTGGTATCTGGTTTGTCTTCGGCTTAATTATTTACTCTGCTTATGGAATGCGTCACTCGTCACTGGCAAAGAAAGAAGATGGACAAAATGTTAAAAACGAAACTGAAGCAGGAGAAGACGAATAGAGATGTTTTATTAGAAGAAGAAAATGCATTTGCGAGTGCTGCCCGGATTAAGTACTACGATATTGTATTAGATCACGGACGGGGTGCCGTAGTTACTGACATTGAAGGCAATAATTATATCGATTTGCTTGCCAGTGCTAGTTCAACTAATACTGGCCATGCACATCCGCGAGTAGTCCAAGCTATTCAAGAACAAGCAGCTAAAATGATTCAGTATACTCCAGCGTACTTTGCTAATTCGCAAGCAGCGCGGTTAGCACCTCGATTAGCAGAATTAGCGCCGATAAGTGGACCAGTTGAAATGGTATGGGGTAATTCTGGTTCGGATGCTAACGATGCAATTATTAAATTTGCTCGGGCATATACTGGTCGTCAATATATTATTTCCTTTACCGGGGCCTATCATGGATCAACTTACGGTTCAATGAGCTTGTCAGGTGTTTCATTAAATATGACAAGAAAAATGGGTCCAATGCTACCAGGCGTAGTAAAGGTATCATTCCCTAGTCCATGGGAACGATTGACTAATGAAAGTGACGAAGCGTTTGTTGAGCGGATGTTTCATCAATTTATGTTACCTTTTGAAACTTATTTACCAGTGGATGAAGTAGCGGCAATTCTTATTGAACCAATTCAGGGTGATGGGGGAATTGTAAAAACTCCGCCTGCTTATATGCAAAAGGTATATGAGTTTGCTAAAGCTAATGGAATTCTCTTTGCCGTTGATGAAGTTAATCAGGGCATGGGCCGTACTGGTAAGTGGTGGTCCATTCAACATTTTGGGATTGAGCCGGATTTAATGTCTGTTGGGAAGTCCTTAGCATCCGGAATGCCGCTTAGTGCAATGATTGGCCGTAAAGAGATTCTGGAATCACTAGGTGCGCCAGCTAATGTTTATACTACAGCTGGCAATCCGATTACGACTGCGGCAGCGAATGCGACCTTAGATGTCATTCAGAATGAGCACCTTTTAGAGCGTTCACAACGACTTGGTAAAAAAGCAGCTCAATTTTTTAAGCTTGAACAGCAAAAATATCCCTTCGTGGGTGATGTTCGAATGTATGGGCTTGATGGTGGTATTGATATCGTCGATCCAGCGACAGGAAAAGGTGATACAGAAGCAACAACCAAGTTAATGTATCGCATCTTTGAATTAGGGGCGATTATCATTAGCTTACGGGGAAGCATTCTTCGTTTCCAACCACCATTAGTTATTACAGAAAAAGAATTAGATCAAGCTTTTGCGATGATTGATCAAGCATTCGCGGAATTAGCCGCTGGTAAATTAGCTGCTCCCGCAAATGCAGAAGAGTTAGGTTGGTAACTCTTGCAATTTAAGACCATCTTCGGGTATACTTTAAGCGCCATCTTAGCTCAGCTAGGTAGAGCACATCCATGGTAAGGATGAGGTCGGCGGTTCGAACCCGCTAGATGGCTTTTTGAGTAACGTCGTACAATTCATCTTTAAAAACAGACTAAGCTTAGTAGTGGAAATATCAGAACGACGGTTCTGATGTTTTCACTACTTTTTGTTAAAGTAGGAGTGAAGTTGACATGTCGTACTTTTTTAATCGGTGAATTAGGTGATATTCGTCGCTTTCACAGTAGTAATGCTCTTAATGCTTACATTGGAATTGATCTTAGACATTATGAATCGGGCAACTTCGTTGCTGCCGATCATATTAGTAAACGTGATGACGCAGTCGCTCGCAAAATTCTATTTAAATCCATTCAGAATATTGCAGTTGTTAGTCACTCTCATCCTAATCATATTAATGACTTTTATCAGAAAAGAAAAAGGCAATCCTCTCAGCCTGGAACTAAGAAAATTGCCATTGCAGCGATACATCGCCTTTTCAGAACGATTTATCATCTTGTAAAATACAATCATGCTTATAATTATCAACTAGCTAAAGCATAATTTAGGATTGATTCTTATCATCATTTTACAACCCATGAAAAATAAGTCTAGTTCATGAGCTTATTTTGTTGTACTTTAAATTCCTTCATTAAGCTACTTTAACTATCTAAATAGTTTTTTCTTAAATTAAGTTCAAAGAAAAAGCTTAATATAATTGACTATTCGTAGAAAACAATGAAACTGGAAAGATTCTTCCGGTTTCTTTTTATTTTGGAAACATTTCTTTTCGTAGAGAAGCATAGATTGGCTGACCGCCAAGTAAATTGCTAGTGATGTAGGCAATAAACGTTAAAATTGTCATTGGCAAAATTTGGTCGACCGAGCCAACCATCTCTGTTAATAACGTGATTGCAGTAAAAGGTGCTTCTTCGATTGCTCCGAAGTAAGCTGCCATTGAGATAACTACAAAATTTAGGTAACACTGTGCAGGAATAATATTTTGATGAATCATAACTACGCCTGCAATAGCACCGATTAATGCTCCTAAAACGAGAATTGGCATAAAAATACCGCCGGGAACAGAAGCACCGTAACTAATCATTGAAAAACAAAAACGAATAATGAAGAAGGTTACGAAAAGCCCTAATAGACTGGTGAGATTACTATTTTGATCAAGACCAGCGACATAAGCGATGAAATCATGACTTCCACCTAAGATTCGGGCATTCCACAATCCGATTGGAATTACGAGTAGTAATGGAACCGCGCTATGGTAAATCTGTGGTAATTTAATTTTGCTGTACCACCATCGTAGGTTTAAGAGTGTGTATTGGTAGCCAAAAGAAAGAAATCCAATTAAAATACCAAGGAGAAGTAGCCAGCTATAACTATCTTTAGGCATGTTCGCGTGAACCGGAATATAGAGACAGGGCCGGACACCAAAGAATAGAATAGTTACAAAATCTGATGTAATTGCTGCGGCAAGAGCGGTGATGCAACCTTGGGGATGAAAATCAAAGGTGATCTCTTCTAGAAGAAAGATAACCCCAGCTAACGGAGCACTAAATGCGGCCGAAAGCCCTGCGGCAACACCGCATTCGAGAAGGAACCGTTTTTCTTTTTCACTTATATTAAGTTTTTCCCCAAACAATTGACCGATACAAGCACCCATCTGGATACAGGGACCTTCACGGCCGAGGAAAAGGCCTGGGCAAATTGCTAATAGACCCCCGACAAATTTACGCCATAAAACGCTCCAAGCATTCATTTTGTGTTCATTTAACAATATTGCTTCGATTTGCGGTACCCCAGAGCCAACTAAGTCTAGTAAAGATGATTTAAGAATTTTACTGAGAATAAAAATAATTAAGATTGTAGCTGCAATATAAGGAATGAGTAATTGGGGGTGGTGCGCCATTGTGGGATAAATGACCATCAACCCTTTTAGTGTATGATCAATAATCCAACGGAAGATACTTACGAGGAAGCCGGTCACAGCGCCGACAACGATTGCTTTTCCAATTAATGAAATGAAAGCCATGGACATCGGTGTTGATAATACATCGCGGGCACGCTTAATGTTAGACTGACTGGTTGGCATGGCAATTCCTCCTTTTAAAAATTTAAGAATTGTTTATCTTGTATTATACACGCCTCTCAATAATATTTCGTGTTGATATGGTAAAATCAAAACTATATATGCATTGCACAGTAAGTAAAAAATGGAGGAAAAGAAATGGAATTTATTGCAGTGTTGGCGGGGTTATTGCTTGCAACACAGATCGTAGCACACTTATGTCGTCGAATTGAGATTCCAGAAGTGATTGGACAAATCCTGGTTGGAATTATTGCGGGGCCCGCTATTTTAGATTGGGTTCATTTAAATTCAATGATGAATGAATTTCAGGAAATCGGGGTTATTATCTTGATGTTCATCGCTGGGCTGGAAAGTGATCTTTCTTTATTGAAAAAATATTTAAAACCAGCGGTTGTTGTAGCACTTTTGGGGGTAATTACTCCTATTGTAATTATGGGGCCAGTAAGTTATATGTTTGGCTTTACTAAACTTGAATCACTGTTTATCGGTGTTATTTTTGCAACAACATCTGTTAGTATTTCAGTTGCGGTATTACGTGAATTTAATCGCCTAAATAGCCGAGAAGGTGCAACAGTGCTTGGAGCAGCAGTTGCTGATGATATTATTGGTGTTATCTTATTAAGTGTGATGATTAGTGTAATTAATGGAAGCAACAATAGTGGCCACGGTAATGGGCAGTCTTTAGGAATTATTCTCTTGATGCAATTAGTATTCTTTGGTGGGACTTACCTTTTAATTCGTTGGTTAGCACCTTACTTGATTCATATGAGTGATCGTCTCTTAACAGTTGCTTCAACATCGGTAATGGCGATGATTATCTGTTTAGGGATGGCCGCAATTGCTGATTATGTTGGGTTAAGTGGGGCGGTAGGCTCATTCTTTGCCGGAATTGCAGTGGCTAATACAAAGCATAAAGAAGTTGTTGACCGGAGTTTTATTCCGATTGGGTACGCAATGTTTATTCCGCTATTCTTTGTCAGCGTAGGGTTGAACATGCGCTTTGACAATATTGGTGAATCGTTTGTCTTTGTTATTGTGATGACAATTCTTGCATGCTTAACAAAACTACTTGGATGTGGAGCGGGTGCTAAGTTATCTGGCTTTAGTATGCCAAGTTCTTATGTTGTTGGTAGCGGAATGATTGCCCGTGGTGAAATGGGATTGATTACAGCTCAAATTGGTTACGAAGCTCATCTTCTTTCACCAATGTATTATTCAGATGTAATCACCGTGATTATTATCGCAACTGTATTAGCGCCATTTATCTTAAAAAACGCATTAAAACGGTCAGCCAATAAAATTGAGTAAAGGGGACTTTTGATGGAAAATCATGAACGAGAAACGGAGCAAGCACGGGTCAATAATGTTGAGAAACAAATTGACCAACAAGTAGCTGCAACCACTAAAGCTGTTGAAGATGCCCATCGTGAAACACGAGCAGTTGAACGTAATTATAGTGAAAATGCGTCTATTAACCGTTATGAAGTTGATGATATTGCCGAATCTCGGTCAATGATTGAACAACAGCGACAACTAGTTTCACGAGCAGCAGAAAGCGAATCAATCTTAAAGCACCAGTTAAGAACTTTGAAAAACTTAAAAGGGTCACCGTACTTTGGCCGGATTGATATTCAAGATCCTGGTGCAGATAAGAGCGAAACGCTATACATCGGTACTTCATCTTTAATGAATGAAGATAAAACAGACTTTTTAATTTACGACTGGCGAGCACCGATTTCTGGAGTTTACTATAATGGTACCCTTGGGAAAGTAAATTATGAAACGCCAGCTGGAATGCAAACTACAGAATTAAAAAAGAAACGGCAATTTACGATTAAGGATGGTAAGATCACTAACATGTTTGATACTAATGAAACTGTTGGTGATGAAGTCTTACAAGCGGCTCTTGGAAAACAAAATGACCAGTATATGCATAATATTGTGGCAACAATTCAAAAAGAGCAAAATGATATTATCCGTGATACGCGTAGTGATCTTTTGCTAGTACAAGGAGTGGCTGGTTCAGGAAAGACTTCAGCGATCCTTCAACGAATTGCATACTTGCTTTATCATAGTCGAACAGAATTGAATGCTGACCAGATTGTCCTCTTTAGTCCCAATAATTTATTTAGCCACTACATTTCTGAAGTTTTGCCAAGTCTTGGTGAAAGAAATATGCGGCAAGTAACATTAGAAGGGTTTATCCGGCGGCGTTTTGAAGGCTTGCAAGTAGAAACATTATTTGATCGCTACGAAGAACGGCAAAAACCTGAAAATGCTTCTCATGTTGTGGCTGACTTTATTGAAAGCGAATCTTTTATGACGTCAATTGCACATTATGTCGAGAAAATGACAATTGAGGATTTGCAGTTTGCTGATATTCGCTTTAATGGTCAAGTTTTCTTTTCAGCTGACCACGTCAAAAATCTTTATAAAGAATTACCATTGACGATGGCTCCTGCTGATAAGTTAGTTCAATTAAAAAATAAGTTAATTCGTGAATTGCAGCGGCGAGTTAAAGATGAAGCTAAAAAAGATTGGGTAGCTAAAGAACTGGATTCACTTGATTTACAACAATTGCACAACCTTTATGGTAAGAAGACAATTGATGACTTTAAGGATGAAGATGAGCAATATGCTTACCTTTCGCGGCGCTTAGCTAAACGACGCTTACGTGTGATTGCAGATGCGATCTATAATAATTACTTTCTCGATTTTTATAATCAATATAATAAGTTTTTGCATCAAGTTGAGGTACCTAAGACAATTAGTCAGCGGGAATGGGCAACAATGATTCTTGCTTTTCAAGATGAGATTGAATATCATCGGCTGGAATTAATGCATGCTGCCCCTTTGATGTATCTGCGTGATTTGATTTCCGGGACAGGGCAAAATCGTTCTTTTCAATATGTATTTATTGATGAGATGCAAGATTATTCAATAGCGATGTTAATCTACTTAAAACACGCCTTCCCCCAAGCTAAGTTTACGGTCCTCGGTGATAGTGAACAGGCTCTTTTTAAGCCATTGCAGTTACCGGAGGAGTTATTGAACAAACTTAGTGAGGTATTAAAGGCTAAGCGACCTAATTTAATTGCTTTACGGCGGAGTTATCGTTCCACGACGGAGATTACTAATTTTGCGAAGGCCTTGTTGCCGGATGGAGATAGGATAATTTCTTTCACTCGCCATGGAAAGAAACCACGCTTGTTAGTCCGTTATTCTGATAAAGAGAGTCAGCAAAGCTTGTTAGATGAGACGCTTAAATTAGCTGACGAACATGAAACTGTAGCGATCTTAACCAAGAATCAAGAGCAAGC
>Ga0209694_1002063_pt1 | contig 18049 bp, 16 predicted proteins | sample GluameincwithD2O_FD_187499 | JGI IMG/M metagenome (GOLD analysis project Ga0209694, IMG submission 187499) | Mouse cecum microbial communities from Vienna, Austria - Glucosamine amended microcosms incubated with D2O (SPAdes) (version 2) | ecosystem: Host-associated > Mammals > Digestive system >... | reverse complement strand
GAAACTGTGTTTGAAAATTTGCAGACACTTTGCTCAAAATGCAACTATGGGAAAAGCGACCTATTAGATATATAAAGCTGAATTATGTTAGAGAGTGTGAATAAAAACTTTTTGTCTTGGGCTTGACATTTGGGTGCCGGAAGTCATAAATGCGGGGTCCTTTCCCTTTTCCTCCATGAGATATCCCAGCCTTGTGCAAAAATCTGCGAAAATTTGTATAGATATTGATTTCCGAAATCATACCGCCGTCCGGCGCAGGGAAGAAATACTTGGACTGTGAGCCAGATCCATGAACTTGCTCCGCATAATCTCGGCATCGATCAGTCAAATGCGCCGACATGGGAATATATCGGTTATTCCCATTTTTGGAATCTCGTACCAGTAACACACCCGAAATTAAATCTACATCCGTCCTTTCCAAGCGGCGAACCTCACCCAAACGAAGTCCACAGCAATACAAAATCCGAAACAGAACAGGCATGATCAAATGGCGGTTTGGAACCTCCGGTGAATAATGGCAGCAATCAATTTGTCTGAACAGTCTCTGCAATTCCTCCTCGCTGAAAATGTATGGAACATACTTCGGCTCTTTGGGACATTCGCTGGTAGGGTAAATGTACGCATTCTTTCCCAAGCTGGCCATATATTTTGCCAAATGAGATATAACAGTTACCCTATTACGCAAAGTTCCTGGACACTCCGGAGGATTGAGAGTGCCCCAGATATCCATCATCGGTTTTGTAACAGTAGTCTCCTCTGGAAACTGCTCCAAGCAAAACTGATCGAATTTTTTCAACAGACGAATCTGTTCATTGTATTTATATCCCAGCGCCTGCTTAAATTCAATCAACCCTATCATGTACAGAGCCAGCTTGCTTTCAAAAGTATCAGGATTCATATGCCTGCCTCCAGTGGATCAAGTGCACACTCACGTAAAAGCTCAATATCCGTTTTAACATAGACCGATGCTGAATCGGGACTCGAGTGTCCGAGTGTAGAGGAAATCATGTGGTAAGACTCCCTGTTTTCCTGCAAACGATTAGCTAAAGTATGTCTCAGGGAATGCATCCCGCGCTTTTTACGAGGCTGGTCTTGGATGTCAGTTAAGGCCAAATATTTAGCTATGGTAGCATGAAGATGATTTTCGCTGGAGTAGTTTTTATAGGGGGGAACGTGCGTCAGAAAAATATGGGGGGAATCAATTTTAGGCCGTCCGTTTTGTATGTAATCGATAATTGCCCACCCCACATCTTTTAGCAGCGGTAAAATGATAAGGTTCTGTGTCTTGCTCTGAACGAATGATATGCGGTTTTTTTGCCAATCAATATTCTCGAATTTGAGGTTATTCACATCTCCTACTCGAATACCGAGGCGGGCAACAAGCAAGATAATGGCGTAATCTCGTTTCCCAGAGGGATTTCCCCTGTCTATAGCCGCGAGCAGCTTTAGCACTTCCTCCTTTGTCCAAATGGAAGGAATCCGCACTTGGGAACGGACGTTGACGCTGCCGACAAACTGGCTGATATCTTGTGGAATATACTCGTTTATGTACAAAAATTTCAGAAAAATCCTTACGGGGCCAAGGGTAGATTTTACCGTTGATCGGTTGCGGCCAGACTGCGCAGCAATGTAGCTGTATAGAAGCTCAACCGATATATCTGCCAGCCCCATCGCTCCATGCTTTTCTTGATGGTCCAAAAAACGCATTATATATCGCTGATAGTTGCTAATCGTTTGAGGGCTTCGACCAATTTCAGCCAAATGCTCACAGAAAGATTGAACCACACGATTGTATTCTTCAACCAGAAGCATGGACTTTGGTCCGAGATACCGATTTGCAAACGGATTTCCCTGTGCTGTATCGCAGAGCATCTGATAAGCCCGTACAACCTTTTTCTTATAGTGCTGACGGCGCGCTAAAACAGTCTGATTTGTAATTCCATAGTGTTCCTGCAAACATCTCTCCAAAATTTCGCGGGAAAAGTATTGCGCACCAAACGACTGGGAGTACGCGATGAAGACATTAAAAATATAATGATATTGCGCAACAGCGTTTAGCGATTGCCCCCTTTCTGCAAGTTTTTGTTCAAGTTCAAGTGCTAATTCTCGTAATTTCCTTGGATCATTCACTGATTTCCCTCCCATATAAAGATATTGGGTTATACCCAAACCAATTTTAACAGATGAAAGGAAAAATCAACATGGATCTACACCATAAAACAAAATATTATGCAAAGTGTTTGGCGGAGAAATGCCTTGTTTTCTGGGCTTCTCCGCTTTCACTTTACATTTTCAGACACTGTGCATTACCGTCCTTATGTGAAGCTTCACATAAGGATGGCGTGGGCGAGAGCTTCGAGCAGCGGGAGATCCGGGTGGGCGATGGGTTGGAAATCTACGCCCACCTCTGGCAGAGCAAGGGCTGGAGCATCGTGCCGGAGCGGAATCGCTTCGACCCCCATTTTTCTGAGCGGCTGCCGGATATGTGCTTCACGGTCCTGCCGGGGGACGGCTCCCTGGCCTATATCATCAAGGGCGCCGGGCCGCAGCGGTTCGAGGACAGCAGCGATAAGCCCGAGGTCAACCGCCATCTGGCAGATCATTACAATCAGGAGCGGGGCATCAGTGAGGCCCAGGTGCGGGCGATGGAGGGTGGCTGCCAGCACGGCTGGGACTCCCCCGCCGCCGACCCCAGGGCCTATGGGCAAACCCAGGCCCTGCCCCAGATCGGGGGGATGGGCTTTGCGTAAGGTTTTTGAGGTAGAGCTGTCTTCCAAAAATGGTTGCACAGAACTGGCCCTGCCCGCCACCCGCTACGCCCTACTGGACGCAGTGGAGAAGCTGGAACTGAGGGAGGGGGAACGGCCCGACTGGGAGATCCTTCAAACCCCTGCCTGCCACAATATTTACCCCTATCTGGATCCCGCTGGCGGCACCCTGTCCGAACTGAACGCGCTGACCCAGCGGCTGGCCCAGCTCAATGAGAGGGAACACGCTGTCGTGGAGGGATTGGCAAAGCTCGCTCATGAGCAGGGGGAACGGCCCATTGCCCTGTCCCGGCTGATCGACTTGGCGTACAGCACAGACTGCTGCCACCTTGTGGAGGGCGTGGTCACCGATGCCCAGCTGGGCCGGTTCTGCGCGGAAAATGGCTTTGTCCCCGAGGCCGAGGGCCTTTCCAATGCCGCCTTTGAACTGCTGGACTTTGCCAAGATCGGTCGGGAGTTCTGCGAAGCCGAGGGCGGCGTGTTCACCCGGGTTGGCTATGTCCAGCGGCGGGAGGAGCTGAAGCAGGTGTACAAAACCCTGGATCTGACGCTGAAAAAGCCGGACTATGCCATCCTGGCGGAGCTGGCCGATGGTACCCAAGTGAAGCTGCCCGCCCCGCTGGGCGAGACGCTGGCAGACGATCCTGCCCAATGTGTGGACAGTGCCGCTCCCGGGCTCATTGGTCAGACCGCCATGGTGTCCACCCTGGATATGCTGGCCCGCCGCTTGACGGAGCTGGAACTGGACGGTGAACTGACCAAGTACAAGGCTGTGCTGGCGGCCACCGGCTGCGAGGATATTCCCCAGGCCCTGGCACTGGCGGACGAACTGGACCGTTACCGCTTCGACCCGGAACCGCGCGAGCCGGACGAGGTGGCCAGCGGCCACTTGAAGGGTCTGCTGCCGGAGGATGAACTGACGGTGCTGCTACCCAGCGTAAACCTGTACCGCTATGGGCAGGCGGTGATGGAGCAGGGCGGCGGGAAGCTCACCGGGCATGGTTATGTCCAGCCCTCCATCGGCCCCAGCCAGAATATGGAGCAGGGACAGGAATCCGATGAAATGAGGATGATGTAAATTGAATGATTTTGACTACCTGGCCCAGCTCCCCGGCGAGGGGCGGGAACAGGACTGGATCAGGAAGCGGCTGGGGACGCTGAGTGTGCGGGAGGGCTATGCGCTGACCGCCGCAGTGATGGGCAGCCCGCCCGAAAACGCTGTCCAGGCCATCAACCGGCTCCAGTCCCTGGACGAATACAGGGTGCTCCTGGACGCGGGCAGCTACGAGGCGCTGGGCAGGCGGTATCTGCTCAACGACACCAGGATGCCGGTGGACGCCCTGGCCTTCGCAGACCTGGAATCGGTGGGGCGGCAGTATGAGGACAAACATCCCGGCTTGTTCATCGGGAGCTATTACGTTCAGTACCCGGATGCGTTCCCTGAGCAGGTCTACCGGTCCGGCATGGCCCTGCCCGCTGATGAGGGCTGGAGCGTCAAGGTGAAGCTGGCCTCCCCCGCTGTGCCCGAGGGGGTGTGGCTGCGGCTGCCGGGGTTGGATGAGTACGGCGATGAGAGCTCCACAGAGGAGGCGCTGGCCCTGCGGGAGCTGCGGATCCGGCGTTGGGACGAGTGCGCCCTGGTGGACGCCCAGTGCGTCCTGCCCGAAGCGGGCGATTTGGTGGCCCAGTACGGCGATAACATCGCGGACTTGATCTACGATGGTGTCCAGCTGGGATTCGTGCTGGAGCAGAAAGGCCAGGGTTCGCCCTCCTTTCAGGAACGGTACACCGCCGCGCTGGCGCTGGAGGGCTGCCATGACCTGAGACTGGCGCTGGACGTCAGTCAAAACCTCAACTGCTACGACTGGATGCAGCGCGCCGATCTGGAGGCGTCCGGCATGGCGCTCCTGATGGATAAGGGCGTGTCCGAGGAGCTGATCCGGGCCAGCGGCATCGACCTGGCAGGCTACAAGGCCCACCTGCTGGAGCAGGAGGGCTATACGCCCACGGCGGACGGCTGGGGCTACATCCGGCGCAGCGCCAACGAGTTCTGCTATCAGTACAGCACCCCCGCCCAGCCCCAGGAGGAGCCTGGGATGGCGATGCAATAAATATCACACAGGGGCCGTTTTCCCGATGGGGACAGCGGCCCCCTCTTTTTTTGTGCCTTCACGCCCTCTTTTCGGGAAAATGCCCCCGAAAAAGGAGGACATCATGAAAGAAGAACTGCTGCTCGAATACCTCAAGACCGTGTGCCCCGGGCGGGGCCGCATCCAGAAAAGCGCCCAGCTGGAGCGGGCGCTCCAGATCGGCGGCAACGAGCTTCGCCGCCTGGTCCACCGGCTGCGGAAACGGGGCGTCCCCATTGCCAGCAGCCGGGACGGCTATTTCTACGCCGTGACTGCGGGAGAGGTCTACACCACCATCCGGCAGCTCAGGCAGATGGCCTGTGGGCTGGAAAAAGCCATCGCCGGACTGGAGGGCTCGCTGGACAAGTTTGGCCCTGGGGGTGGTGATTCCTGAAAAGCTTCATCCCCTGGGTGGGCGGCAAGGGGAAGCTGCTGTGGCTGATCGACCGTCTGGCCCCCGCCAGCTATGCCCGCTTCGTGGACGTGTTCGGCGGCAGCGGCACCGTCACCCTGGGCCGACCCCTGCGCCGGGGCTGCGCTGAGGTCTACAACGACTTCAACAGCAGCCTCACCAACCTGTTCTGCTGTGTGAAGGAGCGCCCCATGGCCCTGCTCCGGGAGCTGGGCTTCCTGCCCCTGAACGCCCGGGACGATTTCAACGTGCTTTACAGGTTCTTCTCCCGGCAGGAGTTCACAGAGGACTATCTGGCAGAGGAGCTGGAGCTGACCCAGATTTTTTTGGAACCGCCCCAGGAGGAAATGATCCGCCGCCTGATGCTGGAGCGCACACCCCGGGGCGACCTGCGCCGGGCGGCGGACTACTTCAAGCTGGTGCGGTATAGCTTCAGCGGTGGCACCAGCGCCTTCGCGGGCCGTCCCTGCGACCTGCGCCGCTTCTTTTACCTGGTCTGGGAGTGCTCCCGCAGACTGAAGGATGTGGTGGTGGAGAACAAGGATTTCGGGGAGCTCATCGCCCAGTACGACCGGGCGGACACCTTTTTCTATTGCGACCCGCCGTACTTCAACGCCGAGTGCTACGAGGTGGCCTTTCCCAAGACCGACCATATCCGGCTCCACGACACGCTGACACGGTGCAAGGGGCTGGTGATGGTGTCCTACAACTACTGCGGTTTCATCTGCGATCTGTACCGGGATTTTTACATCTTCCACACCACCCGGCCCAACAGTATGTCCCAGACTGCGGGCAGCGAGTACGAGGAGGTGGTGATGACCAACTACGATCCCCGCGCCCTGGGCGCCGATCGGGGCTGGCAGATCAGCCTGTTCCAGCGCGGCGAGGACAGAGGCGGCGGAGGGACGTATCAGCTGATCCATGAACCAATAAAAAACGAGGAGGAACACGAACATGAAGGATCATAAGCGGCAGAAGGAGTTTACGCTCCCCGGCGAGGTCGTGGATATCTGCGGCTTCGACCCCGGCGAGGCATTGAGCTGCCGGGTGGAGAAGGACTTGCTGGTGGCGGCGCCCGCGAGCATGACTGCGCTGCAAACGGTCCGCGCCATCGACGCCCTGACCTGCCTCGCGGCGGAGTTTTTGGGCAAGCTGAAGGACGCCTGCGGCCCCTGCGAGGGCTGCCCGGACGGGTGTCCCTATGAGGGGGTGTATGGGCCGGAGGCGGAGCTGTCCGAGGATATACGGGCAGAGATGGGCATTCCGGAGGGGCACAAGCTCCATGTGGAGGTGCGCGACGGCGTGGCCCACGTCACTGACGGCGGGCAGCGGCACGATATCACCGACGTGCCCCCGGCGGTGCGGCGGATGCTGGAGGACATAGGGGCGTGCGCGGGCAGCCTGGATGAGCTGATGATGCTGGATGGCGAGGTGGTCCATCATGGCTGAGGCGCTGTACCCCTATTCCCGGGAGGAAGCCAAGCGGGAGGGCGAGCTGGAGGGATGGAGGGAAAGCCACCGGGCCAATATTTCCTGCGCCAGAAACCTCAGCGGCCTCATCGACACCCACGCGCGGCAGGGCCAGCTGGAGCCGGACACCGCCCAATTTGCCCTAAAGCAGTGGGGGGTCCTCCGGGTGCAGTTCGTGCTGTCCAATACCCTGTGCGGCGCCAGCACCCAGGAGTTCGACCCGGACGCCCTCCACTGGGCGCGGACGGCCTGTGTCCCGCCCGATAAAACCAACGGCGAGTTCAAAATCCGGGCGGACAGCGCCCTGCTGGCCCAGTTTGTCCAGCAGGTCCACGCCGAGTACCAGGAACTGGGGATGTTCGGCCCGGAACACTGCGGCGGCGCGGATCAGGATTTCACCGGGAAGGTGCTGGTCCTGCGCCCGGACAGGATGAAGGACGAGTGCTGGTCTGCCCAAAACCAGTTGTGGCTTGGTGAAATGGGCTTTGGCTGCTCCCCCACCGCCAGCGGACGGGCGGTGTACGCCACCTGCCTGGGCGATGGAGAGAAAACCCGCTGGAATCGAGCCGATTTCCTGGGTGTGCTGGACGAACAGTACCTGCCGGACTGGGCGGCGGAGAAGCTGGCGGAGCTGCGCGGCACCACCCAGAAACAGGCTGATCACAGCCAGGAACGGACGGACAGCCCCGCCCAGGGCGGCATGGAACTGAGGTGATGGCCATGTTGCAATTCTACGTGGTGGATAATCTGTGGAAGGGAACGCTGGACATCCATCATTTTCGGTCCCTGCCCGATGCCATCCGGGCTTACAGAACCCTGCCCGCCGCCAACCAAAAGGCCCTGGGCCTCCAGAGGGGCACAGACTCCATCGACCTGGTGCAGTGTCTGCCGCTGTTCCCCCACGACAAGGAGGGTGAGGACGTGATGGTACTGCGGTTTCTGGAATTCCCCCTGTGGAAGTCCGACCCGCAGGTCATGGAGATGGCGCGGGATCTGGCCTCCCGGCTACATATCCGCTACTGCCTGTTCCGGGGGTGCCTGCTGCCTGTGCCGGACCGGGAGAAGCTCCCCCGCGCCCTGCGGGACAGGTACCTGTGGCCCGATGAGCCCGGCGACCTCAACACCGCCGCACAGTGGCTTTATGTGGCAGGGGCGGGCAGGCTGTCCGCCGCAGAATTTAAGCGGCGCTTCCGCGCCAGTCAGGATGCCGCCCAATATCCCCTGGTCACCCACATCAGCGCCCACGGCATGGATGGGCGGGGCAATTACAAGTCCCTGCAAGTGAATCCGTGGGAATTTCACCTGTTGGCGCGCCGCTCCCAGGAGCGGCTTGACCAAAATAAGAATGAAAAGAGGAAGAATCATGAAGCGTAAAATCATCCCCACCCTGCTGGCGCTGGCCCTCACCGCCTCGCTGGCCCCCGCCGCGTTCGCGGCAGCCCCGCCCAGCCCCTGCTATCCGACCTCCGTCACCCGGAGTGAGGACGGCGCCCAGATCCGCAAGGTGTACGACCTGGGCCCCGAGGAGGATCCCGCGGGCATTTCCCGCTCCGACTTCCAGCAGGAGGGCTTCCATTACACCCTCACCGACCTGCTGAAGCAGGAGGCCCCGGAGCGGGAGGAGCGGTTCCACACCGAGACGGTGACCCTGGACAGCAAGTCCAAGGACATGGAGTCCGTGCTGGCCCTGCTCCCCGCCCAGCGGGAATTCACCACCGAGGACGGGCTCACCGGCACCCTGTCGCTGAAGCTTGACACCGTCCAGGTGGACGTGGCGGGCTACGGCAGCTCCACCCGGCAGGTGTCCGCCACCCGCAGCTACCCCAACCTGGCGGGCCAGGACACCTCCTACATCCCCAAGGAGATCACGGACAACGGGCGCACCCTGGAGCTGGCCTCCATCGACTGGCGAACGGACAACACCGCCAATGAGGACGGCTACGCCGTGGGCGACCGCTTTACCGCCATCGCCACCTACACCGGCAGCGCAACCAGTTCCTATGTGAAGGGCTATGTGGTCACCGCCGAATACAGCGGCACCGTGTCCCGCATCGCCCTGAACAAAGTGCGCTATGTGGCCATCTTCGAGGGCACGCCCCTGGTTCCCGTGGAGCCCGCCCCCACGCCCGAGCCCAGCGCCGACGTGCAGGAGCCCGCCGCGCCCGTCCGGTTCCACTGGGGCTATGTGCTGGTGCCCTTGGGCGTGGTCGCGGCCATCGGCGGCGGCACCGGCGTGGCCCTGTTCATCAAGAAGCGCCGCGAGGGCGGCTATGAAACCGAGGAGGACAGCCAATGAAGAAACTGAAACCCCTGCTTTCCACCATGCTGTGCCTGTGTACCATGTGCGCGCTGGCGCTCCCGGCCCATGCTTTGGAGTATAACATCAACGCCCCCGACAATCCCGAGTATGGGAAACCGACTTCCTTTGAGCCGGTAGTCACCGCCGATGGCGGGGCCATGAAGAACGAGGACGTGTCCAAGAACGCCGCCCTGATCCCGCCCGGTTTCGGAACCCCCACCAGCTATACGCTGAACACCGGGGAATACCTGACGCCCAACCTGGTCCCCTCCCAGATGGCAGGGGCCGGGCAGGTGAACGGCAACGTGGCCGTGGTCACGCCGCCCGCTTCCGGCAGCACTATCACTGTCCCCGGTGCCACGGGCGGCTACACCATCACCGACACCAGCACCTCCCCTTCCACCACGCCGGGCTTCACGGAGGTCACCAGCGATCTCTACTACAGCGACGGCAGCTTGGGCACCCTGAAGATCCCCTCCATCGGCCTCACCGTCAAGGTATTCGAGGGTACGGGGAGTGCGCCGCTCCTCAAGGGCGCGGGCCACTTTGAGGGCACCAGCATCTGGGACGGAAACTGCTGTATTGCTGGCCACAACCGGGGGGTGCGCAACGATTTCGGCAAAATTCATACCCTGCGCCCCGGCGACACCATCACCTTTGCCACCAGGCTGGGTACACGTGCCTATGCCGTCACCGGCGTGAACAAGGTGTCCGTCAACGACGTCAGCGGCCTGGAACCCACCGCCGTCAACATGGTGACGCTGTATACGTGCGTGAATGACCAGCCCGCCTACCGCTGGTGTGTCACCGCCGTGGAAACTGTGTAATATGCTTCGTTTTGGCCTTGCTTTTCTCCATAGCCCGCTTCGAAAGTTGTAGCTTTCTTCCTGTTTCTTCGGTATTGTGTTGCTTGACAAAAGCACCACAAATTTTTAAGGAGGAGCAGTTATGAGCAGGACAAAAGAAGCGGTATTTATGGGGATCGGCATCCTGGCGGGCCTCGCCCTCAGCGGCCCCTCCGCCCAGGCGGCGGAGGCGGTCCTCACCGCCCGCCCCACCACCCAGACCTTCTATGTGGACGGGACGCGGGTGCAGTTCGAAGCGTATCAGATCCATGGCAACAATTTCGTCAAGCTCCGGGACATCGGTCAAGCTGTGGACTTCGGCGTGACCTACGACGCCGCCACCAACAGCGTCTACATCGACCCGGACGCCCCCTACACCGAGGAGGTAACTCAACCTGCACCGGCCACGCCCGCCCCCCAAGCCGTCACCGAGGAAAGCGTACAGGCTGTAATCAAAGGACTCCGGGATATTTACCCCACCGGCTCCGTCTACCCCACGCCCTACCGCTCCACCAGCGGCGGCCCCTACAGCCGGGGCATCCACTGCTCCGGCTGGGCCACCCTGTGTTCCGACGCCGCCTTCGGGGACCTGCCCTGGCGGCGGGTGGAACAGCCAGCCTGGGATCAGATCCGCCCCGGCGACCTGGTGCGGTACGATACCGAGACCTCCGGCCACGTGGTGGTGGTTCTGGACAAGACTGGCGAGTACATCAAAGTCACCGAGAGCGGGACGAACAACAAGACCCGCTGGGGCGGGCAGTACTTCCGCTGGTGGCTGGAGGAGCAGCCCGGTTATACCCTCTACACCCGCTACCCCAACTGAATACATCATCAAAAAACTGGCCGGGCCGCTTACGCAGCCCGGCACTGTCATTTCAAGGAGGAATTGCTTTGAAAAACAAGATCGTCAACCGCGCCCTATCCCTTTTGTTGGCGCTGGTGTGCGTCATGGGCGTCCTGCCCCTGTCCGCCTTCGCCGCCGAAGGGCTTTCCTCTGCCCCCGGCTCCATCACACAGAAGTCCTCCGCCTACATGACCATCGGCGGAAAGTCCGTCCGCTACAAGGCCGCCAGCAGTACCATCAACAATGTTGGCCTGCCCTATGTGTTCAACGAGCAGGTGGATGTGCCCGGCTTCGGCCCCACCCGCGCCCTGTGCGCCTACCAGCGGGGCACTCTGGGCCCCGCCGCCAACGGCCAGCACTGGAACTTCAAGAACGAGGCGGACAGCGCCTCGCTGAAGGTACTGCTCACCTATATCTACTCCTGTACCTACGGCGATTTCACCGCCGCGGGCAATGCCCGGGGGCTGGAAACCTGGACCCAGTATTGGTCCGATATTTGGTTCCTTGTGGCCCAGGCGATGAGCTGGTACTACGAACACGGCATCATCATCGACGTCAACTCCAATAAGGAGGGGTTCATCGAGCAGTGCGCCGAGGAATTTGTGGCGGCGATGAAGCTGTACCATGAGACCTACGGCCAGTCCTCCTGGATCAAGGATTGGAGCAAGATCGGGACCCATTCCATCATCGACAGCAGCGACGGCGGCAAAACCGGCAATTCCGCCTACGACTACATCGCTGCCGGGGTGAACCTGGTGCTGGAACACCCTGAGTATTTCCATGACTACCACCTGTGGATCTATGAGTGGGACAAGTCCCAGACCTGGAAGCTGACGGGCCAGTCCGGCACCCCCATGCAGCACCTGCTGGTGGCCATCCCCGGCCCGGACGATGACAGCGACCCCCTCCAGATGACGGTGAAGAAACTGGAGGCGGGCACCAACAAGCCCCTGCCCGGTGTGACCTTTAAAATCGAGAGCGCGGACGGCTCCGGGGACTTCTCCGTCACCCGCCAGACCGGCGCGGACGGCACCATCACCCTGACCTCCGAGGCGGACAACCTCACCGCGGGGCAGTACACCATTACGGAGGAGGACGTGCCGGAGGGTTACGTGGCCCAGACCGCGTCCCAGACCGTGACGGTGATGCCCAACAATTCTGTCAGCAACACCTTCACCTTCTACAACGAGCCAACCACGACAACCACTACCCCCGGTACCGGCTCCATTAGAAAAGTTGACGCGGACAACCCCACCGTGGGCATCCCCGGCGCGGTCATCCGCATTACCTCCGTCAAGCTGGACGATGGCGGCAGCTTTTTCGGGGAGTACGTCACCAAGGACGGCGGCTATATTCTGAAAGAGGATCTGGACTTCTCCAAACTACCCACCGGGGCGTTTCTGGCGGAGGAGATCACCCCGCCGGAGGGCTTCATCCTCAGCTCTGACGTGTCCAAGGTCAAGCAGCCCTTCGTGTGGGACGGCAAAACCGATGTCAGCCTGGTTTTTGAAAATTCGGCCAAGGTCAAGGTCGTGCTGAAGAAGGTGGACGAGGGTGGCCAGCCCTTGGCCGGGGCCATTTTTTTGGTGCTGCGGGACGGCCAGATCATCTCCACCGAGGAGACCCAGGCGGATGGCACCATCACCGTCAGCAACGTCACCGAGGGCCACTATGAGTTTGTGGAGGTGTCCGCCCCGGCTGGCATGGACTGCGACAAATCCCCCGTTGGCGTCCATGTGGACGCTGAGGATCTCCAGGGGGAGCAGACCATTGTGGTCACCAAGGTCAACCATCACAAGCGGTCGCTGACGATCTCGAAGCGGGACGCGGAGAGCGGTGAGCCCATCCCCAACACCAGCTTCCACATCCGGGGCGTGAACCTGGGCTATGAGAACGATGTGGTCACCGGGGCGGACGGCAAAGCGGTGCTGGAGTCCATGCCCAGCGGGTGCTATGAGATCACCGAAACCGCTGTCCCGTCCCCCTGGCTCCTGGACGCCAACAACCGCAAAACCGTCTGGATCGACAGCGGGAAGGACAAGGACATCGTGGTGGATTTCGTCAACAGTACCCGGCCCGGCATCCGGCTCCTGAAGCTGGATGGGCAGACGGGGAAGCCGGTCAGCGGGGCCACTTTTTTGATCGAGGAGGTCAACGGCGGCTTCTCGGACCGCCGCCAGACCGACAAGGACGGGCTCATCGTGCTGGAGGGCAAGGACGGCGTCCGGCCCGGCGCCTATAAAATTTCTGAGGTGGCGGCGGCCCCGAACTACGTGCTGGACGATACCGTCCACGTGGTCCAGCTGGAAGAAAACCGCACCACCACCATCGAGCTGACCAACCTGGTCAAGCCCACCCTCAAAATTCTGAAGGTGGATTCCATCACGAAGAACCCCGTGGCCCACGCCAAGTTCCAGATCTGGCGGGCCTCCGGCGAGACCAAAACCGGGGACTATCATGACCTGGGCACGTTCTATTCCAATGAAAACGGCGAGATCGTGCTGGAGCACACCGACCCCGGCTGGTTCAAAATTTCCGAATTGGAAGCCCCCTCCGGGTACTCCATCAAGCAGGCGGATCACGAGTTTTATCTGGCCGCTGGCGAGACCAAGACCGTCCAGGTGGAGAATATCCCCCTGTCCGCATTGGTGGTTTATAAATATGACCGGATCACCGGGGAGCCGGTTGAGGGCGCCATTTTCCAGGTGAAGTACCTGTCCGGGACTTCCGGCACGGGCGGCACCGTCATCGGCACCTACCGGACGATGAAAAACGGATCCTTTACCGTCACCGGCCTCCAGGCAGGGGCCTATATCGTTGAAGAACTTGCCAGTGACAGCGGCCACATCGTGGACGCCGCGCCCCAGACGGCCTACATTTCCGGCAAGCAGCAGGACGTGGTGCAGCTCTATTTCGGGAATTCCCCCAAGTCCTCCCTCCTGATCTCCAAGGTGGACGCCCGGGACGGCACCCCGCTGAGTGATGTGGAATTTTTGGTCACCACCAGCGATGGCGCCCTTCTGGGCAACGCCAACGGGAAGTACGTGACGGACCGCGCGGGCACCATCCTGATTGAGAACCTGGACCCCAACCTGACGCTGGTGGTGAAGGAAACCCGCCAGAAGGAGGGCTACCTGCTGGACGATGCACCCCAGACCATCAAAACAAAGCCCGGGGAGACGGTAAAGCTGGAATTCAGGAACAAAAAGCTGGGGAATTTGGTGATCCACAAGCTGTCCAGCGCCGACAAATCCCCCATTGAGGGGGCCCAGTTCAAATTGACCTACGCGGACGGCAAGGTGGTGGACGCGGCGGGCGGCCAGCTCTCCTCCAACGGCCTGTATACCTCGAATAAGGAGGGCCAGATCGTCCTGTCCGGGATCACCGGCACCATCATCTGCACTGAGGTGTCCAGCGCCCCCGGCTATGCCATCGACCCCAACACCCGCAGCCAGACGGTGGTGGTGAACCCGGACGGTGACACGCAGAGCCTTTATTTTTACAACACGCCCCTGTGCTCCCTGACGCTGTCCAAGGTGGATTCCGTCACGGGGAAGCCCCTCCCCAACACCACCTTCACCGTGAAGTACGCCAGCGGCGAGCTGGTCGGGCGGTATACCACCGGGCGGGACGGGACGGTCACCGTCAGCGGCCTCCTGCCCGGCTCCACCGTGGTGGTAACGGAGTACAAGGTGCCGGACACCCACGTCCTCAACACCACGCCCCAGACGATCACGCTGAAAAGCGGGGCCAACACCGTCACCAGCGGCGGCACGGGCGCTGTCACCCCCGGCACGGGCGGCGGCAACGGCCTGGATTTCGAGAACGATCCCAAGATGACCCTCACGATCCGGAAGTATATCAAAGGGACCAACCGGGAGCCGCTGGCTGGGGTGTGCTTCAAGGTGACCGAGGGCAGCGGCACGCCCGTGGGTTCCGGCGACGGCACCTTCTACACCAACTCCGCGGGCGAGATCGTGATTGAGGGGCTGGAGCCCGGTACTACCGTCACCGCCCGCGAGATCGCCACGGTGGAGGGCTTTGTGCTGGACGGTGAACCCAAAACCATCAAGATCAAGGCGGGGAAAGAGGCCCCGGAGCTGATTTTTTGGAATGAAAAGGCGGGTTCCCTCGTCATCCAGAAAAAGGACAAGATCAGCGGGAAGCCCCTGGCCAATGTGCAGTTCCAGCTGACCTACGCGGACGGCTCCTATGTGGACTACGACAACGGCCACCTGTCTTCCAAGGGGCTGTATCAGACGGACGCCAATGGGGAGATCCGGATCAACGGCATCACCGGCACCATTATCGCAAAAGAGGTCAAGAGCTTGCCGGGGTACTCCATCGACCCGGCCACCCAGACCCAGTCCGTGCAGGTAAACCCAGGCGACACGCAGTATTTGGTGTTTTACAACGCCCCTGCCGGGAATTTCGAGCTCATCAAGGTGGTGGCGGGGAACAAGGAGAAGCGCATCCCTGACGTGACTTTCGAGATCCGCCGCGCCGGTGACGGCGGGCTGGTGGATACCATCACCACCGGCAGCGATGGCCGCGCCACCCTCCAGCTGGATGCGGGCAATTACTACGCCGTGGAAACCGGATGCCCGAAGGAATTCAAGCTGGATCCCAGCCGCCACACATTCAACGTGAAAGATGGGGAAAACACCACTTTGACGGTGGAAAACAAGGCTTTTTCCGGCATCCAGATCCGCAAGACCGACAGTGTGACGGGTAAGGGGATTTACGGCGTGAGCTTTATCCTCTACGACAGCACCAACAAGCCCATCGGGCAGTACACCTCGGACGACCGGGGGTACGTCTACATTGAGGGCCTCACCGATGGTGGGCGGTACTACCTGCGGGAGTTGGAAAACCCGGGCTATGTGCCGGACACCCAGATGAAAACCGTCTATGTCAAGGCGGGCGAGGTGACCCTGGTGGAGTGGCAGAACACGCCCATCACAGGGCAGATCCAGATCTCCAAGACCAGCGCCGATTACAACCCCATGAACGGCTGGTCCGCGGGGACGCCGATCCCCGGCACCGAGTTCGAGATCTACCACTACCGCACCGGCAGCCTGGTGGACACCGTCCGCACGGACAAAAACGGCGTGGCCGTGTCCAAGCCCCTGCCCCTGGGCCGCTATAAAATTGTTGAATCCAAGGCCGCGGCGTTTTACGGCCTGGACAAGACCCCCATTGAGGCGGAGCTGGAGCACGCCGGGCAGATCGTCAAGGTGGTCATGACCAACAAGGCGCTCACCACCAATGTGTCCATCAAAAAGACGGGCTACGCCGAGGTGATGCCGGGCCAGGATATCCGCTATACGTTCAGCGGGATCGGCAACAACTCCACCACCGCGCTCACCTCCTTCTACTGGCGGGACACGCTTCCGGTGCAGGCGGTGCGGCTGAACCGCATCTTCACCGGCACCTATAACGCCCCCGGCAATTACAAGGTGGTGTACAAGACCAACCTGGGCGGCGGCGAGTACCGCACCATGTACGACAACCTGTCCACGGCGAAGAACTACACCCTGGACGCCTCCCCGGCAGCCCTGGGGCTGGCCTCTAATGAGTACGTCACCGAGTTTATGCTGGTGTTCGGGGTGGTGCCCGCCAACTTTACCCAGGTGGAGGCCCCCAAGGTGGACTGCAAGGTGCTGCCCACGGTGAAGGGCGGCGGCAGTTTCACCAACGCCGCCGACGTTGGCGGAGTCTATAACGGCCAGTGGATCCAGGCGGTGACCCGGTGGACCACCAGGGTCTACGGCAAGCCCGTGGTGCCCAGCCTGCCCAAAACGGGCTATTGATCGCGGAAACACAACGTGGAGGGCTGTCCAAACCCGGACAGCCCTCCCATGATGAATAGGAGGAAAACAATATGAAAAAGTTCCGCATCCGTATTTATCCTATGCTCCTGGCCCTGCTGTTGTGCGCCCTGTGCTGCGCCCCGGCTTTCGCCGCCTCCAGCGGCGGCTCCGGCGTGGCCGATGTGGTGGAGCAGACCTGGCAGGACGCCGCGGGCCAGATCAAGACCGTGGTGGACAACGTGGTATTCCCCGCCCTGGACATGATCCTGGCCATCGCTTTCTTCGGCAAACTGGGGATGAGCTATTTTGATTACCGGAAGCATGGCCAGTTTGAGTGGACCGGCCCGGTGATCCTGTTCGCCTGCCTGGTGTTCGTCCTCACCGCCCCGCTGTACATCTGGACCATCGTGGGGCTGTGACCGGGGGATGGCGGAAACCATTTTGCTGGGCGACGCGGCGGAACAGCTCCGCACCCTGGACGCGGACAGCGTCCACTGCTGCGTCACCTCGCCGCCCTACTTTGGCCTCCGGGACTACGGCGTTTCGGGCCAGATCGGCCAGGAGGCCACACCGGAGGAGTACGTCAGCAGGCTGGCGGAGGTCTTCCGGGAGGTGCGCCGGGTGCTGCGCCCGGACGGCACCCTGTGGCTCAACATCGGGGACAGCTACCGGAATAAAAACCTGATTGGCATCCCGTGGATGCTGGCGTTTGCCCTGCGCGCGGATGGCTGGTATCTGCGCCAGGACATCATATGGTACAAACCCAACGCCATGCCGGAGAGCGTGAAAGACCGCTGTACCAAAAGCCATGAGCACGTCTTCCTGCTGGCGAAGTCCGCCCGGTACTATTTTGATGCCGTAGCCATCCGGGAGCCAGTCATGGGGGACAGCACAAAGCGTTATCTGCGTATGTGCGGCGGTCAGGCTGATACAGCCGCCTTGCCCCGCTTTGGCGGCTCCAAGTACGGCGACAGCACATCGGAGGAAACCCGCTACAAGAGCGGGAAAGAATATAAACCCACCCCATATAGGAACAAACGCGATGTCTGGATCATTGGCGCCAGCGGCTACCAGGGCACACACTTCGCCGTGTTCCCGGAAAAGCTGGTGGAACCCTGCGTCCTGGCCGGGTGCCCCGAGGGCGGGACCGTGCTGGATCCCTTCACGGGCAGCGGCACCACCGGCGTAGTAGCAAAACGCCTGCGCCGGAATTTTACCGGCATCGAACTCAACCCGGAATACCGGGAGATGGCGCTGGCCCGGATCGGGGCCGCGGAAACCGAATACGAGCAGATGGAGCTGCGGGCCGGGCCCGGTGCATATACCGGGTTCGGCCATTCTATCACAGAATCGAGGTGAATGACCATTTTTATTTGGGATTTTGTGGCCTCCACCATCCTGGACGAGCTGCTGGACTGGGCGTACAGCCAGGCGGTGGGCTTCCTGGGGGCGTTCTTCGCCCTGATGGG
>Ga0209694_1002061_pt1 | contig 18098 bp, 23 predicted proteins | sample GluameincwithD2O_FD_187499 | JGI IMG/M metagenome (GOLD analysis project Ga0209694, IMG submission 187499) | Mouse cecum microbial communities from Vienna, Austria - Glucosamine amended microcosms incubated with D2O (SPAdes) (version 2) | ecosystem: Host-associated > Mammals > Digestive system >... | reverse complement strand
GTATAAATGGAACACGAAAAAAATACACAACGGAACTTACGCCATTTCAAAAAGACATATATGAGTTATATGGGCTGACACCTTAAACATGTGTATAATTTGAACGGGATTTTAGGTTATCTATAAGCTGTGCGATGATGTTGTTATTTTGCATGCTACTAATATCGACGACAGATATTCGAGCGGCTGTAGACAGACCAATATTGGATGGTTCATACTTAACACATGATAAGGAATCAACAGGATATGACATAAAAGAAACCAGGGGAGTAGATTTATTTACTGGTTATTCCAAATGTGTGGTTCAAGGTCCTGGAAAGATTTATGTGGGTGGAACAACAATTGCAGCACATGTCGTAAAAAGTGTTCGAATAGGTGTAATTGTGGAAAGAGCACGAGAAGGCGACACCGCGTGGGAATATTATGATAGCTGGCAAAAAGAAAACCTGAATGCAGATAGAGTAGCGGCAAATAGGGCTCTAAATGTTGAAGGGGGATATTATTACAGAGTTAGATGTCTTCATGCGGCTAATGATGAGGGTAGTAGTTCTTTTACTGATGGAATATATGTTGAAGAACCATAGGATCCACCATCCCAAAGTATAAAAGAAAATTTAAGAGCTTAAGTAGCCTATGAGGCAAGGCAAACAAAAGCAAAAATTCAGAAATGGCAATCTGAGGATTAAAAACAAGACGGAAAAACAAAGGTAACGAAAAACAGCGGAAAAGATCCGGCAAGGTTGTGGGAGGTGTCGTCTACGGTGCACAACGCGAAACTATTGTCAATAATTTCGACGACCTTACATTGAGAAACCGTAGGCCCACGATACGGGTCAAAGCCGTCGTAGACGACACCTCCCACAACCTTGCCGGACGCAAGGGACGTAGAACGCTAAGAAGGATATGAGGTACATACTTCGTATCCTTCTTAGTATTTTAAGCAAGATTGTGAATTTTGTGTACCTAGTATAACCCGACTTACCGAAACAGTAAGGTGAGTCGGGTTTATACTAGCCTTTGGGGTTTTATGCCTGGCTAATTGCCTGTTTTAGCGCTTTTGCCAGTTGGTCAGGGCAGGATGTGGGCTTGAATCCACAAGTAATGCCCTCCATACGAGAGATGGCATCATGTACGTTCATGCCGGCTACCAGGCTGGCGATTCCCTGAGTGTTACCGGCACAGCCGCCGACAAATTCAACCTTCTTGATTGTCTCCCCGTCTAAATCAATCTTGATCAATCTAGAACAGACTCCGGATGGTGTAAATTCCATGTTTATGTTCCTCCTCTTGGTTACGATGTCCTCCTGAAATAACATTAGAACAAGTATGTAGGATTTCTAAAAGGACATTGTAAATGTTACTTAGATTATCAAAAAGATTATAGCAAAAAAACAGAGAAAATGCTACACTTTTTATGTGATTTACATGATGGGTGAAACCAGATAGGGATAAAAATATAGAAAAAGTTTTTCACTTATATCGAACGAAATTTAATATCACTTTTCTTGTTTTGCATGATTTTACTGATTGTATCACTAAAATCGCATATAATAAAAATAACTCAATAAATAAGGAGGATTTAGCCATGGTAGTTACCGCAGCAGAATTTAAAGCTAATTTCGGAAAGTACCTTGAATTAATTACCAATGAAGATATCTTTATTACTCGTAATGGAAAAACGGTTGCTAAAGTTGTAAATCCACAAGTTACTGCTGTGGATTTCCTGCGTGGAATGCTTGATGGTAATTCATCTGGTGTTGATGTGGATTCTTTACGAGAGGAACGTCTGTTAAAATATGAAAATAATGTGTGAAACATCTTGTGCTACCCGAAACGAAAGAGATTTTGAAGGCTTTGGAAGACGTTTCATTATGGTTTGTCCTGCTTTGTACTTATTCGGTAATATCCATACACACATAATCAATACCTGTTCTTTCAGTATCACTTCTATTGTTCGTCTGTTTTGATACTTCTGTTTTATATCCTATTATTATTGTTGTTGCCAACAGCTTTTAATACTTTCATATGTATTAGGAACATACCCTATACTTTTGTTGACAAATAGTACTATATACGATACTATATATAAGGAAGGAGATAATTTTAGTGCCAAACATAAAAAAACTAATTGAAAAAATGAAGCAACAGCCCAATGGAATACGACCTGGAGAAATAGACAAAGTTTTAGCTGCATATGGCTATATTCTGGCAAGGCAAAAGCTGAGTAGGATAGGGGAATAATCCTCTTATTCTGGCATAACACAGCAAGCGGAAAGGAGTATGAAGGCATGGAAGTGAAAGATTATATGAGATTGCCCTATACAAGATTAGTGCAGGAAATGAACGATGAAAGCGGACACTATTTCTATGGCAGAATTTTGGAACTTGACGGATGCCAAAGTACCAGTGATACACTGGAAGGATTATATGAAAGCCTTAATGAAGCAGTGGAAGGATATATTGAAATAAAGATAGAAAATAATCTCCCTATACCAATTCCGGAAGCACCAAACAATTACAGTGGCAAATTTGTCGTAAGGCTTCCAAAATCTCTGCATCAAAGATTAGCCATTGAAGCAGAAAAAGAGGGTGTAAGTCTTAATCAGTTAGCATTATACAAATTGGCACTTTGATCAATATGCATATAAGGCAGGGGATTAACGCCCTGCCGTTGCTTATTTTTACAATTAAATTCCGGTAGCTTCAAACTGCATCATACAGTATTTTTCAGCCAACTGTATAAATTCATCTGCCACAGTAACCTGCCGCTCGGCTTCTTCCGAGCTGGCAATATAGAAATCATCATAATCACTAGCATGGCGAATTTCTTCGGCTTCGCCGATTTTCCGCCCCATTTCCCTGGGAAAAATCTCAGTTTTAATATAGTCTTTATTAAAATTTCCGATTGCATCTTTATGGCGTTTATAAGCTTTTCCACTTAACGCATGAATGGCATTGACGGCATGAAAAATAGCATAGTAAGCCCGATTATTCGCTCCCTTATATTCCTTTGCCGACAAAAGTATTCTTGCAGATCTCAAGTCAGCTTTGGCAGTCTGAAGCCGGTAGAGTACAAGGTCTTTTCTTGTTCCAATATCCTCTTTATGCTGCTCCATACAAAACCACTCCTTCTTCATTAATATTTGCATAAAACGGATAATTAACTACCCATTTTCTAAAATGCTCTTCACTCTTGGCAATAGGCTTTATATCAAGATCATTGTCAAGATTAAAATCGTAGGTCATATAAGAAAGTTGCTGGCTGTATGCCTTTAAGTTCACATCAGACATATCAAGCAATATCATAATATCTACATCTGAATCCGGTCTGAAATCGCCTCTGGCATAAGACCCAAATAGAATCACTTTACACAAATGTGTACCGTATATCTTTTTGATTTCTGCAATGTACTGTTCTATTAAGCTTTGCATTGTTTCTGGCATGGTTATACCTCCTAGCATATGCCTATTTTTCTATAATATGAAATGTCTCCTGCTTTTTGCTGCCCAAATATTATTTGCAGTCTTATCTTCAATAATAAAATCTATTTTATATTATATCCTCTGATCACCCTTTTCACAACCGGATTTTTCAGTATCCCGCTTAGGCATATGGAGATATCCTTCAACTTCAGTTCTGGTTAGATGCATGTTTCGGCTCAAGGCATATTCCAAAACATCCTTGTCCTTACTCTTGCAAAAAATAATGCCATCGCCGGGATTTTCAAGGGGCTGCTTTAGATCCTTGTCTGGCGCTTTAAGATAAAACTGCATTTTCCAAGGTATTTTCCAAGGTATTCCGGTTTGAAATACCAGTTCTAATCGTTGAGGTTTTATGCTGAATATGGTACACTGTATTTCGTAATACCCCCAGATAATAAAAAGCGGGATATTTTACAGCTATCAGGCAAAAACCCAAGGATTGAAGAGAAAAAAGAATACAGGAGGAGACTAATATAATGATAGGAATCATAGGTGCAATGGAAGAGGAAGTGGCGGCTTTAAAGGATGCCATGGAGATTGAAGAAACGGTAGAACAGGCGGCGATGACGTTCTGTAAGGGAACGTTGTGCGGCAAGGAGGTAGTGATCGTAAGGAGCGGGATCGGGAAGGTCAATGCCGGAATCTGCGCGCAGATCCTGGTGGACCGCTTTCAGGTAGATACGCTGATCAATACTGGGATTGCAGGTTCACTGGATACGAGGATTGATATCGGGGATATGGTGATATCCACAGACGCCGTACATCATGACATGGACGCAACGATATTCGGGGATTCCCTCGGTCAGGTTCCGAGGATGGACGTGCTCTTTTTCCCGGCGGATGAGGTATTGGTGCAGAAAGCGGTACAGGCGAACGAGAAAGCGAACCCGGATATCCATACATTTACCGGGAGGGTTGCAAGCGGCGACCAGTTTATCGCATCGAAAGATGTGAAGGCTAAGATCGTAGAGAATTTTCACCCGATGTGTGTGGAGATGGAGGGAGCTGGGATTGCCCAAGCGGCTTACCTGAATAAAGTTTCGTATGTCATAATCCGTGCCATTTCGGACAAAGCTGACAATAGTGCGACGATGGATTATCCGACCTTCGAGCAGCAGGCAATTACGCATGGTGTAAGACTTATGAAGGAATTGCTGACAATTATATAAGAAGAAAATATCTCATGATATTGCCGGAACTGACAGATTCTCCCTCCGGGGAGTGCGGAATCTGTTGAACGGTTTTTGAACTCTCCTTTTGAATTTCAGTTATAATTCTATTCAAAAGGAGGGTTTTTTATGTTAGAAACAATGTTGGAGGGGCAGGCGCTGTTCGTGGTTATGGGAACGTTGGCGGCCGGAGGGGTTATCAGTAAATGTATTGTGAATGTCACTTTAAAAAGATTGGTGCGGGCAGCGGGGAATATGAATAAGAGCAGCCATCCGTTCATGCGTCTGGTCCGTGCCAAATTCGAACATGCCAGTATGATCAGTGACAAGGTTGAGAATGTGAAGGTATTCGTGGACAAGTACCTGTATGAGTATAAGGTGTTTGGGGTACGGCTTCACGGATTTCGGAGGATGGAGACATTGTCGGCGGGGCTGTGCCTGATTGTCGGAGCGGCAGGCGCCGGACTTATGTATCGTGAAAACGGACTGAATGATATGGTATGGAAGACCGGCGGGGCAGGCGCCGGGCTTGCCGTATTGGTATATCTGTTCCATCTGGTTACAGATGAGAAGTATCAGTTGGACGCTATACGGAATTATATGGTAGATTACCTGGAAAATGTATGCCGGCACAGGTACGAGAAGGAGAAGACATATCAGAAAGGGATCAAAGTTCTGACACAGGAGGGGACAGCCGCAGAATTCGGAGTTATGCCGGCAGCAGAGCCTAATCCGGGCAGGGAAGTTACGGCAGAGAGGAAGGAAGAGGAAGCCGGAGCGGATTGGACAGGCTGGGCGGAGCGGACAGAACATGCAAGCCAGATGGGACAAGCGGAACTGCCAGAGCAGATAGATCGCACAGAACATGTGGTCCAGATGGGACAGGCAGATCAGCAAAGCGGGCAGGTCCGAACAGATTATGGAAGCCAGACCGAGCAGTTGAGTCAAGTGAGCCAAATGGATCTGGCAGATCGAATGGATAGGTCAGATCGGTCAGAACTAATAGAGACCGTGGACAAGCCAGAATTGTCAGAAAGTAAGAAAGGCAAGAAGCATAAGCATTCAAGGCGGGAGAGGGAAGAAGTATCAGATATTCACGAGGAGGCAAGGTATGGGAATCGAGAAACTTTTTATTCGAAGGATATGCATGAGGATCCGAAAGCTGCACATGCCGCGGGAGAGAAGAAAGGTACGGACGGACCTTATATCGTAAGGACGCGTGAACCGGAAGCCCAGAAGAGCGCAGTCAGTACATTCCATGCGGCGGAGAGGATAGCGGATGAAGCGCTCAGCGCCTTTTATGCGTCGAAGGAGAAGAATGTAAGCCAGAGTGAACCGATGGGAGAGATCCTCGCTGCCAAAGCAAAGGCGAAGCACGGTGAAGCCGTAAGAGAGGCGGCGGAGCTGCCGGCGGCAGAGTTTGTAAGAGAGACGATGGAGCCGAAGAGGCACAGGACGCCGGAGGGCGGGGCTAAGAGAGAACGCCTGGAAGAAGAAGTTGACAGAGATCTTGTGATCCGTAGGATTCTGGAAGAGTTTATGGCTTGATTAAACCTTCCTGATTTGGTAATATATACATATACTATAGATAGAAGGAAGGAGCCCTAATATGAGCAGAGTAACATTTGACTATTCAAAAGCAAAGACATTTATTTCAGAACACGAGATCGTATCTATGAAGAAGATCGCGGAGAACGCCAAAGCAGAACTTCTCGGAAGAGAAGGTGCGGGAAATGATTTCCTTGGATGGATCGATCTTCCGGTTGATTATGATAAAGAAGAATTCGCACGCATCAAAGAAGCGGCGAAGAAGATCCAGGGGGATTCCGAAGTTCTTCTTGTGATCGGGATTGGTGGCTCTTACCTTGGCGCAAGGGCGGCGATTGAGTTCCTGCGTCATAATTTCTATAATATGGTGTCAAAAGAGATCCGCAAGACGCCGGAGATCTATTATGTGGGAAACAGTATCAGCAGCACGTATCTGAAGCATCTGATGGATGTGATCGGAGAGAGAGATTTTTCCGTAAATATCATCTCCAAGTCCGGTACAACTACGGAGCCGGCGATCGCGTTCCGCATCTTTAAGGAGATGCTTGAGAAGAGATATGGCAAAGAAGAGGCGGCAAAGAGAATCTATGCGACCACAGATAAGGCAAGAGGAGCCCTTAAGAACCTGTCTACGGAAGAGGGATATGAGACTTTCGTAGTTCCGGATGACGTGGGCGGACGCTTCTCTGTTCTGACAGCGGTAGGGCTTCTTCCGATCGCGGTAAGCGGCGCGGATATCGACCAGTTGATGGCAGGTGCGGCTGATGCAAGAGACCGTGCTTTGAATGCTTCCTATGAGGAAAATGACGCTGTTCTGTATGCGGCGATCCGGAATATCCTTCACAGAAAGGGGAAGGCGGTTGAGATCCTTGCGAATTATGAGCCAAGCCTTCACTATGTATCTGAGTGGTGGAAGCAGCTTTACGGTGAGAGTGAAGGTAAGGATCAGAAGGGAATCTTCCCGGCATCCGTGGATCTTACTACGGATCTGCACTCTATGGGACAGTTTATCCAGGACGGAAGCCGTATCATGTATGAGACAGTCCTGAATGTAGAAGAATCAGCGGAAGAGATCGTGATCCAGGAAGAGCCGGTTGACTTGGACGGACTGAATTATCTGAAGGGTAAGACGGTTGATTTCGTGAATAAGAGTGCGATGAACGGAACGATGCTTGCACATACGGACGGAAATGTTCCGAACCTGGTAGTAAATATTCCGAAGCAGGATGAGTTCTCACTGGGACAGCTGTTCTATTTCTTCGAGTTTGCGTGCGGCGTGAGCGGATATATACTCGGCGTGAATCCATTCAATCAGCCGGGCGTGGAGAGTTATAAGAAGAATATGTTTGCGCTTCTTGGGAAACCGGGATTCGAGAAGGAACGAGAAGAGCTGTTGAAGAGACTGTAATGCGGACATTATACGATCGGTTGAGAGAATATGGCAGCTCGGATCATTATGGATTCCATATGCCGGGACATAAGAGGAAGTTGAATATGTTGGGCGAAGAGCTGCCCTTTGCGATCGACATTACAGAGATAGATGGGTTTGACGACCTTCACCATGCCGGCGGGATCCTTAAGGATGCGCAGGAGCGTGCGGCGAGAGTGTATCATGCAGGGGAGACACATTTTCTTATTAATGGAAGCAGTGTCGGGATCTTGAGCGCTGTCGCAGGTGTGACAAGAAGAGGTGATACGGTGCTTGTGGCGAGAAATTGCCACAAGTCCGTGTACCATGCCATAGAGATGTTTGGATTGAACCCGGTATATTTAATGCCGGGCTTCGATTTGTCTTTACAGTTGAATACAGAAGTTTCTGCAGAGGATGTCCGGACGGCTTTGAAGAAAGAGCCGGGGATCCGTGCGGTCGTGATCGTATCACCGACTTATGACGGAGTTGTCTCAGATGTAGAAGCGATAGCGGAAGCGGTCCATGAAGAAGGCATTCCACTCATTGTAGACGGAGCCCATGGAGCGCATTTTGGTTTTCATGCGTATTTTCCGGAACATTCGAATGTACAGGGGGCGGATCTTGTGATCAACAGCCTCCATAAGACGCTGCCGTCCCTGACACAGACGGCGCTTCTGCACATGAACGGGAGTTTGGTATGCAGGGAAAGGGTACGAAGATATTTGCATATGCTGCAGAGCAGCAGCCCGTCTTATCTGTTGATGGCAAGCATTGATTCCTGCACGGATCTTCTGGAGCATCGCCGCGCCGAGCTTTTTGGTCCTTATGTGGAACGGCTGATCCGCCTGCGCGCTGAACTTGCGTGCCTTGAAAAGCTGCAGTTGATCGAGACTGAGAGATATGACCGGTCAAAGGTTATGATTTCCGTAAGAAATGCCGATATTTCTAGCAGAGAGCTCTGTCAGATCCTGCTTAAGGATCATCATCTGCAGATGGAGATGGCGGCGGGAACGTATATCCTTGCGATGACTTCGGTGGGAGACACACAGGAGGGAATGCGAAGGCTTGCCGCTGCGTTGAAGGAGATTGACGAAAGATGCAGCCTCAGGGCTCGGGGAGAGGCAGAGGGAATGCATAGCCCCTTGCCTTCGTGTCCGGAAGTGGTCTATAATAGTTCGGATGCAGAGATGCTTTCGGAGCTTGAGGGAACTGGGAAGCGGCGGCTGACGAAGAAGGCGGTACAGTTCAGAGACAGTACGGGGTGCATAGCAGCAGAATATGCGTATCTTTATCCGCCGGGAATTCCTTTAGCCGTGCCGGGAGAAAAAATAACAAAAGAGGCGGCAAGTATGTTACAATGGTATGATAGAGAGGGATTTTCTATAGAAGGTTTGAAAAACGCACAGTATATAGAGGTTTGGATGTATGAGTAAGATCTACTGTATGATGGGAAAGAGTTCGTCGGGGAAGGACACTCTGCTGAAAGCGGTCAGAAAAGAGCTGCCGTGCCTTCGGACCGTGACGCCCTATACGACCCGTCCGATCCGGGACGGAGAGCGGGACGGAGAGGAATACTTTTTCGTGTCGGAGGAGATATTAAGTACATATGAGAGGCAGGGCAGAGTGATCGAGCAGAGGGCATACGATACGGTGCATGGGATATGGAGATATGCGACGATCGACGATGGACAGATCGACCTTGCATGTGCGGATTATCTGATGATCGGTACTCTGGAGTCATACCGGAAGATGCGGGCGTATTATGGGAGAGAGTATGTGGCGCCGCTCTATATCGAGGTTGAGGACGGAGAGCGGCTTAAGCGAGCCCTTGAGCGTGAGATGCGCCAGGAAATTCCAAGATATGCAGAACTTTGCAGAAGGTTTCTTGCAGATACGGCGGATTATTCGGAAGAAAATCTGGCAGAACTTGGAATTACAAGAAAATATTTGAATCATAATGGGATACAGTGCTTAGAAGAGATTATAGGGGAAATACAACATGGGAAGCTTTAAAGATGTGGTAGGTCACAGGGACATTATTAATTATATCGGAAATGCGGTGTCGATGGATCAGGTATCGCATGCATATATATTGAACGGCGAGCGGGGAGCCGGTAAGAAGATGCTTGCGCATCTATTTGCCATGACGCTGCTGTGTGAGAAGGGAGGTCCGGATCCGTGCAACGAGTGCCACTCCTGCAAGCAGGCGGAGAGCGGCAATCATCCGGATATTATCCGTGTCACGCATGAGAAACCGAATTCGATCAGTGTGGATGATATCCGTGAACAGGTGAATAATACGATCATGATCAAGCCATATCAGGGGCCATATAAGATATATATCATTGACCGTGCGGATCTGATGACTGTGCAGGCGCAGAATGCCCTGCTTAAGACGATCGAGGAACCGCCGCAGTATGCGGTCATTATGCTGCTGACGGAGAATGCGGAGCTGTTGCTTCCGACGATCACATCCAGGTGTGTGATGCTAAAACTGCGTTACATCAGGGATACGCTGATCAGGCGGTATCTGATGGAGAATCTTAAAGTCCCGGATTATAAGGCAGATCTGTGTACTGCGTTCGCCCAGGGGAATATGGGACATGCGATCATGCTGGCGAATTCCGAGCATTTTAACGAGATCCGTGAGGAGGCGGTACATCTGCTGAAGCATATTCAGGAGATGGAGTTAAGTGAGATCGTGCAGGCGATCAATCATATCACGGTCTATAAGTTAGAGATCGAGGATTATCTGGATGTTATTATGGTGTGGTTCAGAGACGTCCTGCTGTATAAGGCGACAAGGGATATCGACGCGGTTGTGTTCAAGGAGCAGATCAACGCGATCAAAGCGCGCGCAAGTAAGAGCTCATATGAAGGGATCCAATTGATCCTGACGAGTTTCGAAAGGGCGAAGGCAAGATTGAAAGCGAATGTGAATTTTGAATTGGTAATGGAGCTGTTATTCCTGGCAATAAAGGAGAATTGAGAATATGACGAGAGTGATTGGAGTTAGGTTCCGGCCGGCAGGGAAGGTCTATTTCTTCGCGCCGGGAAGATATGATATCAAGACGGGGGACAAGGTGATCGTCGAGACGGCAAGAGGCGTAGAGTTCGGCTGGGTTGTTGCGGGGACGAAAGAGGTGCCGGATGAGAAGATCACCCAGCCTTTGAAGTCGGTGATCCGGATCGCGACGAAGGATGATCTCTTAAAGGAAGAGAAGAACCGCGAGAAGGAGAAGGAAGCGTTTCGTATCTGTCTGGAGAAGATCCGCAAGCATGGACTGGAGATGAAGCTGATCGATGCAGAATACACGTTCGATAATAATAAGGTGCTCTTCTACTTTACGGCGGACGGAAGGATTGATTTCCGCGAGTTGGTGAAGGATCTGGCGAGTGTGTTCCGTACCAGGATCGAACTGAGGCAGATCGGCGTGAGGGATGAGACGAAGATCCGCGGCGGGATCGGGATCTGCGGACGCCCGTTGTGCTGTCATACGTACCTGACGGAATTCGCGCCGGTATCGATCAAGATGGCGAAGGAGCAGAATTTGTCCTTGAACCCGTCTAAGATCTCAGGAGTGTGCGGAAGGCTGATGTGCTGCCTGACAAATGAGGAAGAGACCTATGAGGAGCTGAACAGCCATCTTCCGTCTAACGGAGACCATGTGACGACACCGGACGGCCTTAAGGGGGACGTTCAGTCGGTGAACGTGCTGCGTCAGTTGGTCAAAGTGATCGTGACTCTTGAAAATGACGAGAAAGAGATACGGGAATATAAGGCGAAGGAGCTTCGTTTCAGATCGAGACGGAGAAAGAAGGATACGAGGTTATCCAGAGAAGAGATGGCGGAGCTGAAAGCCTTGGAAGAGAAGAACGCGTCTTCAAAACTGGACGATGAGTAGAGATGCAAAAGAAAGAAGCGCAAGCCGGGAATCCTTGATGCCGGCGGATGATATAGAAGTGGGAAGGGTGACATGTTCAGGAAGAATGGGGTTGAATTAAAGCCGGGAGAACGTCTGGACGATCTGCAGATCGGCGGATATGAGATCATACAGATGCCGGGCAGGTTCTGTTTCGGGATGGATGCAGTGTTATTGTCTTCATATGCAAGGGTTAAGAAGCAGGAGAAAGCGCTGGATCTGGGGACAGGGACGGGGATTCTGCCGATTCTTCTGGAAGCTAAGAATGAAGGCTGTCATTATACGGGACTGGAGATTCAGGCAGAAAGCGCCGATATGGCGCGAAGGAGTGTAAGATATAACTGCCTGGAAGAACGGATCGACATTGTGACCGGCGATATCCGGGAGGCGTCCGCTATCTTTGGCACGGGTTCGTATCAGGTGATCACGGTGAATCCTCCGTATATGATCGGAGAACACGGGCTTAAGAATGAAAAAGAAGCGCTGTACGTGGCGAGGCATGAAGTGTTGTGCACTCTTGCAGATGTATTACGCGAAAGCGCCAGGATCCTGCCGCCGAGAGGCAGGTTCTATATGGTGCACAGACCGTTCCGCTTGCCGGAGATCTTGTCGAAGATGTCGAATGCCGGGATTGAACCGAAGAGGATGCGCCTGGTATATCCACATGTGGACAAAGAGCCGAATATGGTGCTGATCGAGGGGTTGAGGGGCGGTAATCCCCGGATGAAAGTAGAGCCTCCGCTGATCGTATATCGGGAAGATGGCAGCTATACAGACGAAATTCTTGCGATTTACGGAAGATTATGAAGAAAATGTAAAAAAAATAAAAAAAGTACTTGCATTCTTAAAAAAACTGTTATATAATAATTCTTGCGTTGAGAAAGCAAGAAACAGAATAACAGTTATGCGCGATTAGCTCAGTTGGTAGAGCACCTGACTCTTAATCAGGGTGTCCAGGGTTCGAGCCCCTGATCGCGCACTCAAAATCACTGTTTTTGGAGATTTTTAAAGACTCCGGGGGCGGTGGTTTTTTTGTGCAGAAATGGGCGTTTGCGGGTTTTTACCATCCAAAATGAAAAAAACCTAAGTGAGAAAAGAAGATTAGTAAAAAACAAAGATGTGGCGCGAAAGTGGGCGCGAATGTGGCGCGGATAAAATAAACAGTAATTGTGGCGGAAGAATTATGGGAGAAGTGAAAGGAGTTAATCATGCATAAGATAATAGAGAATAAACAGGCATTACTGGAATGGCTTAGTGATGAAGAAAATTTGGTGAAGGGAATTCTGCTTCAAGAGAACATCAGGAAGCATTTGCAGACATCTGTGGAGATATTGGATGAATATTATGGGAGTGAAAGAGACATAGAAAAAGATATGGGCGGATATGTTGTCGTATTCTATGGAAAAATGGAAGAGGTAGAAGAACAGTCTACAAAACATCTGGAAGGATATCATCTCAGAGAGGATGATTATGAATTTGAAGACATATATGAAACAGAGACGGGCGGAAAACGTGTAGTTTTCCGCCTGTATTTATGTTCTTCAGACTATTCTTTGTTACTCATAAATATATATGACAGCAGTCAATAATGCTTAACTGTGTTTTCTATACCGGGAAGATATATATTATATCGGTGAAGGTCTGGTATCAGGAGGTGAAAATAGATTTTGCCAGAAATAAATATTTTTGTTAAGAAGAAGGAGGATTATAAGATGGGTAACACAATAAAGCACACAAGCATTCTGGAAAGAACAGGAGTATTTACAGAGGATGCAAAGAGAAGATTTGAGTTGACATTGAAATATAATGGAATAAAGGGGAAGAGGGTTCTTATTATTGGAATTAATCCGGCATCGGATAATATACAGGTATTTGACAATACGACAAACTATCTGCTAAACAATCTTGGGACAATGGGATATTCAGAGATTGTCGTGTGGAATTTATTTGCAGATATCTGTGTGAAGCTGAAACCGTGTCTGGCAGAAGATAATGATGACAATATAGAATATTTAAAACAACTTCTGCAAAGCAAATTTGATACTATAATTGTTGGATGGGGAAATACGTTTATTGGGAATAAGGCTGTGAAAAAAGCAAAAAGCCAGGTGCATGAATTACTGAAACCGTTTGCCAAGACAGTATATGAATTGGTGGATAAAGATAAGAAATATCAGAGCCTTAGGTGTATCCATCCTCTTTATGCAGGGCAGAGATTCAGCGGACAGTGGGAGTTACGTAAATATGCTTTTCCAAAGGAGAAAAAATAGGCTTACTATGTCCCCGTACCGGGGAGTGGGATGGGGGCTTGGAAAATGAGCTTAACTTAATGCAAGAAAGTTCTGCTTACTTTTTCTTGGAATCCCTTCCTGTCAGATAATCAAGAGAGACATCGTAAAAATCTGCCAGTTTTATGAGCATTTCAATAGGGATATTGATTTTCCCTAATTCATACTTAGAATAAGTAGTTTGCTTAATATTTAAGTATTCAGCGAGTTCTTTCTGGGTTTTATCGTTATCTTCGCGTAAATTCCTGATATTTTTGAATATCATGAGTAATCACCATGCCTTTTCTTAGTATTATAAAAAATAATAAAAAAACTATTGAAAAATAGTCTTACCGCGACTATAATAAAAATAGTCGTAATAGGACTATCAGGGATAATAAAAGATATTTGTGAGGAGGAATACAAGTGAAAAAAGGAAATAAGTTGATGAATACAAGAGGAGTAATATCAAGTATAATGGTAATTTCATTGATTCTTCCAAGTGTTGGAGGATTTGTCAGTTACAATATGTTTGGTCTGACAGAGCATTTTGGTTTTCCATGGGTGATTATTATACTGGCTCTAGCAGACTTGGGATTATGTTTTATTGACATGGATTCAAGGGCTAAAGATAAGACATATCTGGTGACGTCTGTAATTATTCTGTTTTTAAATAAAGTTATCTTTGAATATGTTGGTGTATTCTTTACTAATACATCTATTGGTTGGAAAATCATGAGCGTGGCATGTGCAGTTCATATTGTTGTTTCTGCAATTCATTTAAAAAAGAAAAAATAAGAGCATAATGAAATGAGCCGAAGTGCAGATAAGGCAAATGCGCTTTGGCTTTATTTCTTTTGGGAAGAAAGTGAGGAAATTTAACTATGGCAAACAGAAGGTGGGGCAGACACCCGGAGAGAACGATGTGTAGAATTACAAGGAAAGGATTAGATTATGTATTTATGGAATTAGAAACGGAGTTCCTAAGTACTGATGTCTACCGATACTATGTTGATGGACTTATCATTGTTTACTATACATTTGATATTCAGCTTCTAAGTAATGATATTTTTGATCATGTACATCTGAGTAATGAAGACATAAAGTTGCTTGGAGAGCCAGAGGACATGCTCTATCAGAGAATACTGAAGAATACCGTCAGCGTTTTTCGGACAAATCTTATGCCGTTCCATATTTACTTAAATAATATTGAGGTTGAGGAAGAAGAGTTATTCAGACCAATCATTTGTCGGCTGATAGAAGTAATGGAGAAGATTAAGTATGAAAAGATGCTGTGGTGTGTTACAAGTGATTTTGGTGAATGGGGAGCATCAGGCGGACTTTATAAACCATTGCTAAAGCTGTTTTGTTCAACAAATGGATGCAGGCAGTTGTTATTGGGTTTTTCAAATAATGATTATGCACTCCTTAGCATGGTTAACGAAAGTACGATTCCGGCTATGAAAGAATTAACATACGAGACTGACAGTATAGCAATGGATTCAGGAAAGCTTACACAGAAAAGGCTTCTTCTGTATGATGCAAAAACAAATGAATTTAAAATAGTTGATACTGATTAACACATGTAAAAAGTACTTGACTATACGAAGGAGATATGAGATAATTACATCCATAATTTCATAGCGAGAATGTAGAGTCTTTCCCTGCTAATTATAGTTCTTGTGAAAAAGACGAAGAGAAGATGAAAAAGTGAACTATGAGGGGATGTCTGAAAGTACGAAGAGCCAATGATGAGATGGCACTTGCATATGAGCCGAGTATTCTGAGAAAATACGATGACAGCCAGCAAGTATTAAGAGTAATAAGGGCATGACTAATATCTACGTAAAATAACCAGAAAAGTATACATATTTGTGTATACCTTGGTAAGTGTACGTATTTATTAGTGATGCCTTTTTTGTCGTGTAAAAAAGCATCTTATCATTGGCTCTGCCTCCTTTGCGTGAAGTTAAATAATTTAAGGAGGCGTTTAGATGGGAACGCAAAAGAAGTTTATATTTATGGTAACGGAAAGAAATAATGATTCATTCGCCGAAAGGGGGTGCATTCATTATGGTAGGTAAGTTTGCAGGAGTTAGTGAAGAGATGAGAAAAGCCTTTGTCAGACATCCGAATTGTATGATTATTAATCATCAGTATGGTTATATGTCTAAGCCTAAGAAGAAGGGAGAAAGAGCAGTTTTTGTTCCCTGTGGAAGTGCAGTAGAAGTGGAGAAGGTACTCATAGAGTTGGAGACTATGAAGAGAGTGCTTAAGGTTAGGGTATATGATTGTAAGGGAAATGGAACAGAAGTAGATATCCCTCGGAATATGCTGACAGAACAGAATATTCTAAATCTTACAGAATATGGTGCTCAGGTAGATAAGCAAACTGCAAGTACCTTAATCAAATGTATTGAGAATGAAGAGACTGATGCGCCTGAAGCATTTCAGCATAAGTGGCTGGGGTTCTCTTTATACGATAATGAGCAGATATTTAAAGGATATAAAGGTTATGGCATTGCCAGTGAATATGTAGGCGGACTTGAGATAGAACCTCGTGGCAGTATGAGAGTATGGAAGAAGATGGTAAAAGAGGAAGTTTTAGGAACCCCCTTGGAAGTGGTACTTGTAGGAGCACTGAGTGCTGTGGTGTTGGATTATATACATCAAGATTATCCAACAGACAATATTTTGATGAGTTTGGTAGGGAATAGTAGTTCGGGAAAGACAACAGCATTGAATCTGGCGGTCTCCGCAGGTGCGCGACCATTTTCATCAGGGAAGTCTTTTATGATGTCATTTATTGATACAGAATTAAGTATTATACATAAGATATCAAGTGCTTATCCAGCAGGCATAGATGAATTTACGGCGGTGAACCATAAGAGTATGACAAAGTTTCTTTATTCTATTGCAAATGGAAGTGAGAGAAGCAGAATGAATAAGAAGATGGATATAATGGAAACGAATGAATTCCATACATCTGTATTTATGAGCAGTGAATGCAGTATCCTTTCTTCGGCAGATGATTATGAAGGACTTAGGGCGCGGGTGATGGAGTTTGAGGGAATACAGTGGACAAAATCGGCGCAGTCGGCAGATGCAATAAAGAAAGCTTCTTTATCGAATTATGGATGGGCAGTGCCGTTGATGGCACAGTATCTATTGAACAATGAAAGAAAAAGCTTGGTTGAACTTTGTGAGAAAGAGACGGCTTCTTTTCTGGAAAATATAGAGAAAGAAAACCCGTTGATGATTCGTATGGCGAGGAAAGTGGGGATTATCCTGGCTACAGCAAATATTGCCAAGAAAGCTCTGAAGATAAGTTTTGATATAGAGATGATAAAGAGATTTTTTTATGAAAATCTTAGGTTGAATAAAGAAGATTTCGATATTGGGCTTAAGGCGTATGACGCAATTATAGCTTATGTAATTGAAAGACCTGATGAATTTGGAGGAACTATCAATAATAGTAAAGTGCCAGTAACGGAAACTTACTATAAGAGTGGAAAATTTAAAAAGAGTAAGTGTGTGGTTCTCTATGATGGAACCATATCCGAATACGCTGTTTTTATTAAGGAGTATACCTTTAATGGGATTCTGGAGAAGAAAGGTATACGAGACAGTAAGGTAATCTTACACAGACTCAGAGAACTGGGATTGCTTGTTTCTGAGAAAGACCGTTTAAAGAGTAAAGAGAGTTTAGGTCTTGATGATACCTTTGTATCCGGTTATACGGTAAGGATTAAAAAGGGTGACAAGGAATCTGATGCTTCTATAACCGATACAAACGCCAAGAAGAAAGGAAGGTAGATTTTAATGAAGAAATCAAAAATTTCAGGTTCAGTCAGACCAAGACCGAACGCAGATAATATAAATTATTATGATGTTGTATTAGAATTAGGCAGGGATCCGTTAACGGGCAAGCGTAAGCGGGTTCATTATCATGTGGACACTACAGACAGGGAGGAAGCCGAAAATATACTTATTATGAAACGGGCGGAGTACCTTTCTGGCGAGATGCTGATGCCATCAGATAAAACCGTTTCGTCTTATTTAGATGAATACATGAGAGACTATGTGAGGATTCAGAGTGTTGGACGGCGAATTGAGGGAGACATAAACGGCAAATTATTTTTCCAACCTTTTTCGCATTGACTGCGCAGCGCTGTCTACAAATGCATAATACCGCCGAAAATGCAGCACGCTGTTGGTATAGCTTTTCTTTCGAAATCGAAAGGCCATGAATCCCATTATGAGATCCATAGCCACATGATGTATTTGGATTTTTTAT
>Ga0209694_1002060_pt1 | contig 18137 bp, 16 predicted proteins | sample GluameincwithD2O_FD_187499 | JGI IMG/M metagenome (GOLD analysis project Ga0209694, IMG submission 187499) | Mouse cecum microbial communities from Vienna, Austria - Glucosamine amended microcosms incubated with D2O (SPAdes) (version 2) | ecosystem: Host-associated > Mammals > Digestive system >... | reverse complement strand
GACCTGACACCTGGTATTGATCAACCAGGTTCATCCACTGTTCCTGATTCAGTTCACGGGATTTGGAAAACAGATAATTATGCATAAAATCCTCCAGTTCTAGTCGAATACAGAATATCGACTGGAACCGGAGGATCTAAGCCCGTGCAAATTTCAAAAGGTTACGTAAATTCCATCTTTTCTGAGAGATGTAGTAATTTACTGTTAAGTATCCTGTATCATCCTTGCCTTCAGGTAAATTTACAGTTGGTAAAAATCACGAAAAAAAGACGAATCAATTGAACAACTCTGTTCTTTTGATTCGTCCTGAATTCATATTCAAATTCATTATTATTTTGCTGCTGAAGCTTCAACATGGGCTTTTTCCTGTTCTTCTCTTTGTTTATTGATCCATGGACGGTAAACAGATACAACAAGAAGAAAGCTGATCAGTCCAGTACCTGCAGCGATTAAGAAGACTGTATCCAAACCTTCAATCTGACCTTGCAGTCCTGGAGTAGCCTGTGATAAGCCATCATAAACCAGACCATAAACACTTGAAGCAAACACGCTGGCCAGGCTGGTTGCAAAGCTGAGCAACGAAGTACCAATACCTAACTGATCCGGTCTTAACTGAGCCTGGGCTGCTGGTGTGATCGAAACGGATCTGAAGCAGTCACCAATTCCATTGAGTGCTAACAGTACCATTACAAACCATACTGGCATATTCGGTCCGATGAAAACCATGCCAAGAAACGGGATAAAAATAAGAATGGACGCAATAGCCAAAGCCTGCCACATTCTTCCCTGCTTTTTGACCACCCAGGTACCCACAAGGCCTGGAAGCAGAATGGTAATGATGGCACGTGGAATCTGCAGACTTCCAGATTCAGCAGCTGTTCCGTTCATCAGTTCCTGAACTGCAAGCGGTGCATACGCATTCATCGCAATCAAGTAACAAAACGACAGAAATGCAATGAGCAATACAAGGCTGAAAAGCTTATTGGAAAACAGATCCATATTGATCAGTGGTGTTTCTTTCTTCTTTTCAACAAAGATAAAGAGAACAAAGAAGACGATTCCACTGATGATTCCTGCCCAAATTAGCGGGTTGTGGAAAGTCAGCTGTCCAGCATAATTCAACGCTAAAAACAATGTCGTCAACGCTGCGCTTAGCAATAAAAAGCCAAGAAAATCAAATTTGGATGAATGTGTCGGCAGTTTTGGCAGATTCATATAAATCAGCGGAATACCGATCATAAGGAAAATCGATGGAAACACAATAGCCAGAAACATCATCTGATGATCAGCGAAGAATCCGGCACCAAAACTTCCGATTAAAGAGCCAGCAGATAATGCCGCAGTCAGAATACCCATACGGCTTGGCACCTGATTGTTTTCATAGATTTCTCTGACCAGAAGGAATGGTGTTGAAACAAACGCGCCAGTTGCCATTGCACACAGAATACGAACGATGACAAAGGGAATAAAGGATGTGCAAAATCCCAGAACAATGGATAGCACGAGCGTAAGCATACCGAAAATCAGAATGACCTGACGGCCGCCGATCATGTCGGAAATGCGTCCACCAACCGGTGTCATTAAACACATGGCAATGGATGTAAGAACAGTAACCAGAGAAAACATCACCGGCTGCCCCATCTCATTTAAAAGCGGTTGCTGAATCGTTGACAGCGACAGTCCAAATGCCGCTAATGAGAGCATCATGAACAGACAGCCAATAAAAATCAAATTTTTCTTAGAAGCGGGAAGCTTCATACGAAGTTCATCCACGCTTGTATACGATAGAGTCATAATCAGGCCTCCTAGACTTTATTATAAAAGCCACAAATTATTAAAGGCTTCTGGTGCTCTATGGAACTTTTTCAGGATGGTTTTCTCATCCGATCAATGAAAATTAAATTTATATTCGGCTAAATCAGTTACAGTGTGCTGATTTTTTTCAAAGTGATATTTAACTTATAACCGATCTGCCTCTTCAATCACAGTCCATGTTTTTATGGACCAAATGCAATATGAATAACTGTTTCTACTGTTCACAGCCAAGTTTTATTTCATCTGGAAAGTTACGCTGATGCAGGCATAATCTGATTCGTCTGATTTCAGCTAAATTAGCTGTATTATCATTTTTAGATAATATGAAAGGCCCCCCAGAAGCCAATTCGTGGATTTAGATGGATACTTAGGGTGTATTCAAAAATAAACGTCTTTACCACATGACTTAGGAGGACCTATATGGCAAGCTTACTTTTTATCGGATGCGATGTCCACAGTAAAACAATCAGTTTAGATACTTTTGATCGAAATTCTAATACACATAGTCACCAGACAAAAATTAATAATGTTCCACGATTGATCTGGAAGTATGCCAAGAAAATCGAATCTGAAGTTGATCCTGGAACCAAGCTCGTATTCGGTTACGAAGCTGGATGTCTTGGCTTCTCTTTCTATGAAAGAATTACGAAAATTGATTCGTTCTTTATGAGAGTCATCTAAATAGATCATTCTTGAATTCAGCCATTCAATGACATCTTGTTTAGAGGCATACCATCGGCCGGTGGAAGACTGAGCCATTTTGATTCTGCCCTTGTTTTTCTCAACCATAATTGAGCGATAATTTAAGCCGACCAATTTTGCGACATCTCCTATTGAATAGTACTCTTTGTTGAATAGTACTCTGTGGTTAAATCCGAATATTTGATCATAAACACCTCGTAAAGTCATTTTACAGTAACTGTTAGCGGTTTCTACCGTTAATGAAAACATCGAAAATAAATCTAATTGGGACTAATTTAGTTATTAATGACCAACAGCAGATTACCCCGCTTCATATCACTCCATGGTAGAAGTAGAAACGTTTATTTGTCGCTTTAAAATGGCGTCATAAACGGTTGTATATTGACCATCTATGTCCGAAATGCACCCCAAGATACTCAACGGACTATAGATTTGAGTCAATGATCTTCATCAATTCTGAAAATACTTTTCTGGATCTGAAGTATCTTTTCTTTTGTTTTTTGTGACTCTTCCTTTTATGTTCATCCTTTTATGCTCATTATTCCTTGCTTTTGTAAGCACATAGATCAATAACTACCATTCACGATTGCATTAGGTTCTCAAAACAGTCAGATGATCTAATTGACATTATTTGTATATAAATCCATTTTGAATTATTGAAAACCAAACCAATCGATTGAAATCCCTATAAAACATAGGCATTATTGTCAAGCGTTTCGCTCATAATATTGATTGATTTTTAAATTGAAGCCCCTTACAATCAAATCATGGAGATAGTTTTATTTTCCATTATCTTTCGAACCTGCAGATAAATGGCGAAAGCTGTTGCAGTTATTGATAAATAGTCGCTATTTATTGATTCTGGATCACGAAATCCATATGTCGTTTTCTGAGTAGCGCCAGAAAGCGTATACTGTCAAAATTCTGTTTCGAAAGATAAAGAAAAGTCTGGTGAGCGTTCATATTATCTGCGCGTGGTGGCTAAAGATTGTCTGTAGTTCCCAGGCTTTTTTCCCTTATTCAGCCACCTTTCGTATCACTTTTTTCTCATATAACTTTTTTTCATATATGTTCATCCTTTCTAAACAAAGACAGGCCATTTCTTAATTGGTCTGTCTTTGTTTCATTGAGAAGACTCAATTTCCTTAATATCTACAGATCTCATCTTCTAACGGCTTCTTTAACCAGAAAAAAACTTCCTGCCAGATCGATCGCCGGACTGGATATTCTTTCTTTTTATCCAGGCTTCAATCCAATTGACAGGAAGTATGTCTGTTTTCCTGATTGTTATTTCTTTTGATTTCTTTTGATAAGCATTAATTTGCGTTCAGGTTTTATCTCTCAGGCAACAGTCCGGCTTATTTCAGGACCATGCGGATAATCTTATCGTAAATTTCCGGTCCGGCATGATAGCGCATGGGCAGATCGATCAACGTGCATTTATCGACGATTGATTTTGTATGCGAGAAATTTTCAAAGCCATAATGACCATGATATTGGCCCAGACCAGATTGTCCCATCCCGCCAAAAGGCATGTTTTCAGTTGCCAGCTGGATGATCGTATCATTAATGCACCCTCCGCCAAAAGGCTGAATTTTTTTATAGAAATTCTTTCGGCTTGAATCCCTCGTAAAGAGATAGAAAGCCAGCGGAGTCGGTCGGCTTTGAATTTCAGCCATCACATCCATAAACCGGTTATAGGTGAGCACCGGTAAAATTGGCCCGAAAATTTCTTCCTGCATTACTGGATCATCCCAGCTTATATTATCCATAACCGTTGGAGCAATCTGCAAAGTCAGTTCGGACGCACTGCCTCCATAAACAACTTTTTCCGGCTGCACCAGACTAAGCAGTCTGTCAAAATGTTTCTGGTTGACAATCCGGCCAATCTGATTGGGCTTTGGATACTGCGCTGCAATTTCATGTTTTAACAAAGCGATGAATTCTTCTTTTACGGACTCCTGAACATAGACATAATCTGGAGCAACACAGGTCTGTCCCGCATTCAGGAATTTTCCAAAGACTATTCTTTTGGCGGCCATCTTCAGATTAGCCGTTTCATCCACAATACATGGGGATTTACCACCCAGTTCAAGTGTAATTGGAGTCAGATGCGCTGAAGCTTTTTCCATTACCAGCTGTCCTACTTTTTTGCTGCCCGTAAAGAAAATATAATCGAATTCCTGGTCTAACAACGCCTGATTTTCAGCCCGTCCGCCAGTAATTGTGGCCACATAGACCGGATCAAAAGCGTCGGCAAGAACTTTTTCAATGACTGCCGATGTATAAGAGGAATAATCACTTGGCTTAACGATTGCAGTATTTCCTGCTGCCAGCGCATCGATTAAAGGGATCAGTGTCAGCTGAAATGGATAGTTCCAGGGGGACATGATCAGCACATTTCCATAAGGCACATCAATGGTCATACTCAGAGCTGGAAACTGGTGAATCGGTGTCCAATGATATTTTGCTGCCGTAAAACCGGACAGTTTTTTAAGCATATAATTCAGTTCGGAATAGACCATTCCGACTTCTGTAAAGTAGGCTTCCTTGTTGTTTTTACCCAGATCCAGCGCTAAAGCCTGCAGGATCTCGTCTTCATGCAGCAGAAGGCTGTCCTTTAAACGCCGAAGCTGCATTTTTCGAAAGTTTGTTGGAATGGTTTTATGGGTTCTGAAAAATTCTCTTTGCCCATCCAGGAGGGTTTTAATGGCACTTGCTTCCATATGTTTTAATTCCTTTCGCACAGAGTAAATGGACGAAGCCTAAAAATTAAGACTTCCTGTTTTTCTCGAAATCATATGGTTTCGAGCTGGATCAGATCAAACGATTCACATATTTGATGGTACAGAACGATTAGGCAGAATTTTTATCTTTTTATCCTGAACTGCCTGTTATCTGAAATCGTTTTATTCTGAGTCGATTCAATATATTCATCATACTCCGCAGCCCCTGTTTGGGCATGGGATGTCATCCCTAAAAATATATTTTTACAGGATGGATTTTAGATAGATCTCACGAAGACGGCTTTCTGAAAAAAGAACTGGAACCGGATAAAGCGGATTGGCTTCTTTGGCTGCATGGTGGGCAAGTACCTTGATGTCTTTCAAATCAATTTCTGCGATACCGCATGGAATTCCATAACGTTCATTCATCTTTTCGATGGCATCAATGAACTTTAAGGCCAGATCCTTCTGACTTTCCATCGGATATTCCTGTAATTCTGCCGCTTTGGCTAATTGACTAAGTGCGGGATAAATAGCGCTGCCGTATTCTCTTAAAACGATAGGCATCAAAATAGCGTTTGTTTTCCCATGAGGCAGATTGTACTGGCCGCTTAGGGCATGTGAAAGAGCATGAATATATCCAACATAAGAGCGGGTGAAGGCCTTTCCTGCCAGATGGCTGGCCATTAACATATTGCGTTCAGCCTGTTCACTTTCATGCTTTACGCAGGCATCCAGACTGGAAAAGATCAATCTGACGGCTTCCAAAGCCCAGTTTCCAGTCTCTTTTGTGACCGATTGTCCAATGTATGCCTCTACAGCATGAGATAATGCATCCATTCCTGTTGTGGCGACTAAGAAAGGCGGAAGCTCGTGAATGCACCTGGCATCCAGGACAGCAGCATCTGGAATTAGTGGAAAATCACTGATCGCAAATTTATGATGAGTGGTTTCATCCACCAGAACAGCAGCTAAGGTGGCTTCACTTCCAGTCCCGCAGGTCGTCGGAATGGCAATCAGATGCGGTGTCTTCTTCAAGACTTTTAAAATACCAGCCATGGATGAGAGCGTCTTATCCGGTTTTGCAATCGCCGCGCCGCAGGCTTTTGCCAAATCAATCGCTGAACCACCTCCATAAGCGATGGTCGCCTGACAGTTGTTCTTTCGATAGAGAGCTGCTGCCTGATGAACCGAAGCGGTGGTTGGATTTGGATGAACTTCATCAAAAAGAACGAAATCAATCTGTCCATGATGCAGCGTTTTGATGATCTCTTTAAAGACTGTTCCCTGAACCAAAGCTGGATCTGCAATGAGGAGCACTTTTTTCAGATTGAAGCGCTGCAGATGAATTGCGACCGAATCGATCGATTGAAGAATTTCAGGATCGCGGTAAGGCAAAAAAGGCAGCGAGAGAAACAGACCTTTCTGAAAGGTTCGGCAAAAGATTTTCTCTGTCAGAGGCATTTCCTGTGAGTGAAATTTATGTTTTTTCGAAACATTTTTCGGGGATGCTTTTCCTATATTCTTAATAAATGGCTTTCTTTGAATTGAATCCATGACTGAATTCCTCCTGATGTTTAGACTGATCCTCTTTTGATCTCTTTATTTGTTGAGTGATCAACAACATTCAACTCCGATCCTATTTTCCTGTCAATGAATAATCGAATCACAAAAGATCTCTATGTCTGTTTTCTGATTCAGAATTTCGATTCATTTTCCATTGATCCCGCCTGACTTATCCGGTTATTCTGATTCTTGTGTTAATTTTTACGGGATCTGTTTTTTTCATCCTTTTGGCTGCTTTGTCATCCAGCATCCATCTGATTCAGGATTTACAATCCAACTAAAATGTTTTCTGATCTGATTTGTATTTATAGTTGAGGTCATGATTACTTTTGATCTTTTTACTGAATTCCTGTTTTTGAAAACGCCATAAAAAAACGGGACCATCAAAAGATGATCCCTGGGGGAATTTGTTTGCTTTGAAAATCATTACGACCTATTGATTGATAGCGCTTTTATACCATCTGGATCTTTCAATTTTCGCAAACAAACAGATTGTTCTGTCTGAACTTATTTTTCTTTGGCAGCGTCGATAAATTTCATCAGGCCTGCTTCATCCATGTAACCAGTTGTTGCAAGAACTGGCTTGCCATCCTTGAAGAAAATAAGTGTTGGTACAGACTGAATATTGAAGTGACCGGCAATATCCTGGTTCTGGTCAATATCACACTGTGCTACAACAACCTGACCTTCTAATTTATCAGAAACTTTTTCGAGTACTGGATGCAGCATTTTACAAGGTCCGCACCATGTTGCAAAAAAGTCCATAAGCACTAAAGAATGCTTTTCTACGATTTCATTAAAGTCGCTGACAGATTCAACGTGACGAATCATGTTCATTACCTCCTTTATTAAGTACTTTTATTGTACCTTTCCGATATATGAAATCATGTATCTTGCCCGCATACAACTGTCTTTTATCCGCTCGTCGATCTGATTTTTATTTAGACAATCTGCGTTTTAGCGGATTCAGTATGGATATTTATCTTCATGATCGGATATTCAAATCAGAAAACACACTGAATCAATCTGATGCAGGATTGATAAAAAACACCAGTCCGGTTTAATTTTGACTGATGCTTCACATTTTAGAAAGATAAATACGAATTCATTTCTGAATGATGAACTTGGAGATCTGCACCTTGCATTCTTCTGTATTTCGTCAGCTTCCTTCTCTTCCTCTTTTAATCAGCACGTTTCTCTGCCTGGAACAGATCTGTGAAAGCTGAAAGTTTATCTATACCTGAGCGGCTGCTTTTTGGCAGTTCATCCTTCTTCTGGATGTCATCACTTCCTTTAATTTGTAGGAAAGAATGATCAGCGAAAAGAAAAACGAGCATCCATTGGCGGCAATTAAGGCCATATCTCCAATTGAAAGCCCATAAACAAGCCATAAAGCGATTCCAGTGACCTGCATGGAATACATGCCCAGTGAAATTCCGGACGTGTCTTTTGTCTTTATCGTCTTTAATACCTGAGGAATAAAAGCTCCAGTGGTAAGAACAGCTGCAATCGTTCCGATCATGTTGTTGTCTCCTTCATAATGTATCCTGTCTCAAATGGTCATAATGACAGAACGTAAGGTTTGTTTTTTTCCGAATACAGACTGAAAATTTAATGAGATGGATTCAATCGTGTCTGTGCAGGTGGAAGTGAATTCATATTATTGATCAATAGGAAATCGGACAACAATATTGGAAAGATCTGGAATCGGATTATTAACTGCAAGCGTTTTTTCAGTCGGTTTTGTTAATTTCGTTTCATTGTTCCTCATCCTTTATCTGAAATACAGGCTAATGAAGTCTGGTCCATTTCAATCCAGCAGACGAGAAATTAGTTAAACCGATCAGTTCTGATCCGTTCTGATCAATTTATTAATCGGAAAAGAAAAAAGATGGTTTTGTTTGCCGGGCAATACGAACCATCTTTTGAGTTATCGAACTTTTTGCGCAGATTTATTCATCTGTTTTGATTTTTAATTTTTTCTATGACCAGAACGTTCAGTTTTTCTTTTCAGAACCGGGATTCTTTAAAGGATCTTTTGCTTCTGTCTGGTCTGCAGGTTCAGATTTTTTTGATGAATTACTGTTTTGAGATGATTTTGTCTGGACTGCAGATTTCTTTTTATTTTCCTTTGCGGGACGGTCTGTAAAGAATCCTTCTGCTTTTTGAGTAGCCGCTTTTAGTCCGTTCATCATCACATCAAAGAAATCTCCATCTTTTTGTGATGTATGATCCGGAGCCTTACAGGATGGTCCGGGATCATCTTCATATTGAATCAGATCCAGGCTGGGATCCTCCTTGTTTTTCAGATAGGCTTTTTCATTGAAGTAATTGCACAGGATCTTATAAACCGCAGCCATTAACGGAACACCTAAAACCATTCCAAAAACGCCAAATAAGGAACCGCCGACTACGATCGTCATCATGACGTAAATTCCAGGAAGTCCAACCTTGTTTCCAATAATCCTTGGGAAGAACACATTGGATTCAATCTGTTGGATCACGCACAGGAAGACCAGAAAAATCAGGCACTTAACCGGGGAGATCGTAAAGATAATAAAAGCTCCAATTCCTCCCCCGATAAAAGCTCCGATCATCGGGATCATATTAATCACGCCGACGAGAATACCAATCATCAAGGCATATGGCAGCTGCAAAATCCACATTCCAACGGTGCACATGGTCGTCAGAATGCAGGCTTCAATCAGCTCTCCTCTGACAAAGGCCTTAAAACTCTGATTGATAATTCGAAGATTCTGAGTCAGTTTATGGGCTGATTCTTCTTTCATATAAAGCTTGGTAAAAAAGTAGTAAAGATTCACAAAACGCTCTTTTTCTGTCAGAACATAAATCGCAAAAACGATGACGATAAATGCATTGACCAGGGTGTTGGCTACACTGGTAACCATTCCAATCGTACCCGTCATAGATGTGCCAAAACCTTTTGTAACAAAACGGGCGACAGAATCAAACACCTGTTTCCAGTCGATATTCAGCTTATCCAGAGCAATGACGTCCAGTATTGGATACTTTTCGATCAGATGCTTAATCGCCGCTTCGAGTTCACTGACATATCGTGGAACTTCGCTGGTGAGCACCTTGATCGCATTGACCATATTTGGAACAACCAGAGAGATTAATACCGTCACAATCGCCAGAAAAGCGAAAATCGAAAAGGCAATCGCCAGTGATCTGGAATGCTTTTTCAAGAATGGACTGTCTCTTTTTTCAAGCCATTCCTCAGCCGGTCCCATGAGAAGATTCAGCACAAAGGCAAAGGCAGCACCCATCAGAAGGGACTGGACAGCCCTGAATAACATATTAATCCAGCCAACCACTTCTGAAAAATTAACGATGAACAGAATCGCACAGACAATAATGATTCCAAACATCCAGAGATTCTTATACTGTTTAAATATATTCATAAGCAAAACCCCTTCAGGATTGTTTTAAACAAATTCCTTAATCGTGTTCATTATAACAATCACATAATGATGCGAACTTGCTGAAGCACCAACTGTAATTCTATGTCCGTTCAAGTCTTCAAAACACACAAAAAGGACTGAAATTTTGTATTTTCAATCCTTTTTGTCTGATTGAATTTTTCTTGGCTGCTGCTTATCGATCAGAATTTTTAATTTTACTGATTCGAATTTGTATCCATTTCAACCATCGGAAAGCTTACAGTAAATACACTTCCTTCATCCGGAACACTTGAGAGTTCAATACGCCCGTTATGAATTCGAAGCGCATGTTTTACAATGGAAAGTCCTAATCCGGTGCCGCCTTTCTGACGGCTTCTTGACTTATCAACCCGGTAAAAGCGCTCAAAGATTCTTTCCTGCTCAGAAGGCAGAATTCCAAGCCCGGTATCTTCGATTCGAACGATGGCTTCTCTTTTCTCTTCTGATTGAGAATTGGATACATGAACGCTGATGGAGCCTTCCGGTCGGTTATACTTGATCGCATTATCGATCAGATTAAAGAGAATGCTGCGAACCATTGCCGGATTACCCTGAATCCAGGCTGGCGAGCCATCCAGTTTCATATGGATCTTTTCTTTTTTTGCCTGCATGGCCAGCTCATCGATGATGTTCTGGCTTAATGCATACAGATCAATCGGCTCGCTTTCTTCATTGACCGCTTCATCAAGATAGGAAAGAGTCAGAATTTCATTAATCAGCGCCGTCATCCTGCGGGATTCCCTGAGAATCTGTTCAGAGAATTTGGGTACATCCTCCATCGAAGTCAGTCCGCTGCAAAGCAGTTCAGAATAACCGGAGATGATCTGCAATGGTGTTTTGAGTTCATGAGAAATATTTCCGGTAAATTCACGGCGCATTTTTTCAGCCTGCTGCTGAGAGGTCACATTGATCATCAATAAAACACATCCCTGAAATTCCTGCGCATGCAAAACCGGAGAAACCTCAGTCAGCCAGGACTCATCCTGCCATTCAATGATTTCGGATTGCTTGCTTCCTTCTTTGGCTTTTAAAACCAGTTGACTGATGGGCTTACAGGGGCAAAAATCCAGAAAAGGCCGATGCTTGGTTTCTTCAGACCAGTTGAGAATGGCTCTTGCCACTGGATTGATGGATATGACATTCAAATCTGGACCAAGCAGGATCAGCCCTTCAGAGACCGCATTGGAGATGACATGAAATTCTTTAGCCCGATCTTCAATTTCTTCCTTTTGCGATTTGATTTGCTTTTGCTGAAGACAAAGGCGAAGCATCAATGGTTCAAGTTCTTCATAGGAATGGGTAGCTTCCGGATGATCGAGATCAAGCTCATTTAAAGGAGCAACAATTCTTCTTGAAAGCCGGATCGCCAGAAACATAGAAACGGCAAGGGTTGCCAAAAAGATCAGAATCAGCGGCGGAAGAATCGCCATGAACAGGGCAATTGCTGAATAGGTTGAAACCGATAAACGCAAAACATTTCCATCACTAAGCACTCTTGCATAATAGTAAGCCGTATGGGTCAGCGTATTGGAAAACCGGGAAGACTTTCCGGTTCCTGTCTCAATCGCTTCTTTTACTTCCTCTCTGGCCTCATGATTTTCGATGTTTGAAACATCCGCTTTGGTATCATACAGAACTTTTCCATCCGGACTGATCAGAGTCAGGCGAAGGTCTGATTCCTTCATATTTTCCAGATACTGTTCGCCATGCTCTTTGATCCCCTGTTCAACCAGATTGAAATTATCTTCTAAACGCTGTTCTTCCACTCTGGAGTAATAGGAGTAAAGCGCGTTAAAAGTCAGCAGCATCGAAAGTAAAAAAACCAGAGTGCTCACAGAGAAGATCGAATAAAATATCTTCTTTGTCATCATGATTTCGTCTCTTCTTTACCGCTTGAATCATTTTGTTCAAAAACGCGAGGATCAAAGCGATACCCGACCCCGCGAACCGTCTGAATCGCAGAAGAAGCCTCACTGAGCTTGGAGCGAAGCGTATTGATATGGACATCAACGGTTCTGGATTCCCCTGCAAAATCGGTATCCCAGATTTTGATCAGTAATTCTTCCCTGCTGAAAACATACCGTGGATTTCTCATCAGTAATTTGAGTAAATCATATTCCTTGCGTGTTAAAACGACCGGTTTTTGGTTGATGGTCACCGTATGCTCCCTGCAATTGAGAAGAAGCGGACCAAATGAGATCTGATCGTCCTTTAAGAGCGGTGTACTTCTTCTTAGGACAGCTCGAATACGGCTGACCATCTCCATCATCCCAAAGGGCTTGCATAAGTAATCATCTGCACCCAGATCCAGGCAGCTGACCGTATCGAATTCGGTGGATTTGGCTGATTCCATGATGATTGGGATTCTTTGCGTATCCGGATTTGAACGAATCCGCTTTAAAACGCTGATTCCATCTTCATCAGGCATCATGATATCAAGCAGGATTAAGGATGGCTTTTCAAGGTTTTCCTTTAAAGCCATAAGCAGCTGCCTGCCATCCGCAAATCCGCATGCTCTGTACCCCGAGGCATGCAGGGTATATAAGATCAGATCCCGTATGGATTGATCATCTTCTGCAACATAGATCATAATTTCTCTTCCTTTTTCTTTACTGAGATTTTGATCAGGCACGTTCTCTGTTCCTTCTTTCTTTTTCTGATTACATCCTATCAGCTAAAAGAAACAGATTGATGTTCTTGATCAAAGGCCGCTTATCCAAAGCGTCCAGAAATATAGTTTTGTGTTCTTTCGTCTTTTGCGTTCTCGAACATCTCTTTGGTTCTCGAAAATTCAACCAGCGATCCATTCAGGAAAAAAGCGGTATAATCCGAAATTCGGGCTGCCTGCTGCATATTATGAGTGACAATGACAATTGTGTATTTTTCCTTTAAGGATAAAATCAGCTCTTCGACTTTATGTGTAGAGACCGGATCGAGAGCGGAAGTTGGCTCATCCATTAAAATCACTTTGGGATTGGCGGCCAGCGCTCTGGCAATACACAAACGCTGTTTTTGTCCGCCTGAAAGAGCCGAGGCGGACTGATCGAGGCGGTCAGCCACTTCATCATATAAAAAGGCATCCTTTAAAGCCTGAATCACAATCGAATCGAGTTGGTCTCTTTTTCGGATCCCCTGAATCTTAGGACCATAAGCCACATTATCGTAAATACTCATTTTAAATGGATTTGGAGTCTGAAAGACCATTCCGATTTCCTTGCGGAGCGCTGAAACATCAATATGCGGATCGAAGATGTTCTGATTCTGATATCGGACATCACCCTCTATTCTGACCAGTTCATTCTGATCATGCATGCGGTTGAGTGTTCTTAAAAACGTCGATTTTCCGCATCCGGAAGGGCCGATTAAAGCTGTAATGCTGCCCCTTGGAACGTTCAGGCAGATATCCTTTAAAGCATGAGACTCTGAATACCAGAGATTGAGATTTTCTACATGAATACATCCTGAATCATAATTTGCATTTCGTGCAGTGAGCATAAGTTACCTCTGTCTATTGATCATGAAAATTAAAATAAGAAAAAAGTAATATATCAATTAATATATGAATTGGTATGCGAATGGATACGGTTCTTATCTGAACTTTTATGTTTCACCCTTTCACATTGAATTTTCTTTTCTATTTCGGTTTTGGTTTCTGCCTGTTCAATGCGGCTGCCTGCTGCAAATTAATCCAGAGCGCCAAAGCGCTTCTGAATCCATCCCGAAAGCAGATTGATCGCAAGAACCAGAATAATGAGAATTGCGGCAATTCCAAATGCTGCATCAAAGTTTCCCTGTTCCTTGGCATAGATATAAAGTGCTACGCTTAAGGTGGCTCCCGATGTCTGTAAAGCCTGTACAAAGCCATTGATCGAATGAGCAAAACCAGCCGTAAATAATAAGGCGGCTGATTCACCAACCATTCTTCCGCAGCAAAGGATCATTCCTGTGCACACACCAGGAAGACATGCAGGAAGAACGATCGACCGGATCACTTTCCATTTTCCAGCTCCAAGGGCATAAGCGCCTTCCTTTAAGCTGACAGGTACTGTCTTTAAGGATTCCTGAGCAGAGCGAATCATTCCGGGCAGATTCATGATCACCATAGTCAGAACACCAGCGGCCAGTGAAGTCTTCAATCCAAGAAACTGACAGAAAAATAACATTCCGACCAGGCCATAAATGATGGATGGAATTCCGGAGAGAATTTCTGCAGCATGTTCAATCAGAGCGCTCATTTTCGCATTTCTGGAATATTCACAAAGATAGATTGCCGCGCCCACGCCTAAGGGCACCACCAGGGCTAAAGCCGCCCCGACCAGATAAATCGTATTGAGCAGATCCGGCAAGATCCCAATGGTTTCCTTTATATAGCTTGGCTTGCTGAATACAAATCCAAAAGATAATTCACCCACTCCGCGAACCAGGATATAAGCGCAGATTGAAAAGGCAATCGCTGCACATCCCCATCCGCAAATGCGCATCAGATTACGAAAAAACATGGATTGAATTTTTCGCTTTTTTGAGATCGTCTGCAGCATCAGCAGGCTCCCTTCTTTCGCTTCAGGATGTGATTTAACAAAACGTTTAACATCATGATGAATGCGAATAAAACCAGAGCGATCGAAAACAATGCCTGCAGCTGCAGTCCACTTGCATAGGACATCTCGGATGATACCGCGGTGGTTAAAAAGCGAACCGATTCAAACAGGCCTGGCATATTGGAGGCATTGCCAGCGACCATCATGACCGCTACTGCTTCTCCAATGACTCTGCCTGCCCCCAGGACAACCGCTGCAGCGATGCCATCACTGGCGGCGGGTAAAACTACTTTGATCAATGTCTCTTCAGAAGTCGCCCCCAAGGCAAGGCTTCCTTCTTCCTGCGCTTTTGGCAGAGATTCGATCGCACCTAGTGACATTGAAATCACTGTGGGCAAAATCATGATGCTTAAGACGATGATAGCCGAAAACAGACAGGCTCCATCGCTTAAATGAAAGATGCTGCGAACAGCTGGAACAATTACAAGCATTCCAACCAGCCCATAAACAACGGATGGAATTCCGGCAAGTAATTGAATCAGAGCACTTAAGACTTTTTTTGTTTTACCTTTCGCTCCTTTTGCCAGGTATAAGGCAGCCAGAATCCCGATTGGGACTCCAACAATCAATGCGCCAGCCATTCCATAGACACTGCTCAAAATAAAGGGAAGTATCCCAAACTCAGGAACCGCTGCGCCCGGTTTCCATGTCGTTCCGGTTAAAAATGGGATCAGACCAATTTTCTGGATGGCTGGAAGTCCTGCTGCAATCAGATAAATACTGATCAGAAGAACCAGAGCCACGCAGGTCATTCCGATCAGAAAGAAGATGATTTCTACGGCTTTTTCAATCTGGTCACTTTTTCGTTTTGGTTTTGAAGATTTCTGAGAACCAGCAACAAGCTCTGTTTTTGATGGTATGGGATAAGGATTAGTCTGCATGGGGGTAAATGGCACCTGCCTGTTCTATATATGGTTTTGCATTGTCTGATAACACATACTTGATAAACTCTTCTGCTGGTTTACTCAGAGGAATTTCCTTTGAAGTCACCAGCAGGAATGGACGGCTGATCGGATAACTGTATTCACGGACATTTTTTTCATTCGGGTCTGCGTGGTCAACTTTCAGCGCTTTGACATCATCCTTTAAAGAAATAAATGACACATAGCCGATCGCTCCTGGATTTGAGTAAACTGCATTTCGAATATCTCCTGAACTCGTCAGTTCCTGCCTGTAGCTGCATAATCCTGAAAGATCAAGCGCCTGCTCAAAGCCGTCTCTTGTTCCGCTGCCGCTTTCTCTTCCGATTAATACAATGGGAACATCCTCTCCACCAATCTCTTTCCAGTTTGTGATTTTCTGAGTATAGATTTTTTGAATGTCTGACCGGCTTAAATCAGAAACTGGATTTTCCTTATTCACGATCAGAGCAATCCCATCCAGGGCGATCACCTGACTTTCAAGGACCTGATTTTCTTCCATGGAGAGCTCACGGCTTGAAAGTCCGATCTCAGAACGTCCAGATTTAACGGCTTCAATTCCAGCGGTCGATCCGGTCGGATTAAAGGTGAAGCCAATTTCATCCTGCTCAAGTTCAAAAGCTTCACCCAGGATTCCTATGACCTTTTCCATTGACGTCGATCCATCAGCGGATATGGAGTATTTTCTTGAATGGTTCATTGAAAGCATCGATCCACTCATGATCAGAGTTGTGCATAGTAGTGCCAGAGAAATCAGAAGACTTCTTTTTGCTTTTTTATTCATAACAAACCTCTTCTCGTTATTTTTTTGGGGGGTTGAGTTTGATCAACTTTTCCTTCTATCTATTCTGTTGTCCATATCAATCTATCAGCCGTTAATCAAATTCATGCCATTCTTTCGTAAAGTTTCTGTAAATGGAAAAGATTTTTTATATGCATATAATCCGAAACACAATCAAGCATTAATGCACTAAAAACTCATTTGGTCGCCATTGTAATCCAACAAAAAGACCCGAATGGCCGCATATAGGCTATTCGGGTCTTGATATCTATTAATTTATTATGTTTTAATCTATATGATCTTTAGATAATCTTTATATTTTACTTCTCCTGCAAGAGCGATCAATGCGCGGGTACTTCTCTGTTTTCCTGTCTGATTTCTTTTTGAAGATGATCAATTTCCTCTGTAATGATTTCATACATTTCTGATTGCGCTCTTTCTGAATAGCGAATTCCGAAATGTTTCTGGGCCAGAATATACATTTCCATCTGTCCAAATCCAGCCTGGCATAGATCATAGGCTAAAACACCCGCCTTCTCATTGTCTCGAGAATATTTTGGAAAAATGGATGGAGTAAACTGTCCCAGACGGTCACGGGGGATTTTGACTTCTATCAGTCCTAAAGGAGTTTTAAGCGGCCGGCGATAGAAACCATTGCGGGCATTGGGCTGTTTCGAGCGTGCCGATTTTTCATATCCGAGGAATTCGGTCAGCTCAACCATCATTAATCGATTCAGTGTTCTGCTTAGATAATTGCGGGCGTTCTCGAGCAGGACCGGATCTGAATTTTCATCCAGGCTAAGGCTGATGACAGGATCTTCCTTCATTTTCATTCGTACAAAACCCTCCTTCTGACTGTTCAAATTAATACTAATCGAATAATAATGGTCGGATATTGTTGTGTAAAGAGTCGATCAAACATCCCTACGCATCCTGAGTATTTTTCTGAAATAACGTTCGATTTCTCAACAAAATTTGACTAAAACGTTTTACCTCAGTTTTCGAAGTGTGTCCATTTACGATCCATACTTAAACCGGAAAACTGTTTAGTTGCTTTTCACATAATCCATTTTTTAACTTCCCACAAACGCAAATATTTACAGTTGTGTAACCGTGATTTGTCACTTTCTTTTGTTATGGTTTCTCTATCCATTTTTATCCGATAAAATGAGAGGAGAAAAACAGTTTGAAATATTCAAGTAAAGTCAATGCAGATCAGGCAGCTAAAAATTTTCTTTTGCAGGATTCCGTTTATGCAAAGATTGTCAGAGTAAAGTGCTTCAATGACAAAAAAGATGTGATGATCGAACGAGTGACTGAAATGGATCCCAATGCTCCACAGCTTCGAATCGATAAAGAGGATGAGCTCGTTTGGCGTGAAACCCGCAGAGATCTGATCAAAAAGGTGGTCATCAAAGAAAAGGATGGCTGCTCGTCAATGATCGTTGGCTTAGAACCGCAGACTTATAATTCGCCAGATATGGTATTTCGGGTGGCCGGTTATGACTTTGCCATTTATCAGAGGCTGGTGCGAAATTTAGAATATAAAAATCGAGACCAGCCAG
>Ga0209694_1002057_pt1 | contig 18194 bp, 19 predicted proteins | sample GluameincwithD2O_FD_187499 | JGI IMG/M metagenome (GOLD analysis project Ga0209694, IMG submission 187499) | Mouse cecum microbial communities from Vienna, Austria - Glucosamine amended microcosms incubated with D2O (SPAdes) (version 2) | ecosystem: Host-associated > Mammals > Digestive system >... | reverse complement strand
ACCAAGGTGATCAAATGAGAATGTAACCGCACGTTTCAGGTGTTCGTAAACAGTGGCTTCCCCTTTATCTGCGAAAGGTATGACTTCATTTAGAAATTCCGTATTTCCGGTCTCGGCAATATATTTGTATACGGTTGGAAAAAGCCACAGCGCGTCATCGGCGCGATAGGCAGGGTGGCCGGTTTCCTGCCTGTAGGAAGCGTCGTCCGGCGTATCCTCATGTCCTGGATTGTGTGTGAATTTAACAAGGGGAAGCCCGCCGCCGTTACTTACCTGTGCCGAGAGCATGAAACGGAGCTTCTCTGCCGCCATCTCTGGCGCAAGATGAATGATTCCTTGTATATCCTGTACGGTGTCACGGTAACCATAGCCATTGCGAAGACCGCAGTAAATGAAGGAAGCGGCACGGGACCAGATAAATGTCATGAAGCAGTTATAAGCATTCCAAGTATTTATCATCGTGTTAAATTCCGGGCTGGGCGTATTTACCTTCAGGCGGTTTAATTTTTCATTCCAGTAGTTTTTCAGTTCCAGTAATTCCTGATTTATCATTTCTGCCGGATTTATATAAGTGTCAAGAAGAGCGGACGATTCATGAAAGCCGCCTGTTCCAAGCAAAAAAGCAATGTCTTTCGTTTCTCCCGGAGCCAGAGTAACGCTGCAGGAAAGAGCGCCGCAGGAATTTTCGTTGTAGCTGGTTACATTTCCAAGATCGCCTGACAGGATTCCCTGCGGATTGCTATAGCTGTGATATCTGCCAAGGAAATGTTCTTTTTCCCCGCAATAGGAGGATATTGGAGCGCCTGCAAGACCAAAGAAGCGTTCTGTTACATTTTTGTCATCTACTTGCTCGTCTTCTGGCAGGACGTCCAGATTGCCATGAATCTGCTGAATGATCTGGTTCTTTTCAAATAATGTTTTTGTAATGAACAGAGAATACTGTAGATTCACTTGATCCTGCTCATAATTACTATGATTTGTAAATTCGGCATAGCCGCTCAAGGTAAGGCTTCCGGTAGGTCTTTGCCCACCGGCTGCCAGGAAGCAGACCAGTAATCCTTAGACTCGTTATCACGGATGTAAAGATATCTGCCGGGCTGGTCAAAGCTGTTGAAAATGTAACGCAGAATCCTTCCATTTGCGCCTGACTTTGCAAAACTGTAACCGCCTGCATTATTGGAAATAATTGCTCCATATTCCGGAGAACCCAGATAGTTTACCCAGGGAGCGGGGGTATCCGGCCGGTCTATAACATATTCCCGTTCTGTGTCGTCAAAATGTCCATATTTCATATTTTTTTTCCTTTCTTTTCAGGAGCTTACCGCAGATTTATGATAATGGCGTGCATGTCGTCTGATAATGCAGTAAGCATATTCCGGGAAAGACTAACAAAAGAATCTTCATTTACTGCAAGTTCATTCCCATCACATGAAGCAGAAAGGAATGGCAGTTTATGAAATCAAAACAAAAAAAGTTGACTATTCAAAATGGGGATATATTTTTATTCTTCCGTTTTTTGTAAGTTTCTTCGTTTTTTCCTTTATTCCTTTGGTGGATACCATCCGATATAGTTTTTTGAATATTACCGTTCAGGAATTAAAGAGATCGGACCGAATTTTGTCGGAATGGAAAATTATATCAGCCTTCTGGGTTCGGATATGCTGAAATATGCAGCAAATACTCTGATTTTATGGATCATAGGATTTATTCCGCAGATTGTGATCGCATTGGTACTTGCGGAGTGGTTCGTAGATGCAAGGTTAAAGATTCACGGGACACAGTTTTTTAAGGTTGTTATCTATCTGCCGAACCTCATCATGGCGTCTGCATTTGCGATGTTATTTTTTACGATGTTCTCAACGAACGGACCGGTTAATTCTATTCTTATGTCCATAGGGCTTACCAGTCAGCCCATTGATTTCCTTGGTTCCGCGCTGGAGACAAGATCATTGGTTGGGTTTATGAATTTCCTGATGTGGTTTGGGAATTCAACGATTATGTTGATGGCTGCAATTATGGGAATCAGTCCTGATGTATTTGAGGCGTCTGAGTTGGACGGATGCAACAGTTTCCAGCGATTCTTCTACATTACGCTGCCGCAGATACGGCCGGTTCTTGCATATACGCTGATCACAGCGATCATTGGCGGCCTGCAGATGTTTGATGTGCCGCAGATTCTGACGAATGGACAGGGTACTCCGGACCGTACCTCCATGACTTTGATCATGTTCCTGAACAGCCATTTGAAGAGCAGAAATTATGGTATGGCAGGTGCGTTGTCCGTCTATCTGTTTATCGTCAGCGGTATTCTGTGCTTCTTTGTATATCGGATGACGAATAATGATGACCCGGACGGTTCGAAGGCAGCAGCGAAAAAACAGCAAAGGAGGGGATAGATTTATGAAATCAAAACAGCCAAGTCATTTACGGAGTATAGTTGCGCATATTGTACTGATCATCCTGTCATTCATGTGTTTGTTTTTCTTCTATATCCTGTTCATCAACGCGACACGGTCGCATGCAGACCTGCAGAAAGGTTTTTCCGCATTGCCAGGAAATTATTTGTTAAAAAATCTATCTAATGTCGCCAATGACGGAACCTTTCCGATGTTGAGGGGAATCTTAAACAGTCTGATCGTTTCTGGCTGCTCTGCGGCAATCTGTACATATTTTTCAGCATTAACGGCGTATGGCCTGTATGCGTATAACTTTAAACTAAAGAAGGTTGCGTTTACATTTATTATGGCGATTCTTGTAATGCCTACACAGGTGACTGCAATGGGATTCCTGCGGTTGATCACGAATATGGGAATGTATGACTCTCTGCTCCCATTGATCATACCTTCGATCGCGTCTCCGGCTGTGTTCTATTTTATGTACAGCTATCTGCAGTCGTCACTTCCGCTGTCACTTGTGGAAGCGTCAAGAATTGACGGCTGCGGAGAGTTCAGGACTTTTAACCAGATTGTACTTCCGATTATGAAACCGGCGATTGCGGTGCAGGCGATTTTCAGTTTTGTAGGATCTTGGAATAATTACTTCGTTCCGGCCCTGGTTATTCAATCGAAAGACAAGATGACCGTTCCGATTCTGATCGCGACACTTCGAGGCGCCGATTATATGAACTTTGATATGGGTAAGATCTATACAATGATCCTGGTGGCAATTGTGCCGATCATTATCGTATACCTGTGTCTTTCCAAGTTTATCATTGCAGGTGTTACACTTGGCGGCGTAAAGGAGTAATAAAACAGGTTTTAAAACGACTGCTAATAATGACAAAGAAATCCCCTGACCGTGCCTCAGTACAGTCAGGGGACCTTATTATTATCTACTCATATTTGGAAAATATCCTGCAAAGCAGGAAACTCTGCGTATACGCCACCGCCGCGAAGCCTGCGAAGAACCACCAGATCGTCCCGATCACAAAGGTCCGGGAAGTAAACAGCGTTATCACTGCAAGCCCGATGCTGATCACCAGCATCACCACCGTGGAAGGCAGATGTGCAGCGCTTAAAAACAGCGCATTCTTGACGGAATGAAATACCGTATTCTCAAACCTCGCGATATATGGGAAGAGATACAGGAATATCAATATCCATATTCCGAAGATCATAGCAAGAAGGAGACGTACCACAGTATAAGCCATGCCTCCAAATACGCCGGCAAGACGAAAATCCACGAACAAAAGTACTCCCACCGCCGCCATGATCAGCCAACAGACCGTCGCAGTCTTAGCGCTGCGCCGAAATGCTCTCATATATTCCTTCAATACGGACGGATCCTCGCCTTTCGCCAGCTTCATCGCCACTGCATACAGCGCCGAGAACGCCGCTCCTATAGTGACGACCGGAAGCGCTGTCACCACAAAGACCAGATTCAGGATCATGATATCCCCGATCCTTCCAAGGAATCTCATCACAGGACTGTCAATTACAAAGAAATTCATTCCATCACTCTTCTTTCTCTATTACTTCCCAAGCCGGATCACATTCCAGGACGCCTTATTAAGCATGCTTGTCATGATACCTCCGTCCATGGAAGAACGCTTCACGGTCTTCGGAACTACCCTCTGTTCACCGGCACAGTTCACAAGCTTAAGATCTGACTCTTCCATCACGATGTGCTCCAACACCTTATATCCTTCCATTCCGCGCATATCCGTCGTCAACTGGATATCCTCGTCCAGTGTACGGTTTACCGCGAAGATGGTCAGTTCTTCCTTCTCCTCGTTATATACTGCAACACTCTCCACATCCGTTACATTCTCATGCTTTGCAGTATCATGCTTCGGCGTTGACACCATCGGCTGCAGCGCTACGCCTCTGCCGTATATTGACGCATGCATGAACGGATAGAAGATGGTCTGCTTCCACGCAGCGCCGCCACCCGCATCCGTCATGATCGGAGCGATCACATTCACAAGCTGAGCCAGACATGCGATCTTCACTCTGTCCGCGTGCTTAAGAAGCGTGATCAGCATCAGTCCCACCAACAGCGCATCCTCAAATGTATAGATATCCTCCAGCATCGGAGGCGCCACCTGCCACGGATGATTCTCCGTGATATCGTCATCCGCCGCATTGGAATGGAACCATACATTCCACTCGTCAAAGCTGATATTGATATTCTTGCGCCCGCGTTTCTTCGCCTTCACATAATCACAGGTCGCGATCACTGTGCGGATGAATTCATCCATATCGTCGGACTGCGCCAGGAAGTCCAGGCTGTCATTGTCCCTGTTGCCGTAATACTGGTGCATGGAGACATAGTCTACATGGTCATAAGTACACTCAAGGGTCGTTGACTCCCATTTCGGGAAGGTCGGCATATCAAGGGCTGAGCTTCCGCAGGATACCAGCTCTATGGACGGGTCTATAAGCTTCATAGCCTTCGCCGTCTCTTCCGCCAGGCGCCCGTACTCCTCCATGGTCTTATGGCCAAGCTGCCACGAGCCGTCCATCTCATTGCCCAGGCACCACACCTTCACCTTATGCGGATCCTTCACGCCGTGGGCGATACGCATATCGCTGTACTTCGTCCCGCCCGGGTGGTTGCAGTATTCCAGGAGGTTGCATGCATCAGCAATCCCCCTTGTTCCCAGATTGACCGCCATCATCATCTCTGAATTAACCTTATCCGTCCATTTTGAAAATTCATTCAGACCGACTTCGTTCTTCTCGAGACTCCGCCATGCCAGTTCCAGACGTTTCGGGCGCTCAGATACCGGGCCCACGCTGTCCTCCCAGAAGAAATTCGATACAAAGTTCCCACCCGGGTAGCGGACGATCGGTACATTAAGCTCCTTCACCAGTTCTATCACATCCTTGCGGAAACCGTCCTCATCCGAGAGCGGGTTCCCAGGCTGGTACAGCCCGTCATACACGGCACGCCCCAGATGTTCGATAAAAGAACCATAGATCCTCTCATCCACCCGTGAGATCTGAAAATCTTTGTCGATCACCATTTTTGCTGTCTTACTCATTCATTACCTCCTAATTCCATACTGCTAAAACTATGTTTCATCATTACTGCCGGCAGATCCGCACATCTGCGTAAGCCAACTACTCCTTAACCGCTCCTGCCGTCATACCCTCGATAAAATACTGCTGGAAGCACACAAACAGGATGAAGATCGGTATGATCGAGAAGAACGATCCCACGATCAGCAGGCTGTAATTGTCCCCATAAGGATTGATCAGCGTGTTCAGTCCAAGCGTCAGCGTATATTTACTCGAAGAACGGATCACCAGCAACGGCCACAGATAGTTGTTCCATGCATTCATACCGTTCAGGATCGCCATTGCCGCAAAGGCCGGCTTCATGATCGGGATGATCAGGCGGAAGAAGATACCGTACTCTGTGGCGCCGTCGATACGTCCCGCCTCAAGAAGCGACTTAGGCAGTCCCAGCAAATACTGACGGAAGAAGAAGATCGTCGACGCATGTGCAACGAACGGGAGCACGATTGCAAGGTAGCTGTCCATCATCCCCCACGTTGTCATCTGCTTATACAACGGAAGCATTACAACCTCCAGCGGGATCGACAGGATCAGCAGCACAACAATGAATAATGCATTCTTCCCCTTGAAGTCATACGCCGCGAATCCGTATCCGACAAATGCGCTGACGAGCAGCGTCGCCACAACCGTAACCACCGTCAGTATGATACTGTTCGTAAACCATCTCCAGTATTCATGCTGCCCGGTGAACAGCAGCGAATAATTGTCTAGACTCATGCGGCTCCAGTCGATCCCCAGATTCAGTCCATACTGCAGAAGATCTCCGCCCGGCTTAAAGCTTGCAAGGAAGATGGTGTATATAGGTATGATAATCAAAATCGCCAGGATTGTAAAGAACACGATCAGCATAATCGTGGCAAGTATATTTTTATTCTTCTGACTCTTCATACTATCTCTCCTCCTTGTCGAATGTTCCCGTTGCCTTAAGCTGTACCAGGTTGACGATCATGACGATAATGAGAAGGATCAGCCCTACGGCGCACGCGTAACCCATTGCACGCTTCTCGATTCCCTGCCGGTACAGATATCCTACGATGGTAAGTCCGATATTCTGCGGAGAGTTATTTCCTTTCCATAACATATAGCTCTCAGTAAACATGGACAGGCCGGCATAGATACTGATGGTCAGCACGTATACTGTCGTTGGTTTGACCAGAGGGAAGGATATCTTGACAAACTGCTGCCATTTGCTCGCACCGTCGATGGATGCCGCCTCATAGATATCCGTGGAAATGCTCTGAAGCCCCGCCAAGAAGTACAGGATATTAACGCCGGTCCAGCGCCAGCACGCCAGAAGCAGCAGCGCGAAATAGCTGGTCCACTCACCCTTAAGCCATTTGATCGGAGACATTCCGAATGCTGCGATGATCTGGTTCGCTAAAGAAGTATTCATCTCCCCGAACATCAGACGGAAGATCGTACCCGCAACAACGACTGACGTCAACGCCGGAATGAAATAGATGGATTTGAACAATCCGGGCTTCTTCATGAGCTTGCTGTTCAAAAGGGTCGCAAACAGCATCGGAAACGGTATCAGCAGAACCAAAGTACCTACCATATACTTCGCGCTGTTGTATACCGCCTTAAGGAATATCTTGTCTGATAATAGTCTTTGATAGTTTCCAAGCCCAATCCACTCATCCTTCAAAACATCCTGAAAACTCAGCAGGATACCGTTTCCGATCGGAAACATCCAGAATATCACTACTGTCAGGGCAAACGGAAGAACGAATACATAGGGGGCTAATTTCTGTGAATAGAATAGTTTCTTCATACTCTCACATCTCTTTCCTAAAACACATCGCCATCTGCCGCAAAAACAGCCGGCAAGATGACTCACTCTTTGCGTAGAACGGGGCTGCGGCTTATGCACGCAGCCCCAGGACATATATCACGGCCCATGTCTTTTGGATATTCGATTCCCTGGACCGCAGACAATCTGATCTGCCGGACTACTCGCCGAACTCGTTCTTCAATGTCTCCTGTGACTCTTCCAACGCTTCCTTTACATCCATGCCATTCTCATAGATGTTGTTCAGTGTAACGTTACAGAACTCATTGTTGATAGACGGGAATTTCTCGCTTGTCAGTGATTCAAGCGCCATAATTCCATCCTGGATCTCCAACAACGCATCGAACGGATATGTATTGAAATATTTCACGAACTGATTCTCCGGATTCTGGGTCAGCTCTGTGTCTGTCCATACTGCCGTATTAACCGGGTCAAATCCCAATACGTTCCATACTTCCTCATTAGCTCCCTCAGACAGCTTGATGTATGCGAATACTTCCGCTGCAAGGTCTGCGTTCTCGCTGCTTGCGATCACAGCCGTACCTGTACCGCCGCCGCCGATAGACTTCACTTCGTCGCCTTCGTTCCAAACCGGTGTAGGAGCGATCGCAACATTACCGGACAGGTCTGACATATAGTTCACGCATCTAGATGTCTGCCAGAATGGCATGATCTGTACCGCGTAATCTCCGTTGTTGTAGGACGGATATGCTTCCTCGTTATCCGGCTGTCCTCCAGGTACAGTCTCGAACGCGCCTGTCTCCTGCATTCCCTTGATGTACTCAAGAACCTCTACCATCTTGTCGTTAGTAATATCGATGTTTCCATCTGCATCCAGATAGTCTCCGCCCTTCTGTCTTAACATCAGGTTGATCATCCACTGTGCGGTCGTCTCTACACATGCGAAGTATTTGCCGGTCTTCTCATGATACTTCACGCCTGCTTCCTTGAAGTCGTCCCAGGTCTTGATCGTCGTATAATCTACCTCTCCTTCTTCCAGAGCCGCTGTGTTGTAGAATGCAACCATCGCGCCTACGTGTGTCGGGAATCCGTAGTATGCGCCGTCTTTTCCATAGATCTCTAATCTGGATTCGATGATATTGTCGATGTATGGTTCAATCTCCGGTGTCAGATCTCTAAGCCCGATCTCTCCTGTCATAAATGCAGGGAACTTACCAAGCTCGATATCTACAACGTCCGGTGCGCCTTCTCCTGATTCGAGCGCAAGCGACAGCTTGTTGTGCATATCATCATATTGCATATTGCTTAAGACCAGCTTTACCTTCTTGTCCGGATTCTCTTCGTTCCACTTCTCAGCCATGTCAGTGTAGAACTGCTGATGAAGCTCGATGAACGTCCACACCTCGATCTCTGTCGCGTCGCCTTCTACCTCCATCTCGTTCTTTCCTGCTGAACCTGAGCCTGATGAGTCGTCAGAACCGCCTCCCTCGCTTCCGGCACTACAGCCAAGCAGCATAGACGCTGTCATGGCAGCACACAATAGTGCAGCAACTAACTTCTTTTTCATGTTGTGTCCTCCTTTTTTTATTTCTTTTTATTTCTTTTTATTTCTTTCAGGGATATATCCCTGCAAGATTCTTATAACAGTTCCTTCATCCATACCAGCATCTCTCCGGATCCCCGGTTATTCCAGCAGTGATAGGGCACCGCTTTCAGTTCCACATCCTCGAAACTATTCTTACGCCCGGCATACAGCGCCCCGTCTTTCCACGCATCCTCCGACAGGCGCTTACCCTTGAAGGAAATGACCGTGACTCCTCCAAGCAGCCCTTCCTCGTATCTTTCTTCCGGTTCCTGGTCCGCATCGATAAATACAGCCGGCAGGTTACTGCCGTTATCCGTTTCCTCCAGGCAGTACACAAGCGGTCCCTTCACCAGAGCCACTTTGCCGGAATCCTCTCTCACTCGCGGATTCGCTCTCACAAACTGTGCCGGTACATGAAACTCTATTGTCAGCTCCGTTTCTTTCTCACGGATTCCTTCTATATACAAATATCCTTTTTCTACTCTGTCCTCTCGGGATTCCCCTCCCTGTCCGCTTCGGCTTCCGGCAGCAGCAACGGCTTTGCCGTCTCTCAGAATCTTATACTCCTTCACGTAATCCGGAATCCGAAGAGCCAGACTATATGGTTCTGCCCCTTCATTCCTGCCAAGCCTGATCCCAATACGTCCCGAATTGGTAAGATCGCTGTTCATCTCAACGCTTACCTTCTCTCCCGCAAGCTCAAGCACAGTCCGGTTAGAGATATACAGGTTCACGTACAGAGCCTTTCCGTCTGTGAAATACATATACTGTCCCATGGACGCCAATGTCCTCGCAATATTCGGCGGACAGCACGCCACGCCGAACCAGGTCTGTCTTACAGGCTTCACATGCTCCTTCGACGTCCGTTCCATACAGTTATCCGGCCATACCTCCAATGGATTCACATAGAAGAAGCTCTTCCCGTCCTGCGCGATCCCGGACAATACCGTATTATAAAGAGCACGCTCCGCCACATCCATATAAGAAGCATCCCTGGTAAGCTTGGCCATCCTCTTTCCAAAGAGAGCCAGGCCTATCGACGCGCAAGTCTCAGAATAATTACTACTGTTGGGAAGGTCGTAATCCGTCGTAAACCTCTCAAGGATACCGGATGATCCGATACTTCCCGTGATGTACATCCGTCTCTGTGTCATATCTTTCCAGATCGTCTCACATGCTCCAAGCAACTCTTCATCCTGATACATGCCGGCAAGATCCGCCATCGCACAGTACATATATACCGCCCGCACAGCATGCCCTTCCGCCGTCTTCTGCTCCCTCACCGGAAGATGAGACTGTGAGTACTTCGTATCATATCCTGCAAATTCCGGGAAGATCTGTCTGTACAGAGTGTTCTTCTCTTCCGTCAGGAAGTAATTCTCTCCCGTTCCCCGCTGATCGATAAAATACTTTGCAAGCTCCAGATAATCCTTCCTGCCCGTCGCACCGTACAGGCGGATCAGCGCCAATTCTATCTCCTGATGTCCGGGATACCCGTGGCACTTGCCTTCCCCAGGACCGAATACCCGGCAGAGCAGATCCGCAAAACGTTCCATGATCTGAAGGAACTCTTTCTTGCCCGTCGCCTCATAATAAGCAACCGCCGCTTCTATCATATGGCCCGCCGTATACAGCTCATGGCCTTCCTTCAGATTCGTCCACCGCAGCGACGGCGCCTTGATCGTGAAATATGTATTCAGATAACCGTCTTCACACTGTGCTTTTCCGATCAAATGAATCGTTTCATCCGCAAGACGTTCCAACTCCTTATCCGGACTTATCTCCAACGTATACGCTACAGCCTCCAGCCACTTCGCCACATCCGTGTCCTGGAAGACTGCCCCTTCAAATTCTCCCTCAGCTTCCCCTGCCGCAATCTTAAAATTCTGAATACAATGACTCGTCTCAACCCCTTCGATCCGGTCGTTCAGGATATCCCACTGGTACGGTATCAGCACATCCTTCACCAGATGGATGTAACGATCCCAGAACCGGTCCTGAATATGAATCTGTCCTATCGGAACTGTATTCAAGGGAGACATATCCAATTTTCTCTCTGTCATAATCTTACTACCTAAAATCCTAACTGAAATGTCGAAATTAATCGTTTAATATTGTTTCATACTCTTTTTCTAAAAAAAACGCTTTATCTTCTTATCTTCAGGTTTATATCAGAAGTATTACTTCTGATATACCCGAATTATCTGGCTTTATTTTCTTGTTACTTTTGTTATATCACTTTGCCTGCACAATTGCAAGTACAAATTAAACGTTTAATATTGTACACATTGCACAAAACCAACGAAAAATAAGCGTTTCAAATCCCTTATCAGGTTTTAAAACGCTTATTTTTTCTTAATTTTTCCACCGATCACCGCATATTTTCCGGCATATTGGTATACCATTTTATCAGCCGATCATTCTCACAGACTTTCGGATCAGCGGATAACAATTTACACGGTGGATCGGCTGAATATCCCTGCAGCCGCCCAACATCTCCATGATCACTTCGCTTGCCTCATATCCTATATCATGAAGCGGCAGCATGATCGTCGACAGCGGCGGCTTATAATAACTCGACAGTTCCCTGTTATCGTATCCTGCAACCGATATATCCGCCCCCACCCTAAGCTCTCGTTCTTCCAGCCGGTCATAGACCCCGCCTGCCATCAGATCGTTCATACAGAATATAGCCGTCACTCCCCGGTCAAGAAGCCTGTCAGTAAACTGATAGCCGCTGTCCCTGGTCCAGTCCCCGGTACAGACAAGCGAAGGATCATACAGGATCTCGCTCTCATACAGAGCCTTTTGGTATCCCACAAGTCTCTCCTGGGCATGAGGGCTGTCATTCTTGCCGGTTATGACCCCGATCCTCTTATGTCCCTGTCCGATGATATGCTTCACGATCTGGTACGCCCCATCCTCATCATTCACCACAACAGACGGAATCTTGCCGCTCTCTGTATATCCGTACGCCATCACTGCCGGAATCGGCAGATCCTCCGGAATACACCGGATCGTCCTCTCATGAGCCGCCACATAGATGATCCCCTCCACCTGCTTGGCGATCAATTTCCAGATCTCATCACGCACCATACCATAAAAATCATCCCTGTGGTAGTAAGTATCGTTGTATTTCTTAAATAAACGAAGATTGATCAGAAGAATCTGATAATTCTTCTCTTCACAATGCTCCGTGATCCCATCTACGATATCCGGAATACTGAATATAGTCATATCCTCCACGATAACCCCTATGCTCCGTGTATTCTTCGTCTTCAGATTCCTCGCCACCGTATTCGGCGTGTAGTTCATTTCCTTAATCTTCTCCATCACCATCCTGCGTGTTTCGTCGCTCGCCCCCGGCTTATGGTTCAATATATTCGACACCGTCGCCACCGAAACATTACAAGCCCTGGCAATCTCCTTAATCGTCGCCATAAAGTCTCCCTCGTCCGCTTACAATTCATTTTTATAATATATCTTAAGATATTTCTTTCCTACTTGTCAATATTCTAATTATACGGCAATTCTGTAAGGCAGATTGTTTTGCCTTTTTCCGCAGAGCTCACGAGATTTTAGCTATCCCCATAGAAAAATGTGTGATATACTGAAAAGCGTACTAATCTTAAACGCTTCCATACAGCATTTCCTGCGTGCGGCAGTCCGAATAGTGCAATAGAGCTTTCTCTGGAAGAATTAGAAGAATACTCCGGCTTTATAGAATGGATTGATGTCTGCAAAATATTGTGATGAAAATAACAGGCAAAGGGCTTATTCCTCTGCCTGTTTCCTTTATAGCTGTAATATGAAGATATCTTACAAGAAACCGACAAACATATTGAGTAGAATAGAGGGTACGAGGAGGCGTTACCGTGCAGAAAGAAATACGGACAGTCTGTTATGATGATGATCTACATCTTGAAGCATATCATTTTGAGGGAATCGTACAGCCGTTTCCGAATCATTTTCATGATTACTATGTGATTGGCTTTATAGAAGCCGGAACACGCTGTTTGTCCTGCAAAAATAAAGAATATATGGTAGGTCCGGGAAATATTCTTTTGTTTAATCCGAACGATAACCACAGTTGTGTGCAATGTGACGGGAAAAACCTTGATTACAGAGGTTTAAATTATCTTCGTTCTTTGCACCAGATGATCATGGAGGGTGGGGAAGCGTTCGAAAAAGAAGAAATGCTCCTGCTGCTTCTTTCATTTCTTATTGAGCAATACGGACAACCTTTTGAGAACTGTATTCCAGAATGCAGCGGTCTTAGTAAATCTACATTGCTTCGTTCATTTACCATTTCAAAGGGAGTTACGCCATATAGGTATCTCCAGACAATACGGATCTGTAAAGCAAAAGAGCTGTTAGCGAAAGGTGTATCCCCGATTGACGCCGCTATGCAGACGGGTTTTTCGGACCAGAGCCATTTTTCAAATTTTTTTCATATGTTTATAGGATTGTCGCCTGGCGCATACAGACGCATTTTCAAGGAGGGAGATAAGGATCATGGATAAAAAAACTACCGCAGGGCATGTCATGGCTCTGCTCACGATAGTGATATGGGGAACGACTTTCATATCCACCAAAATACTGCTTGCAGATTTTACACCGATAGAGATATTGTTTCTCAGATTTTTACTTGGATTCCTTGTGCTGATGGCTGTTTACCCGAAGCGATCAGGAGTCAAAGACCTCGCGGGAATAAAGGATAAAAAGCAGGAGCTTACATTCGCCGCGGCGGGGCTATGCGGGATATGCTTATATTACCTGCTTGAAAACATAGCATTGACCTATACGATGGCTTCTAATGTCGGCGTTATTATCTCGGTCGCTCCGTTTTTTACTGCCGTTTTATCTCATATATTTTTAAAGACAGAAGAAAAACTGAAAGCACGATTTTTTGTTGGTTTTATAGCCGCCATGACAGGAATATGCCTTATCAGTTTCAACGGCGGAGCATTGCAGCTGAATCCAATTGGCGACATCCTAGCGATCGCTGCGGCATTCGTATGGGCAGTTTATTCTTTACTAACACGAAAAATCAGCGGCTATGGATACAACACCGTTGGGGCGACAAGGAAGATATTTGCATACGGGATACTTTTCATGCTCCCTTTCCTTTTTGTTTTTGATTTCAGACTGGATGTACAGAAAATGATAAAACCAGAGTATGCGCTAAACCTCATCTATCTAGGACTGGGCGCATCAGCCCTTTGTTTTGTTACCTGGAATTATGCGGTCAAGGTGCTCGGGGCTGTTAAGACAAGCGTGTATATCTATATAGTCCCTGTCATCACCGTTGTCACATCCGTTATTGTGTTAAAAGAAGAAATCACATGGATGGCTGCGATTGGCATCGGACTTACCTTAATCGGATTGTTTCTTTCGGAAAGTAAATTAAAATTTACAAAAAGAGGAACGCGAAAATGAATGTAGAAAATGATTTTCTGATTTGGCACAGAGGAGAACTTACGTCTTCCGGCATGTTCCACCAAATCCTTTACTGCCTTTCCTCATTAGCATTCTTCATGCACATTGTACCTCTCGTTGCTTTATGCTGTGAAATTTTAAATGTTTGCCTCATCTTTACCTATTGTCATTTTCCTGGTACAGTTTGGGATTGTTTTCTCTTGTTAGAGGACACCCCCTCCCCTTATACCTCAACCTTTTGGCATTCTATGTGGCAATTTTCATATAATTCCTACTTCTGTGATTTCATTATTACTTTGACAGGACCGGCATCTCCTCTTTTAAAAAAATCTACCACTGAATGATCCAGATATCTTTTTCTGATTTCTTCATCAGCAACCCTGCCCTTAAATATAATTCTGCCTGCATCAACCTTTTCATTATACGGAATAGTTTCCCGCACCTCATTTTCGGCTGGAAGCCATTCATCTATCTGATATACTTGTTTCACAATCCCATAAGCAACAGCTAAAGCATAGTCTGCCTTTTCCACACTGGCAATCTTTCTCTTCCAGCATCCTCGTGTCGCATCATACAGTTCATTTTCGCTCATTCCCTCACGAAACGACTTATTGATTTTAATAATTACGATATTTTCTCTGATATCTTCCAATGTAAGCTTTTGTGACATATTATTACAGTATTTCATTTCCTATCTCCTTTATGATTTTTAAATTCCTTATTATCAGATATTCCGATCGCAAGCGAAATATCCCAAAGGATATTTTTTACTCACTAAGATTTTCATCCCTGCCACTCCTCTCCGAAACAGTATAACATACATTTCCCTATAAATAAATGTATTGATTAATATGCGATTTTCTGTGATCCGTCAAATTGTTTGATACGACAGCAATAGTTACGATTCAGACAATCCGCAGGCGGAGAACGTAAGCGCATAAATACAACAAGCGTTGCAATGAAATTGAAAAGCAAGTATAATTAACCTATCTTAAATTAAGAAAAGGGTGTTAGTTATGATAGATTGTATCGCTGTTGGGATCGGCGGATTCATAGGGGCGGTCTGCAGATATTTAATAGGAATGGTCCCTTTAAAAGAAGGCTGTACGTTTCCCATAAAGACATTCCTGATAAATATAGCAGGTTCTTTTCTGATCGGAATTATCGCCGCTTTGGCAATGAAAACAGATCCCCTGGATTCCAGAACCGTATTATTTCTGAAAGTTGGATTATGCGGGGGCTTTACTACATTTTCTTCCTTTGCATTGGAGACGGCAGACTTGATGAAAGATGGAAAGATACATCTGGCGGCTCTCTATTCCGTACTCAGTGTTACGTTTGGGGTATTGGCTGTATTCGCAGGTCAGGGCATTGCCGGAAAGGGATAAGACTGACCGTATCTGGATCTGATTGAATAAATCGAATAAATAATCTGAAGGAGAGATGGCAATGATCAATAGGGAAGATATGCTGGAACTGACCAGGCGGATGACGCCAGCCCGGACATCTATGACAAGGATAGCCGGGTGTTACATAGACCGGGACGGGGAGTTTGACGGAAGCTTCAATATTAATTTCCTGAAACTTTCCGGTTCCGATAAGACGAAAAATTTAAAACTTGCCAAGGCAGTGCCGTTTTCTGATACCAATAAGAATCTGAAAAAATATGAGTTCGCACCGGAGGCACAGAAAGCGGGAAGCATGTGGCAGTTACTCATGGCAATGAAGGAATGCGGACTGAAGAACGATGCACTGATGGATACATTTTACGATGTAGTCATGGAGCGTTACCGTGCAGATTCTGAATATGCCATCCTGGTATTCCACGACCGTTATGATATTCCGGTGAAGGCATCGGATAAAGAGCGGTTAGGAGAATCGGAGGAAATGTTTGAATATCTGATCTGTGTGCTCTGCCCGCTTTCCGGGGAATATGAGCCGGGAGAACCAGAGTGCGGATTCTTATTTCCCGCGTTCACAGACCGAAGCGGAGACCTGAACCATGTGAATGTCTATCAGAAGGATCCGGCAAGACCGCATATGGAACTCGTCAGGGATATCCTGAGGGCAGAATAATGAGAGTTTTTAATATAGAAGAGAAAATATATTGTAAAACATATAATTTTTCTATATAATTAATTATGTATATTTATGTTCAGGAGGTGACGGGATGAAGTTCATTCAAGCGCAGTTTTCACTCAAATACGAACCACAAATTAAGATAAGAAGATCAGTTAATGATATTGAAGACTTTCTTCAGCAGCACTATGGAACTCCACAGACAATGCCCTTACCAGATGAGTTTGCACCAGAAGCACCAAGGATTGTTTTATATTCAAAAAATGGACATAGTCAAATTAGTTTTTCGCAGATTTCAGTTGATTTTATAGTGAATTTTGATGATGTATATTTAAATGATTTCATAAAAACAAAGGAGTATATTCAAGAGAGGATTACTCTTATTATTGAATTATTGAAAAAGATAAATATAAATGAATACTTATTTTGTGGAATAACATATAATTCACATCTTGATATTGGAAATCAAAAACCAATTGAATATATTAGAAAATTTTTAAGAGAAGATATTCTGCAGAATAATTTATATGAAGCTTCACAAAATATTGCATGCGTAATAGATGAGAGATTTTTCATAAATCAGCAAATTGGGACATACAAGGAATTTCAAGGAAAACCAGGAGTTGTGCCAAATCTTTTTGAAATTGATAATGGTATAGTAATATCTGAAGGAGTTTCATTGGCATTAGATATTAACAATAGATATCAGTATGTATATAAGAATAAGAAAAATTCTATAAATGATTGTTTAAAAGACGTAGACACTATTTTTTCATTATTGATTAATAATATAAGTAGATGGGAATGATTTTATGCCACAAGAACAAAATGGAATAAAGATTATACAAGGTTTTGGTGTTGTTGCGGCTTTTGGTTTGTTGACAATGTCTTCAAATATTGCGTGCAATTCTTATACAACTATGAATATTCGTCCTGCTTATTATTATGAAGGCAAGAATTATATCAATAACAATAATACTGTATGCAATTCGTCAATTCTTTTAAAACAAGCAGTAGGAGATATTGTTTCAGTTGAAAAGAAAGCTGATTTTGTGCAACAACATGAAAAAATAAATGTAAACCTTCAAATTACAAAGATTACTAAGCATGTATCAAATTTTGAATTCGAAGAAGAATACGAGGAGATTTAATGAAGTATCCATGGTTTGAATTACAAGAGGACAGCACAGATATTACTCAAGGCGATATAATTAAAGGTTGTCCTGTCCCTATTCTTAAAGAATTCAATATTATTGAAGAGGGGCAAAATGTAAAAGCAGAAATTGCAACGATTGATGGTATTATATTAACACAGGCTTGCGATATTGCTAATAAAAAAATTGAAAATATTATCCTATGCGCAATCACATCAAAATGTGATTTTGAGAAAATACAGCGAAACGCCGGAAAAAGTGAAAAAGAAATAAGAAAAAATATTGATGGAATTATCAAGGGACAGCAAAATGCTTATCATATTATAAATGACTATGAGTCTGATGAGTTTTCACAAGATTATTATATTATAAATTTTAAGGACATATACAGCGTTCCAGTGGATGTAGCAAAATTGGTTGCAGAAAAAAATGGAAAAAGATTAAGATTGTGTCCGCCATACAGAGAACATCTTTCTCAGGCATTTGCACGTTATTTTATGCGAGTAGGGCTTCCAATCAATATTCACATGAAATAGTTTCCAAATGATACAGGAAATGTTGCAAAGCCTTTGCGTACGGCTCTCGGTTCATTAATTATCCAAAAGAAACTCTGTTTCTCAGACCGCGAACTTGTGGAACAGATTACAGAGAATCCATATCTG
>Ga0209694_1002055_pt1 | contig 18209 bp, 15 predicted proteins | sample GluameincwithD2O_FD_187499 | JGI IMG/M metagenome (GOLD analysis project Ga0209694, IMG submission 187499) | Mouse cecum microbial communities from Vienna, Austria - Glucosamine amended microcosms incubated with D2O (SPAdes) (version 2) | ecosystem: Host-associated > Mammals > Digestive system >... | reverse complement strand
CGTCAACTCCATTATCTCTTTCCTCCAAAGTGACATCAAGGGTTTCTTTGGTTTTATCCACCTTGACGACTTCAAAATATTCGATCATTTCTTCCGGCAGAAGACATTCCGCCAACTCGATATACGGTTTCTTTTCCATTCCAATTCTATTTTGAAGGCAAAGGTAAGATTTTAATTATACAAACACAGGTTTTTTACCATGCGCCACTATAACCTGATATATATATATAGTTGCTTGATATTGTGCAACTTGTCTGCTTCTCATACAGTTCTCTCTGTGAAGAGATAATTAACAAGAACATTGACAAGGCTGGAGCTTTCCGATATATTTTAGGATTGCGTAATTGAAACGTTGGTGGAGCAATCGGTGGAGCAAACGGCTACTCTGAACCATCTCCACCAGAATAATGTTTAGATATTATGTTTCAACTGTTTATCCAATAAATATATGTCAGAATTGCTCCACTGTGTCATCAACCTCAAAACAGAAGATTTTGACAATGAGAAGTAAAACCACCTTCCGAGTGTCCTTTTTCTTGAAAAAGGCAAAGTTGCTTAAGAATGGTGAGGCATCGGTAGCCATGCGAATCACCATTGACGGTCAGCGTGTGGAGAACAATATCCGCAAGAGCATACTCACCAACCTTTGGGATCAGTCGAAAGAGCGTGCCAAAGGCACGAGTGCGGCTGCTACAGACCTGAACCGCTTCATCGAGGATGCGCGCATCCGTATCCATCAGATTGTTACGGAACTCCAGCAGTCTGGAGCAGAAATCAATCCGCTGATTGTTCAGCAGCGATTCTATGGTGTCGGACAGGTACGCAAACAGGAGCGCACAATCCTGCAAGTGATACAAGAACATAACGACGAGGCTCATAAGCTCATCGGCAAGGACTTTGTGGAGATAACGTGGAGAAGGTATGAAACGATGAAGCGTTATCTCGGCGAACTCATCAAGCAAAAGTATGATGTTGACGATCTTCCTCTTTCCGATTTTACCGGCGAAGTAATCCGCGCTTATGAAGTGTATCTCAAGACAGAGAAAGACCTATGCCAGAACACTCTCATCCGCTATATGAAAGCACTGAAAAAGATAACCAACCGTTGCCTCGCCAACGACTGGATTCAGAAAGACCCGTTTGTCGGAATAAAATTTCGGGAGGAGCCGACCGAGCCGGAGTTTCTTACTCTGGAGGAGGTTGACCGCATATATAACTGCAACCCCGGGAGCAAACGCCTCGAAGTCATCAAGGATATGTTCCTGATGTCAGCTTTCACCGGACTCGCCTTCACCGATGTGTCACAATTGACCGACGAGCATATCGTCACAGACAACGACGGCAACAAATGGATACGCAAACCTCGTCAAAAGACAAAACAGATGAGCAACATTCCGCTGCTTGATGTCCCGCTTGCCATCATAGAGAAATATCGGGGAGACAAGAAAGCCGCAAAGAAGGGCGTCCTGCTTCCAATTCCTTGTAATCAGGTGATGAACCGTTACCTCAAAGAAATAGCAGAGATATGCAAAATCAACAAGCATCTGACGATGCACACTGCGCGCCATACATACGCCACTCTCTGCCTTTCACAAGGCGTAAGTCTGAAGAACGTATCCCAAATGCTCGGCCACGCCAGTGTCAAGATGACTGAGCGTTACGCCCGCGTCCTCGACTCCTCCATTCTCCGCGATATTAACGCCATCCGCGACACCCTCAATCTCGGAAAATAATGAATATGAGACTATAAAAGACAATGCAAGACTATAATTGTTTTGCATCGTCTTTTATAGATCCACCTACTAATTAAATGGGATTCTAAATGTCACAATATTCCCTTTAATCGTCTCCGCACATATAGATTTCAGGACTGTGACAGACGATATTTCAAACTCCCTTATTGTCATTGTCAACGGTCGAGCCACTGCTTCAGGCGCGTGACTTTGTCTTTGCCTACAACAATCTCAGCATCGGGGTACTCTGTCAGGATTATCTTAATCTTGCGGTTGAACCAGTTGGAAATCCGCTGTACCGACGATATGTTCACTATCTGCTGGCGGGTCGCTCTGAAAAACTGCATCGGGGCAAGCTGCGTGTCAATATCGTCGAGAGTCATGTCTATGTGATATTGCCTTTTGTTTTTGAGATACAGTCGTGCCAATCCTGATTCAGCGGAGATATAGCTTATCTCCGATACCGGCACGGTGATATAGCCGTCTTTTTCAGCGACAAGAAACCGCTGGCGATAGACCTCGGGGTTCCCTTGCAGCAGTCTGTAAATCTCGGCTATCTCTTTTGTCGCTGACGGAGTTGTCATCCGTCTGCTTTTCTCGACAGCTTCGACAAGTTCTTCCCTGTCAATCGGTTTCAGCAGATAGGCTATGCCGTTGTATTGAAATGCTTTAAGGGCATATTCATCGTATGCGGTGGTAAAAATGACGGGGATGTCTCCGGGGATATCCTTCAGCGCATCGAAACTCAGTCCGTCGGAAAGGCGTATGTCTGCAAGTATGAGATCTATCTTCTCCGGTTCTTTGAAGAAACGGCGGATTTCGGCGATACTCGGCAGAGGTCCGAGAACCGTTATATCGTCGAAACTGCTGTTGAGAAGCCTCGTGAGCCTGTCGGCGTTATGTTTCTCGTCTTCTATTATAAGTACATTCATATCCGGATTCTTTATAATAATGGAATGCTGACAGAATAGAAATGGTTGCTGTTCTCTATCCTGATTTCCTTTGAACTTAACAACGAATATCGGCTTGCGATGTTTGACTGCCCTAAGCCGGTGGATTCAGCAGGGCACTCCAACGGCTGTTTTAGATTCCTTACCACAAGATAATCCTTTTCAGCCCTTATGTCTATAATCAGGGGATGTTCCGCAGAAAAAGCGTTGTGCTTTATCGCGTTCTCTACGAGCAGTTGCAACGAGGCCGGAGGAATCTTATAGTTTGAGGTACGCAAATCGCTGTCAATGTTTACCTTGATGCCATCTCCGTGACGGAGTTTCATCAAATAGAAATATGAGTCAATGAATTTAAGCTCATCCCGAAGGTCTATGAGGTTGACATTCAGATTCCTCACTATATGGCGGTAAACCTTTGAAAGATGCGACAGAAAGTCGCTTGCCGTTGCCGGTTCACTTTCTATCAGTTCGGACAGAGTACTGAAATTATTGAACAGGAAGTGTGGATTTATCTGGAGTTTCAGGGAGTTTAGCTGGAACTGCAAGGCGGTTTCCTTTTCTTTGATAAGGGCAATCTCAAGTTTCTGCTTCTCATCCTGTGCTTTCAGATACGATTTGAGATAAAATGAGTTGGCATATACACTCGATATGAAGGTCGCAATCATGGCAAAGGTATAGGCTCCTTTCATATTCATCAGCTCATTATAGAGGTTGCTCTCCGCCTCTCCCCACAGGAAATCGAACAGCGAGATCATGCCAAAAGCCACTGCATTGTTGATTATCAGAAGGCCGGATGCGTAAACGACAGTCCATATATATGATGTCCTGAACGGCAAGAACTTAAACAGGAGATAGCAAAAGCCAAGTGACGTGTACGTAAACAGTATGCACAGAGAAAAATCAGCGATATAATCCCATAGCGACATATCGGGATTTTGGCTTGAAGTGGTATCGTCCAGCACAAGCCAGAGTATCAGGTACAGAATATAGGAGACGGCCGAAAGCAGCAGCCCGTCTCTCCAGTTCATTATTTTGCAGCTCAGTCTTACCATCTGTCAATGACTTTATTAGAGCAAAGTTACTCATTTTTCTGCAAAGGTATATAATGTGGCCGGAGCCTCATAGTGAAAAGTAGTCGAGCCGGACAAATCACTGGTTGAAGCGGACAAAACAACAAATGAAGCGGACAAGGAGATTTGAGTGCCGGTTCAACTGCCGAATTGTCCGCTTCATCGCCTATTTTGCCCGACTCATGCAGTTTATACTTTTATGCAGTATAACAGAAGGATAATTTTGCACCGCCAAAAGAATAGCATCATGACTACAACAATAACAACTGAACGGCTCTGTCTGCGGTCTTTCATGGAAAAGGATGCGGCGACATTGCTCACATATCTCGGGAATCCCCGTGTAAACTGCTTCAAAGACCAGAAGTTGTCTGCAACGGAGGACGCATTGCGATATATCACCGAAAAACAGAAGGATAATCTCTGCTTTGCTATTTGCCTCAAAGGGACAGATGAGCTTATCGGAGAATTGTTCGCAGAGAAAGAGGAACCCGACACATTTGGGATCGGCTGGCATATAAATAAGCTTTTCGAGGGTAAGGGATATGCCTATGAAGCTGCAAGCACCTTCATATCATGGCTTTTCGACTGTAAAGGCGCACGCCGGGTATATGGATATGTAGAGAGCGACAATATACGCTCCCAGAATCTATGTAAACGTCTGGGTATGCGGTATGAAGGATGTTTCAAGGAGTTTATTTCCTTTGTCAACAATCCTGACGGGACCCCAAGGTATGAGGACACCTGTGTTTATGCCGTCCTGAAAAAGGAATGGTCAAAAATCTAATTATCATTACGCAATGAATATACTTAATACCATAAAAGTAGCTGTTTTGTCGGGCGTTTGCGTCCTGCAATTAACCGGCTGTAAACAATCGACAGAAGAAACGGAAACAGCGCAGTCATTGCCTGTGATGATAGTATCAGAGCAACCGGTGGAACTTACCGAGACTTTTTCTGCCTCCATCCGTGGACGGCAAGATGTTGATATTATCCCACAGGTTTCGGGCCGCATAACTCGCCTGTGTGTGAAAGAGGGCGAGAGGGTGAGACGCGGACAGGTGCTTGCCATTATCGACCAAGTACCGTATCAGGCTGCGTTGCACACGGCAGTCGCCAATGTCAGTGCTGCAAAAGCAAGAGTCGAGACAGCCCGTATTGAACTGAGCGGAAAACAGTCGCTGTTCGATGAAAACGTGATATCCGACTATGAACTGTCTGTCGCCCGCAATCAACTGGCAGTCGCACAAGCAGAACTGGAGCAGGCAAAAGCTCAGGAGATTGACGCGCGCAACAATCTGTCATACACAGAAATCAAAAGTCCGAGCGACGGTGTGGTCGGAACGCTCCCTTACCGTATCGGTGCCCTCGTCAGTCCGACTATCGACCAACCGTTTACAGTAGTCTCGGACAATTCGGAAATGTATGCCTATTTTTCCATTTCCGAAAACAAATTGCGTCAATTAGTTGCGCGTTATGGTTCGATAGACAGAATCATAAGTGAAACGCCTGCGGTTAAACTTCAGCTAAACAATGGTTCAGTCTATGGACGAGATGGAGGGATAGAAACGATAAGCGGTATTGTCAATACCACGACAGGGGCGGTTCAGATAAAGGCTCTGTTCCCAAATCCCGACAAAGAACTTTTGAGTGGAACCATTGGTAATGTGATTCTTCCGGGATTAGGTTCCGAAGCCATTGTAGTTCCAAAGACTGCCACAGTCGAGTTGCAGGACAAGATCATAGCCTATCGACTTAAAAATGGAAAGGCCGAAGCCGCGTATCTTACCGTTGACCGTCTTAATGACGGCAACAATTACATAGTAAAGGACGGACTGGCAGTAGGAGATACAATCATTTCCGAGGGTGTTGGACTGCTAAAGGAAGGAATGTCCGTAACTTCTAAAACCGATAAAAAATGAACTTGCGCTTTTTCATAGACCGCCCGGTGTTTTCCGGCGTTATTTCGGTCGTCATTGTCCTTATGGGCGCGATAGCCATATTCTCGCTTCCGGTAGAACAGTATCCAGACATCGCACCACCGACCATCAACGTGTTCGCCACCTATCCCGGGGCAAACGCCGAAACTGTTCAGAAAGCCGTAATTGTACCGTTGGAGGAAGCCATCAACGGTGTGGAGGACATGACTTATATGACCTCGACGGCCTCGAATACCGGTGATGCGTCAATCAACATATACTTCAAACAGGGGACTAATGCTGATATGGCGGCTGTCAATGTGCAGAACCGAGTGAACGGAGCATTAAGCCAGCTACCTGCGGAAACCACCAAAACAGGTGTTACTACCGAGAAACAGCAGAACGCCGAACTTATGACTTTTGCGTTGTATTCGCCCGATGACCGTTTCGACCAGACTTTCCTCAACAACTATATGAAAATCAATGTCGAGCCACGGCTGAAACGAATCAGCGGCGTCGGGAAAGCGCAGCTTTTTGGCTCTAATTACAGTATGCGTCTGTGGCTCAGACCGGACCGGATGGCTCAGTACGGGCTGATTCCAAGTGATATTTCAGCAGTGTTGGGCACCCAGAACATAGAGGCGGCCACCGGGTCATTCGGACAGAATTCCGATGTCGCAAACGAGTACACGATGAAATACCGTGGCAGGCTGTCCACATCCGAGGAATTTGGAGAGCTTGTCATAAAATCCCTGCCCGGAGGAGATGTGCTGAGATTGAAGGAAGTCGCTGATATAGAACTCGGTGATGAGTATTACAATTATTCATCGGAAGTTAACGGACACCCTGCCGCGATGATGATGATAAATCAGAAATCAGGTTCAAATGCATCAAGCACCATAAACGAGATACACGGTGTGCTTGATGAACTCAGTGAGGATTTGCCTGAAGGTGCCGAGTTTGTTGTGCTCACTGACACAAACAAATTCCTATACGCATCAATAAATTCCGTAATCCGCACTCTGTTGGAGGCAATCCTGTTGGTTGTAATAGTTGTATATGTGTTCTTGCAGGATATAAAATCCACGCTTATACCGACAATATCCATATTCGTTTCCATCATAGGTACATTCGCCGTAATGTCTGCAATCGGATTCTCCATAAATCTTCTGACACTGTTCGCTCTTGTTCTTGCGATAGGCACGGTGGTTGATGATGCCATAGTCGTGGTGGAGGCTGTTCAGGCAAAATTCGACGAAGGCTACCGTTCACCTGTATTGGCGGCAGACGACGCCATGAAGGGCGTCTCGTCAGCAATCCTCACCTCGACCATAATTTTTATGGCGGTGTTCATCCCGGTGTCTATGATGGGAGGCACCTCCGGCGCGTTCTATACACAATTCGGTATTACAATGGCGGTTGCTATCGGAATATCGGCAATCAACGCCTTCACGCTCTCTCCGGCATTATGCGCGTTGCTCCTTAAACCATATACCGACGAACATGGCAATACGAAAGATAATTTTGCGGCAAGGTTCCGTAAGGCTTTCAATGCTGTATTCGACCGCATAAGCCGCAGATATGTCCGGGGTGTGATGTTTGTAGTCCGTCGCAAATGGCTGCTATGGAGTGTAATCGCGGTATCGCTGGGGCTGCTTGTGCTTTTTGTAAATATCACAAAAACAGGACTTATACCCGAAGAGGATACCGGCACGGTCATGGTGAGCATGAACACTAAGCCCGGCACCTCGATGGCACAGACCAGCAGGGTGATGAAGAGGATAAACAGCCGCATTGACAGTATCGGGGAGATTGAATACAGCGGTGCGGTGGCGGGATTCTCTTTCAGCGGTTCAGGCCCCTCGCAGGCAATGTATTTCGTCACACTCACTGACTGGGATAAACGCAAGGGAGAAGGACAGTCGGTGAACGATGTCATAGGCAGGATATATGCGGAAACCGCCGACATTCCGGATGCCACCGTATATGCAATGTCCCCGCCAATGATTGCCGGTTATGGCATGGGCAACGGCTTCGAGCTTTATCTGCAAGATAAGAATGACGGCGATATAGCCTCGTTCAGCAAAGAAGCCGACAAGTTTGTGGAAGCATTGTCGCACAGACCGGAAATCGGAGAGGTCTATTCCTCTTTCGCGGCTGATTATCCCCAATATTGGGTCGATATAGATGCTGCCAAGTGTGAGCAGTCAGGTGTGTCGCCTGCCGACGTGCTGTCAACGCTTTCAGGATATTGCACAGGAGAATATGTATCGGACTTCAACCGCTTTTCAAAACTGTACCACGTCACCATGCAGGCACCGGCAGAATACCGCATGGATACGGAATCGCTTGAAAATATGTATGTCCGTACCTCCGACGGCTCCATGTCGCCTTTAAGCCATTTTGTACGGCTGACCAAGACCAACGGCCCGTCAGACCTTACCCGTTTCAATATGTTCAACGCAATATCCATAAACGGCTCACCGGCTCCGGGATACAGTTCGGGACAGGTGCTGAAGGCTATAAAAGAAACCGCTGAAGAAACGCTGCCTTCAAGCTATACCTACGAATTAGGGGGTATATCGCGTGAGGAAAGCAACACTACAAATAACGCGGTATGGATATTCATACTATGTATGGTATTGGTTTATCTCATACTCTGTGCCCTGTACGAGAGCATATTCATCCCGTTTGCGGTATTGCTTTCGGTTCCGTGCGGACTGATGGGCAGTTTCATGTTCGCATGGATGTTCGACCTTGAGAACAACATCTACATGCAGACAGGTCTGATAATGATTATCGGTCTGCTTGCCAAGACCGCTATTCTCCTGACTGAGTATGCCGGTAAACGACGTGCCGAGGGTATGTCGCTGACACAGGCTGCATATAGTGCGGCAAAGGTTCGTCTGCGACCGATATTGATGACTGTGTTGTCTATGGTATTCGGACTCATTCCTCTGATGCTGGCTCATGGCGTAGGTGCAAACGGCAGCCGTTCCCTTGCAACAGGTGTAATCGGAGGCATGATTGTAGGCACACTGGCACTGCTGTTTCTGGTACCATCACTGTTTATTGTATTTCAACACATTCAGGAACGAGTAATGCGTAAAAGATGAAAAATACTGTATTGATCATATTATCCCTTCTGATACTTACCGGTTGCGGTACTTACAGCCGCTACACCAGACCGGAAGTATCGACCGACGGACTGTACCGTGATTTACCTGTGACAAATGACACCTCGACGATAGCTTCATTGCCGTGGCACGAGATGTTCACCGACACCTGCCTTCAGTCGTTGATTGAAAAAGGGCTGTCAGCCAATACAGATCTGAATGTCGCGCGTTTGCGTGTGGAAGCGGCGGAAGCCTCCCTGTCTGCGGCAAAACTCGCATACCTTCCCTCTGTAGGACTTACTGCGGAAGGCGGTGTAAGCCGATACGACGGAAGCACTGCCAAGACATACAACATCGGCGCGGGTGCAAGCTGGGAACTTGACATATTCGGCAAACTTACATCGGCGAAACGTGGAGCCGTCGCAGCGTTGCAGGGAAGCAGGGATTACCGGCAGGCTGTTCAGACACGTTTGATTGCAACGATTGCCGACAGTTATTATACTCTTGCAATGCTTGACGCCCAACTCGAAATCAACGGCAGAACTCTTGAAAACTGGCGAAATACGGTAAAGACCCTCGAAGCATTGAAAAGGGTCGGCAAGTCCAATGAGGCAGGGGTGTTGCAGGCAAAAACGAGTGTCATGGAGCTTGAAGCCTCCCGTCTTGCCATACTCAAAAACATTTCGGAAACTGAAAACGCCTTGTCATCGGTTCTTGCCATGCCGTCACAGGCTATAAGACGCGGAAATCTGGCTGATGCGTCTTTCCCTGATACTGTTTCCATAGGAGTACCGTTGCAGTTGCTTTCCAACAGGCCCGATGTGCGGAACACGGAGATGAATCTCGCACAGGCTTTTTATGCTACAAATGTTGCAAGAGCCGCCTTTTATCCGAGCATTACCCTTTCAGGCACTCTCGGATGGACTAATAACGGCGGAGGAATTGTAACAAATCCCGGACAATGGTTGCTGAACGCAATCGGTTCCCTGACACAGCCATTGTTCAATCGTGGTGCCAATGTAGCAAATCTTAAAATAGCAAAGGCACAGCAAGAGGAAGCACGTTTGCTGTTCCAACAGTCGCTTCTCGATGCCGGCAAGGAAGTGAACGACGCCTTGACAGCATGGCAGACTGCTAAGTCCCAGATTGATATATCGGAACGTCAGGTTGAAACTTTGACTGAAGCAGTACGCAAGACCCAGCTATTGATGCGATACTCGGACACGACCTATCTGGAAGTTTTGACAGCCCAGCAGACACTTCTTGATGCTGAGATGGCTCTTGCACAAAGACGCTTCGATCGCATACAAGCTGTTATCAACCTCTATCACGCCCTCGGCGGCGGTAAATGATTGTCATGTCGTAATATCTGCATCGACAAAGTAAAGGTATATGTTTGAAACTTACGGAAATTTGTCAAGGGCGGAACTGCAACTTGCAGTCGGACGAATCCGCCCACTGTTCATGCGGTATGCCATGCCCGGTGTTATCGCAATGCTTTTCATGGCCTTGCAGGGAATTGTTGACGGTCTGATTGTAGGCCGGTTTCTGGGAGCGAAAGCATTGGCGGCGGTAAATATCGCGTCGCCGGTCTATACTTTTGCCACTGCGATAGCATTGATAATCGGAGTCGGTTCACAGGCTCAGATAGGCTTGAATCTCGGTGCCGGAGAATACACTAAGGCAAAGACAGCTTTACGCAGCGGATTAACAGGTCTGATGGTGTTCTCAATAGTGTCGGCATTGTTTGTCAATCTCATTGCCGACAGCCTTGTACGTGTCCTCGGTGCTGACGATGAACTTGTTGAAACGTCTTCCGGCTATGTCTATGGGCTTATGCCTTGGCTCGTAGGGCTTGCGGCCTCTCTGTTCTTCGACTATATACTGAAAGCTCTCGGTCAGCCCAGATTTGCGATGACAGTCATGGTTTCTACGATAATCATCAATATTTTCCTCAGCATACTGTTTGTCGGTAAAATGGGGATGGGCACATTCGGAGCCGGAATGGGTACCGGTGTAAGTTTCTCACTTGGCGCAATTGTGTCAGGACTTACCTGCTACAATCGTATAAGAAATAACCGTAATTTATACAAAGCCCGTTCTCGGTTCTCGCTGAAAGAGCTGGGTTATATATTCTACAACGGTTCTTCGGAGGGTCTTACCGAGATTGCGTTGGGATTCACGATGTTCCTTTTCAACATTACTCTGATGAAGTATGTCGGAAGTGACGGAGTTGCGGCCTTTACCATTGTGGGATACCTTGTCTTTGTCGGTGTCAGCGTCGCATTGGGTGTGTCAAACGGCGTGATACCAATCATTAGTTATAATTATGGTGCCGGATTGATTACAAGGGTAAAACGGGTAATCTTAATGGCTTTGGGGGTAAACACTGTGTTCGGAATATTTTTTGCCTTGATTTTGTGGCTCGGCGGCAGGTCTATTGTATGCCTGTTTATCGACACGACAGACACGGATGTGATAGAGCTTGCCACCACGGGAGCAAGATTCATGGCAATGGCATTTCTGTTCAATGGCATAAATATTTTCGCTGCAAGTTATTACACGGCCATAGACCGCCCGTCAATGTCGCTCGTAGTCGCCTCTCTGCGCAGTATAATATTTTTGACAGCCGGAATTTTATTGTTGCCACAATATTTTGGAGTTGACGGCATTTGGGCTACGACTCTCATTGCGGAAATCCTTACTCTTGTTGTTGTGTGCATAATCTTCAAATACACGCGAATACAAACTAAATAAATTTTACATATTCAAAACCTAAAATTTATATGAGATAACCAATATACAAAGTAACTTAAAAATTGACATCAATGAACAAAGTAATCATTGTTGATGCCTCCGAATCCGACCGTCGGCTTATGTCGGGCTTGCTTACGCGGGCCGGATACGAGCCGATTGCCGTTGATAAAATGGAGGCTGCAAAAGACGAGGTGGCGAAACTGCCACCGGGAGCGGTCGTAGTCGCGGCGATGAAATTCACCGGCGGCACGGCACAGGAGTTAATAAACTGGCAAAAGCACGAGGGCTATAAGTTCCCCGTCGTTGCCGTAGTGGACAATCTCAATCCGTTGGAAATAGCCGATGTGATGAAAGACGGGGGCGCCGTCAACATCATTCAGCGTCCGGCTATCGACAAACAGCTTGTGGAGACAGTCGGCAAATATGCCAGACCTGAAAATTCGGTGCTGGTTCTTGCTGACGGGCTGATTCCAAGAAAAAGCAAGACATTCAGCGACATTCTGGAAACAGTCAAGACCATAGCTGCCACTAACGCCAACGTGATTGTATTCGGCGAAAGCGGCACGGGCAAGGAACAGGTAGCAAGGCAGATTTTTCAAAACAGTTCACGCACCGAAAGTCCCTGCATCATTCTTGATGCCGGAAGTGCTGCTCTTGTCGGTAAGCACGACCCGAAATCCGGGCAGAGCGAGATTTACAACCGCATAAAGGGGTATTTCGCCAAATGCGCCGGCGGCACAATAATCGTCAAAAACATACATCTGCTCAATTTTGACAAACAGTCGGTGCTGCTGCATATCCTTGAGACCGAACATCCCGATGTCCGCGTGATAGGCACTGCAGACCCCGATTTGCTCGGCATGGTGACGGCAAAGACATTCCGTCCGAACCTCTACTATATGCTCCGACAGTCGGAAATTGTCATCCCTCCGTTGCGTGACACGCCTGAGGATATAGAGCCGCTCGCCGGATATTTCCTCGCTGAACATGCCCAAAAGACCGGGGAGGAGCAAAAGAAAATCAACCTCTCGGCTATGAAGGCGTTGAAGGTACATCCGTGGCCGGGCAACGTGAGAGAACTTAAAGATGTTATCCTTTTCGCCGTCCTCCACACAGACGGCGATACAATAATGAAAGAGGACATATCGTTTTTCCAATCGGAACCCGAAGTGCCTGTAAAACTGGCTCTCAGAAACGAGACGGTAGAGAAGCAGCAGATAATGACGGCTCTTGAAAAGACCGACAACAACATAACACAGGCTGCCCGTCTGTTGGGTGTCAGCCGCACAACCCTGACCTATAAGCTGCGGTACTACGGATTGAGAAAGGGTAACTGATATACCCCATAATTCGCCAAAAATCATTAACTTTGTGGCGAATTTGGAAATATAAGGCGACGGGAGAGCCTGTCGCATTGAAAATACAGTATAACATAACTTCGCAGAAGTTCTACTGAGAATCTGGACAATTCTGACATGGGAGAACCGAGCGATGCTTGTGCTATGCGTCTGCATAGCGTGCATCGGCAAACATCTCCCACTTCCATAGGCTGTCCAGAGCCTTCAGTAGCAAGAGTGCTTTCGATGCACGCTTTTTGTGCTTAATCTATTCTTTAATTTTATCTCTCCAAATATTATCAAATTGCCTTGCAAGCGCAACAATTTCTTTGTTGACCTTAACCATGTCAATGGTAATCTGCTCCAGTTTGTAGAGAGCCTGCATAGCCTTCTTCTCGCTGAAATTCTCCCTGAGAGTGTTGACCAGAAGGTCATAGTCTATTGCGAAAGTACGGTAGCGGGCATTGAGTGCGGACAGCTTGTCTATGAAAATGCGGGTCGCATCATCCATATAATGAACTTTGAATGTCTTGCCGAACACCTGCATCTTGATAAAGGCCGACAGGGAATCTATGCCCGATTTCTCGTGCATGGTCTGGAGTAATGAGTGTTCCTTAGCCGTAAAGTTCACGGAGCAACGGAACGCCGTGGGGTCAATCTTGGGATGACGCCCGGCTTTCTTAAAATTCTGTTTCATAAAAACGGGATTAAGTGGTATGATAATTTTTATAGCGGCTGACTGCACCGCAGGTTTCTTGTGGCGATTACGACTTTGGAGTAATCGCCGGCTCCATGCACATGGCAAGGGTTATCTGCTGCAAATCCAATTTCATGCAGCGGATAACATACCTTGCTATGTTCTTGAGAACATCACTATGATATTGGGGAAAAGGCAGATATTGGAATCCGGATAATCTTAACCCGATATTGGTTAATCAGGAAATATATGATAATCGGTGCCGGTCTTTTCCGATTATACCGTCGCTCTCGGATTATAATCTGCCCAGAATAACGCCAAAAGGATGGAATCCTGCGTTGCGTTGTCGCTGACTATATAACAAAACGGGTATGCCTGTCGGTTTTTCGCAAAAAGAGAAATACGGCAAAGTACGGCAATCATTCGGCAAAGTATGGCAAAATCAACAGGTTATAAATCTTTTCGTGAATTGCCATCGTTTAACTTGCACAGAGGCTCGAATGACAAAGCCGATGTGCCGATGACCACTGGAGCATATTATCCCGCATCAACAAGGTCATTCCCGGCATCATCAACTGTCATGGATTATCTGTCACAGGCATTGCAACCGCCTCATTCCCGTTATCACCTGCAATCAGGTGTGTATGAGTGATAAAGTGAGTTTGTTATCCAATGTGTGAAAGTGTGATAAAGTGATTAAGTGACAACACACTCCTGCACGCAACGAATAACGGTTATGACAACGTTGCAACTCAGCTGACCACTATCATTTATGCACCGCTGACCGCATTACAACAAGACCGGTCTCATGGGTCAGTGAATGTGCCTTCTGCCCGGACATGGCTATCAAGCCGGGGGAACAAGTGCGCAATGTGCGCTATAGTATTTACCCACTAATCCCACGCCTAAAATATGGACTATATTATGATTGAGCGCACCATATATGACGCTATGGTTAGTGCTCTAAAAGAATGCCGCACTGTCTTGCTCGTAGCCGTCAATCGGCTTTCACATTCTGAGTGTCAGGAATGGATTGACAACCATACAGCACAATCGATTCTACGTCGTTCCCAACGGTCAATGGCGATGTTGCGTACTGAAGGGAAAATAGGATATGCTGTCATTGAAGGTAAAGTGTTCTATCCGGCAAACGAGATAGGAAGATTCCTCACTAATAACTATGAAAGATATGACTGATGTAATACCCTTTCAGACTAAAGAGGAGCAGAAAGAAATATTCAAGGTTATCGGCGAAATCAAGTCAACAGCGGAAGACCTTGCCGATCTGTCAAGACCTGTATTCAACGGTATGAGGTTTCTATCAGACTCCGAACTTTCCCATCGCCTGTCGGTCAGCAAATCCACTCTCGCCAACTACCGACTGAAAGGACTCTTTGGCTTCTATTCTCTCGAAGGCAAAATCATCTACGCCGAACACGAAATAGAAGCCTATCTACGCCAAAACTATCATCCACCGTTCAAGTAACCCATTACATCAATCGCTCCGGCTGACTTTCATTGGTCAGTCGGAGCGATTTCTTCATTGGAGGACAAAACGGATATCTCTCAGATAAAATGTTGGCTCATGAGCGGTTGGATGAAATATTTTTTGTAATTTTGCATATAGACAACCCATAAATCCGAATGATAGCTAAAGAGGACATATTGGAATTGCTGAAGTCCACCGAATCTTATCGAGTGGAACGTACCATCAGCACTGGCAACATGGACAAGTTCTGTGAGGCCATTTGTGCTTTTGCGAATGACATGCCCGGCTCCCGCAAGAACGGCTATCTGATTATCGGAGCAAAAGATGATGGCAGTATAGCCGGTATGGAAGTTGATGATGCCCTGCTTAAGAAGATTGCGGGCATCCGTTCTGACGGTAATATTCTCCCGTTGCCGGCCATGTCAGTCGAACGCTTTTCATTCCCGGAAGGCGATTTATTGGTTGCCGAAGTCAGACCGTCCGATTTACCGCCTGTTCGTTATCGTGGTCGGGTATTTATCCGTGTCGGTCCTCGCAGGGATATTGCTACGGAAGCTGAGGAGAGAATACTCGCTGAACGCCGCTGCTCTTTCATGGCAACCTTTGATGCAACCCCATGTCTTAACGCCAAACTGGAAGATTTGGATATTGATTACATCAAGACCAGATATCTCCCGATGGTATTTGACGAAGAAACTCTTGCTGACGACAAACGTGACATTAAGGAGCAACTTGCGTCAATACATCTCTATGATCGCGACAACAACAGCCCGACTTACGCAGGCATAATACTTTTTGGCATCAATCCCAAATACTTTCTTCTTGGCGATTATGTGCAATTCGTGCGGTTTGCCGGACGAGACAAAGGCGGTGACATACTTAACGAACGTCAGTTTGCAGGCCCCTTATATAAAATGTTGCCGACACTGGAATCCTTCGTTAAGGATGCCATTATAACACAGCGTCCGGTTCCCGAATCGCTGTTCCGTGAACGCACTGTCTGGAATTATCCCGAAGGTGCTATCCGAGAGTTGGTGATGAATGCCTGTATGCACCGGGATTACCAAGCGAATATGCCCATCCGCTTATATCAGTTTGATGACTATATAGAAGTGATGAATGCAGGTGGGCTATATGGTGAAGCTCGTCCTGAGAACTTCCCGTCTGTCAATGACTATCGCAACCCACTCGTGGCAGAAGCTATGAGGGTGATGAAGTATGTCAACAAATTCAACCGTGGCGTTACCCGAGTGCAAGAGATGCTGAAAGATAACGGCAATCCTCCGGCAGAATTTGACGTGAATACAATCACTGCCTTCCGTGTCAATATCCATGCTACAAAAGAATCAGACTTGTCGAAGAGCACAAGTCAACCCCTAAGTCAACCCCTAAGTCAACCCCTAAGTCAACCCCTAAGTCAACCCCTAAGTCAACCCCTAAGTCAATCAATTGAGGAAAAGATTGTAGAATTCTGCAAGGAACCTCGGTCTGGTGCAGAGATAGCTGCCTATTGCGGATTTAAGGATGTCAAGAATTTCAGGGAACGTTATCTTACCCCCCTCCTCGGCACTCGCATCCAAATGACAATCCCCGACAAACCCACAAGTCGTTTTCAAAAATATATAACGAAATAACATAATAAATATGGCAAAACCACGAGTATTTATTAGTTCAACCTTTTATGATTTACGTCAGATAAGAGCTGATATTGACCAATTCCTTAGGGGATTGGGCTATGATGCTATACGTAATGAAGAAGGTTCTATACCTTATGGGAAAGAAGATCGTTTAGAGGATTATTGTATACAGGAGGTTCGTCATTCTGATATATTGATCTCAATAATTGGAGGTCGATTCGGCTCAGAATCAAAGGACGAACAGACTATCGAAAAATATCTTCAGGCAGGGTCTATCAGTCAAAGAGAACTTAGAGCCGCATTGGAAAACCAAAAACAAGTTTATATCTTTATAGATAAGAATGTTAGCGCAGAATATCAGACCTATCTTTTAAATAAAGGCAATTCAAATGTAAGATATAAATTTGTTGATGATCAGAGGATTTATAGTTTCATAGAAGAAATAAAAAACCTCGGCATAAATAATAACATAAAGGATTTCGAGACTTCCGAAGATATTACAAATTATCTTAGAGAACAGTTTGCCGGTCTTTTTCAACGTTTTATCGACGATCAGCGCAGAATAAAAGAAGTTAATCTTATAGCTGAGCTTGAACGTACATCGAAAAATCTAAATCAATTAGTTGAATTTCTCTCAAATCAAAACAAAGATCAACAAGAGGAAATCAATCAGATTCTCATGATTAATCATCCATTAGTCAATTGGTTAAGGTCCAAATTGGATATAAAATATAACTTTTATATCGTAGGTTACAACGACTTAAATCAGTTGATGCTGGCTCGAGGTTTTAAAAATCAAGGAGAAATCATTGATCAAGATAATGGTGAAGAATATTATATGTGGAGTAGAAGTAATCATGACAACTCCACAATATATATAAAAATAAATAAGGCCCTATTTGACATTGATGCTCAGTTAATCAATGTCTTACCAGCTAACTGGAAAGATAATATGGCTATATTTGATCATATTATGCCAATGCCATTCCCAAATGACAATGATTTACCTTTTTAGTAAAGGTGCGTTGAGGCTAAACATCTGAGTCTTTACACGATAAGTTCTATTAACAATTATGGCATTGCAGTTATGCTGAATTATTGCTAACTTTGCATTATAGAGAGAACTTTGAGAATCGGCAAGTGGGATAAGTGCAGAAATTGCCTTGTGCAAAATGCCCATAATGCTATAAGATATCAGTGGAGCAAGTGATATTATCCACCGTTGTATTTGGCGCATATAGTTGATAATCATACAACTATATAATTGCATACAATGCTGGTGGCACCACCAAAGACCGCTAATTCTCAATGAGTTAGCGGTCTTTTATTTATCTACACCCCTCCGGGTCACCACAAAAGTCACCACACCTACGCTAATCCGGATCAGCGGATTTTCCCGGTGGGTGGTAAGATGTCAAGAGTAAAGTGTTGCCAGTCTGAACATGAAGAATTTGATGTCACCTACTCCGCGGAACTGAGTTCTGAAAGCTTTGATTTTGGCATTGAA
>Ga0209694_1002051_pt1 | contig 18229 bp, 21 predicted proteins | sample GluameincwithD2O_FD_187499 | JGI IMG/M metagenome (GOLD analysis project Ga0209694, IMG submission 187499) | Mouse cecum microbial communities from Vienna, Austria - Glucosamine amended microcosms incubated with D2O (SPAdes) (version 2) | ecosystem: Host-associated > Mammals > Digestive system >... | reverse complement strand
ACCACGCCCCGACTATCCTAAATTATTTCCGACGTCGCGCAACTAATGCCTCGGCCGAAGCCTTCAACTCCAAAGTGAAAATCTTCCGCTCGCAGATGCGCGGCGTAAGAGACCGTGACTTCTTCATCTTCCGACTCGTCAAGCTCTATGCATGAGCTTTAACGTTCCAACTCTCGAATTTTAACAAATGCACCGGCATTTCGGCTTGACCCTAAAATTGCCCAAAGTAAGACAGTCCTTAGTTTCTTAGATTCGTTCATTGGTTTACTATGAATTTGAGAAGGTTTTTGGTCATTAAAAAAGTGTGGGGCTAACGCTGCTAAATCCTACATTCAGGCCTTGGCTTGCCTACGAGATGGATAAAACAACAGCCCCACACCATGAAGCGTATAGAGGTGCCAACTTTGTTGGCGGCTATATGCAACAGATGCAGGTGCTATCATTCGATCATCTTCATCTCGTTTCAGACGGCCAAGTTTGAATGTAGAAGACAGTCGGCGAATAACACCTTTGTATGTTTGTACCGGATTCGGCTGTTGAGAGACGCAATCTACTCCAAGATAGCGCACAACGCAAAAGCCTATTTGACTCCAAGTATGCAAATTTACGAATAATTTGCCAAACATGAGAGCTGTTGTTAAAGATTTATTAACGCAATCGCCTAACTTTTACCGGAATTGGCTACCACGGGGCATTGTTGAACTTATGGTGGCACTTGGGGCAAGTGTACCAGTATGCAGGTCTTCCTCCTGTCCCTTGCCAATAAAGAGTAGAGGCTGAATCTCCATCAGGTGTGACTTTTGTGCCACAGCAAGGGCATGTTCTCGAGAATTTGGCATCGGCTATTGCCTTGCCTCCTTTTTTGCAGAGCTTCATAAAGCCGTATGAAAGTCCGCCTACGATAAGTAACTCAATCATAATGTCGTTGTTTATTGTTTCTGTATGGTAATACCCACACGAGGCAAAGGTAAATGAGAAAATTAGTCTTTTATGATTGATGGATACAGATCTCTGATTGTTCGGGATATGTTAGGACGCATTTTCAATATCTCGTCGATACTGAACCCATCGGCAAGAAGTATGTAGCTGAAACAATCCATATACATTCTCAGTTGTTCCGCTGAGATATGCTTTCTCATTGATACTTCCGACATAATTGATGTCATCAAACCACCGATGTGACTATCTATCACAGAGGTGCTTTCTTCGTCTATAAGTGTCATAGCCTTTGCTTGACGTTCACAGCATTCTATAAAATCGTCCAAAGGATAACAACTACTGCACGTCGGGCAATATCCCCACTCGAATCCAGGCACCTTGTTGCCTACAACAGGGAGCTGAACTTCAACCTTTCTCGCTGGCCTAATGGAAATAGGCAACGAAATAATTACCGTTTTTGTCATATCTGATACTATTATTATTTTTCAGATAATCCCACGGCAACTAAATGGTAAATGTTATTCCGAAATTATCTCATGGCAATGAGGACAAACCTTAGTCTCACTACTTACCTCGTGACCACATACGGGGCAATGTTCCATATCAGACGAATAAATGACCTCAGACGCCTGTCTGATTACCGGCTGTGGTACCACATCACAGGACGGGACTTCACTTTCTGGCATAAATGTTTGTGAAACGCCTGATTTATTATCCTGCATTTCTTCAAACAACTCCTTTACAACAACAAACGCCTCATTCATCGAATGAACATTAGCAAATAAGCCATTTCGCAAATTGTTTATTATTTCATTGTATCTTATACGACCGACCTTAATGCCTGTTGTTTGACCATACTTCCAACATAGAAAATCGTCCATCTTGCTAACGATAGTATCAGGTATTACATCTATCGAAGGCTTAGATGTCGTATTAGAGATAACAGGCTCAGATGAAAGATTTTCAAGAGCTTCAAGTCTCAATGCCAATACACATTCAGATAAATCAAACTGCGTTCTATTCAATCCCAATAATGGCTGATTGTCATTGATTTCCAATCCATCAATCGCCATAAAGAGGGGCGATGTAGATTCAAATGTCTTCCAAAAGCCATCACAACGATAGCCAAGACTTGAAAGATATGGAAGTATAAGAAGTTTATAAAGGATAAGCCTATCTGATATACCAGATGATTTACACAAGGCAGATAGCATTTTGCCCGATCCGAAAGCATGGGCCGCTACCTTATCTGCTTCCATCTCCATATCCGCAGTAACTTCTAAATAATCCGATGAATTTACATCGAAGATAGTCTCAAAAACATAAGTAAAGCAGCGGCAAAAAAGGTGAGCCGGCCACGCATATAAGCTAAAAAATGCGGGATTAAAGCCATCATCTGAGCCAAATACCCCATTTCTACCCAATCTTGAAGTTATGTTTGATATTCTGGCAAGATATGCCTTATACTTTGTCTGTGGCTGAGCGAAATGTGCCAACTCATGACCGATTACTGCACACAATTCATCTTTTGAAAGGGCATTACAAAGAGAGACGCCTATATAAAGCTTGGCGTTAGAGCCAATGAAGAAATTAAAGAGGTTCGGATCGTAATAGACGCTTACAGACATTCCCGGAGTAAGAGCAACATCTTCGATGTGCCCTTCAAATCCTACTCTTTTTGCAGAACTTTCAATAAGTTCAAATAGTTGTGGAGCAGTATGGCGCGTTACTGAAATACCTTTTACCCTATATGGCTTATATGTAAGAAATACCACAATGGCAAACAAAGCATATAAGACTGGCAGTAATGCCAAAACAAATAACCGGCCGCTACTACTGCCAAAAGATAGAATCCAAAATGCAAAGAGTACGGATAGACCAATCCACCCCAGCAGCATCAAGATTATCAGACAGTAAAAACTGACAATCTTAATCTTGTATTTGCCGCTTAACTCACGCTCGTTCATGGCAAGGCCGATTACATCAAAATGCTAATGATAATCAGAAGTATTATGATGAATATAAAAATCAAAGTAAACCGCTGAAGAGAATTGTTGGACTCCTTCTGCTTGTTCTTGTCAGACTCCTTGTCTTCAGAATATTGAGATTCCTCCTCACTATAATCGTCATCGTCTATATCATTAAGCGCGGCGGCTCCTGACAATTCATATTGTTGAGCTCGGTCAAGTATAATTCGTGACTGTAATTTGTTAATAATATCTTCACGACCGACAGGTTTCTCCTTGCGTCCAATAATATCAAACAGCTGCTCTTTAGTAAGATGCTTCATTGCACTTCCAAAGTCAGCGTTATCTTGTTCTGCTTCCTTACAAATACCTACAACAGACAATGAATAGATCCGGAAGTCAGATGCAAAATCTTCATCGGATTCAAGCCTTTCCTTGAACTTACGGTTATCTTCTTCGGAAAGTTCTCCCTTGATGTATCTATCAAATAAATCAATTCTTTCCATTTCTATTCCTCTTTTTAGGTTTTATATCAAAGCCGGCACGATTAAGAGCGTCCGTAACCCTTTTTATCAAATCAGTCATGCACTGACTCTTCTTTGCTTTGGCAGTCTGAGCGTTCCGGCATCCTACCTCTTCCGCTATTTCCTCCATGCTCATGTTCTCATAATAGAAGAACTTAATGATAGAAGCACAAGGTTCAGGGGTATGGGTTAACTCATTGCCTAAAAGAGATTGCACCTCCAGATTGTCTGACAATGACAACTCTTCATCAGGCATATCTTTCAAAATTTGCTCTGCCTTTCTAACTATTGAGTCCTTAGACTCATAATCTTCACCATTGCCGATATAATCGGTGACAGTAGTTCTGCGAATCTCCTTGTTGGCAAGATTAAGACCGATGGTAGTAATGTAATTACTCCAGCAGGTATCTTCTCTGACACGGTTCGCCAATAGGTTGTCATAAATAGCAATGAAGGTGTCCTGATACAAATTCTCAGCGTCGCCCAGACTTAACGATGGATAATGCTGTGTCAGCTTTCTCATGAATGCCGGGCGAAGACGATTGTACCATTCTCTAACAATATCTTCGTAATTAAGTGCCATTGCCGTGCTTATCAAATATGCAAAGTTACTAAAATCTTCTGAGACAGCAGCGCACCACATTGAAAATCCATGAATTTTTGTTAACTTTGCAGTTTGAAATTCAAATTCTCAACTCAAAATTCCAACGAAATGACTAAAGCAGAAATAGCGAATGAAATCGCAAAGACAACCGGCATCGACAAGGCTGCGGTTGTTACCGTAATCGAACAGTTTATGACAGTTGTGAAGGACAGCCTCGCACACGGCGAAAACGTGTATCTCCGTGGCTTCGGCTCTTTCATCGTCAAGACCCGCGCAGAGAAAACCGCCCGGAACATCAGCAAGAACACCACTCTCATTATTCCTGCTCACAATATCCCTGCATTCAAACCCGCCAACTGCTTCAAAGAGGAAGTCGCCAAGTAAATGGACGAGACCAAGAACTACCATTTCTTCCTTGCAATACCTCGTAGTGGATTGTCTGGTAGGGAGCATCAAATCATTATGAGAGTGATAAAGAACACTCTTGGAATTAAGCCGCATGATTTGATGAAGAATATCTTTGTCTTTACTATTCGGGACACAGATACACAGAGCGCCCGTGAAAAGGTGCTGGACGCTATGAGAAAAGCAGGGAGAGAAGCAGGCGTATCCAATTTCCGTTACATCATGACACAAAGCACCTGCTTGGTCAATGATGACATTATCATCTGTGACGGACATCAGTACGCCACGGAAATGGGGTTCTATAATAAATGAATATGGACGATTTTGAGCTTGAAGAATACGGCGAAAACCTCGTTGATGATATGATGGTCGATTACGACTACCATATCAATTCCGGAGACCTCCCTGAACTGTTTGATGAATCAGCGGTTGACAATTTCATTGCCAACCTTAATGATTGGGATTGAGATTAGACTCACATTACGGCTTTTAACTGAAATGATTGTTAATCCTAATAACAACACCGTCTCGCAAACCAATCCTTTCTCACTATGCGGAAGGAAATTACAGAAATATAATCTTTTGAAATACCGCGTAATCAGCGCAGTGTTGGACTATATTGCGACAATGAACGGTACAATATTGCCCGGTATGCGTCAACCAGAAGCTTTTCTGGAAGATAGTATATACCAGATGCTACTCGGATGTGGTATTATATCCAATAGAAAATATAATACTGCCGATTACAATAGAATCATGGCGGATATGTGCTATATGGGTCTGATTGTAATGGATAACGGATATATCTGTATGACACCCTATACCATCGAGGCGTACAGAAATCAGACATTTCATCAAATTTCCGCATCGCTATTGGCAGCAGAAGACTCTCGCAAATTGGGACATCGAACCCTAATTGTGTCAGCAATCGCTCTTATTGTTTCGTTGGCATCCCTATATATTGCGACTCTTCATCATTAAGTAAATAGTTAGTCAAAGATTGAATAACCAGCTCCCACTTCGGTTAATCATTATATCAAAGTTATAGTCAAGGCACTCGATTTTGTCGGGTGCCTTTGTTGTTGTAAGGGAATTTTATTAAATTTGCACCAAATCTAAATTTGTTGAAATGAAAGACCTAAATCGACTCAAAATAGTTCTATGCGAAAAGAAGAAGACAAGCAAGTGGCTCTCAGAGGAGCTTGGCAAGAATGTAGCAACGGTTTCCAAATGGTGTACCAACACTATTCAGCCCGATTTGCCTACCCTTAACAAGATAGCCGAATTATTGGACGTTGATATAAAAGATCTGATTCAAAGCACGAAACAATCATGAATAAGCAGCAACTCGCTTCTAAAATATGGGCATCTGCCAACAAGATGCGCTCGAAGATTGAGGCTAACGAATATAAGGACTATATTCTTGGTTTTATATTCTATAAGTTTGTGTCTGACAGACTTGTAGAGGACTTACGCGAAGAAGGTTGGTCGCAAGCCGATATGAAAAAATATCTCGTCGAAGAAAACGATGAGATGATTAAATACTGTCAGGATAAGCGAGGTTACTTCATTGCCTACAATGATTTATTTTCCACATGGATTGACCCGGCACGCGAAACTCCCTTTACCGTAGGCGATGTACGCGACGCTCTCAACCGATTTGCCCGTCTAATCAAACCTACTTATGCCAGAGTCTATGCAGGTATTTTCGACACACTGCAAAACGGTCTTTCAAAACTTGGCGAGAATACCGGTTCGCAGACCAAATCCATTGTAAATCTGCTTGACCTCATTAAAGACATTCCCACCGACGGCTCACAGGACTATGATGTCTTGGGCTTCATTTACGAGTATCTTATCTCCAACTTTGCCGCCAATGCGGGAAAGAAAGCCGGAGAGTTCTATACGCCTCATGAAGTGGCGTTGATGATGTCGGAGATTGTGGCACATCATCTTCGCAATGCCGATGAGATTAAAATCTATGACCCCACATCAGGCTCAGGTTCTTTGCTATTGAATATCGGTCGTAGCGTAGCTAAGTTCATTGAGGACAAAAACAAGATTGTCTATTATGCGCAGGAACTGAAAGAAGCCACCTACAACCTTACCCGTATGAACTTGGTAATGCGTGGAATCTTGCCCGACAACATCATAGTGCGCAACGGCGACACTCTTGAAGAAGACTGGCCGTGGTTCGATGACAGCGACCCTACATCCACCTACGACCCATTATATTGCGATGCTGTGGTCAGCAACCCGCCTTATTCTCAGGAATGGTCTCCGAAAGAAGAATCAAAGACTGATCCACGTTATAAGAACTATGGCGTTGCTCCGCAAGGTACAGCAGACTTCGCTTTCCTGCTCCACGACCTCTATCATGTCAAACCCGGCGGCATTATGACTATTGTCCTGCCACACGGTGTTCTTTTCAGAGGTGGCAGCGAGGAAGAAATCCGCAAGAATCTTATTGAGAGAAACAACATCGACGCCATTATCGGTCTGCCTGCAAATATCTTCTTTGGCACAGGCATACCCACCATTGTTATGGTTCTAAAACAGAAACGAGATCGTGACGATATCCTGATTGTGGACGCTTCAAAGGGCTTTCAGAAAGTTGGCAAGAACAATCAGCTACGGGCCCGCGACATCCGCAAGATTGTGGATGCAGTTACCGAGCGCAGAGAGATACCCAAGTTTTCACGACTTATCACCCGTGATGAAGTACGCGAAAACGGTTACAACCTCAATATCCCCCGTTACGTCAATTCTGCTGACGCCGATGAGCAATGGGATATATATGCCACCATGTTCGGCGGTGTCCCCAATTCAGAGATTGACACTCTGGCTGATGTTTGGACTGCATTCCCCTCACTCCGCTCACAGATATTCGAGCAGGTGGATGAGAAGTATTCGCGCCTCCGTCAGATTGATATTGACAACACAGTGAGCAGTAACGGTGAGTTTGCTGAGTTCCTGAACCGCTATAATGCCATGCTCAAGGAGATGCCTGTGCTTCAGTATAACAATATCTTTGCAGAGTACCGTACCGTAAATGCCAACCGCAAGCTCCGTGAAGTAGCCAACGACCTATTTGAACGGATGAAACCGTTTGAGCCGCTTATTGACAGTTATGCGGCATATCAGTTGCTTGAAGACCATTGGCGTGACATTTCCGGCGACCTTGAAATCCTCCAGTCCGAGGGACTTCATGCAGCCCGCATCTATGAACCGAAGTATGAGATAAAGAAGAAAGACGGCAAGGACGTTGAAGTTCAGACCGGTTACATCGGTCGTGTTCTCCCTCTTGAAATAGTGCAGGAATATATGTTGCCCGACAAACTCGGTCAACTTGAAAACATGAGAAATGACCTTGTCAGAATACAGTCTGACATTCAGGAAATTCTCGGCATTGTTCAGGAATACGAGGGTGTCGCCGCTAACACACCCGACTGGCTTAAAGACGACATGTCGGCTTTTGTTCCCAAAGACCTTAAAGCCGAGAGCAAGGCTATAAAGGCGAAGCACGGCAAAGAGAAGATTGACCCCGAATCGCTCGATGGGCGACTTATCGAGGCTGACAAACTTCTCGACCTCGAAAAGAAACAGAAAAAAGCTATTTCTCAGTATGAGGACGAGATACTCCACGATACTTTCAAAGTGATGGAGACCCTTTCAGACGACGATGTATTCGCGCTTCTTCATGCCAGACACATCGTCCGTCTTGAAAAGTCACTCGCTGACCTACCAATGCTTTGGGAACGTGGTTTTGTTTCGGCGGTCAAGAGTCTGGCTGACAAGTACGGCGAGACACTCGTTGACATAGACCGCAAGATTTCCGACTCGGAACAGTCACTCGCTTCTCTCATTGACAATCTCACAGGCTCCGACCACGACATGGCCGGACTCCGTGAGTTCCAAAAACTTCTTCGCCATGAGTAAGATTATTCGACATAACTCCCCGGCACTTGCCCTGGAGGTTATAGAACCTCTATACAACCGTGCGACCACCATCATCGAGGGAGCCCGTGACCGTGCCTATCGTCAGGTCAACGAGAGCCTTGTGCGTCGCAACTGGGAATTAGGACAGATTATTGCCGAAGAAGAACTTAACGGCGAAGACCGCGCCCAATATGGAGCATCGGTAATAAAGGAGCTTTCCAAACGCCTCACCGCCACATACGGCAAGGGATTCTCAAAGAGTTATCTTTACAGTTTTGTCCAGTTCTATAAGACGCATCCCTCAATTTTCCAATCAGCGATTGGAAAATCTGACAAGCTACTGTCATGGACACATTACTTTGTTCTCACACAGGAGCTTAACGATGATGCCCGCTGCTGGTATGAAAAGGAGGCTGCCGAACAAAATTGGGGAGTACGCACTCTTCAGCGCAATATCAGTTCTCAATACTACCATCGTTTGCTTGCGTCGCAACGCAAAGACCTTGTAGAGAAGGAGATGTTGCAGCTTACGGCACCGTTACAGTCTCCCGACCCGGCGGAGTTCATAAAGAATCCTGTAATCGGGGAATTTCTCGGTTTCACAGCCGACTCATCATTCAGGGAGTCCGAACTGGAACAGTCTATAATCGACAACCTCGAAAGGTTCCTTCTGGAGATGGGTAAAGGCTTTGCCTTTGTTGCCCGCCAGCAGCATATCCATACCGCAAAACGGGATTATTACATAGACCTCGTATTTTACAATTATATCCTTAAATGTTTCGTTTTAATCGACTTAAAGACCTCCAAGGTGGAACATCAGGATGTAGGACAGATGGATATGTATATCCGGATGTACGACGAACTGAAACGAGCCAAAGACGATAATCCCACCATCGGAATACTCCTTTGCGACGATACAGACGAGGACATCGCACGGTATTCGGTTCTGCACGACAACAACCACATGTTTGCGTCGAAGTATATGACCTATATGCCTTCGCCCGAACAACTCCGTGCTGAGATAGAGCGTCAGAAAGAGATTTTTTACCTCAAAGAACAGTCAGAAGATGAAGAATAAATCTCTTACCCCACAGATACGTTTCAAAGGCTACGATGACGAGTGGCAGCAAGCCAAAGTAAGAGATGTTTTCACTTTGGGCAACGGCTATACTCCATCTAAGGCAAACCCTGCATTTTGGACTAACGGCACAATTCCTTGGTTCAGAATGGAGGATATTCGCGAAAATGGTCGCGTATTGGCGGATTCCATACAACACGTCACTCCCGAGGCGGTGAAGTCCTCCGGACTTTTCCCTGCCGGGAGCATTATTGTCTCGACAACCGCCACAATCGGAGAGCACGCTCTCCTAATTGCTGATTCGCTTGCGAATCAGCGATTTACGGTTTTTCAAACCGTAAATCGCTGGTCTTGGCTGAAAGCCAAGTATTTACTATACCGTTTTTACGGTCTCGGAGACTGGTGCAGAAAGAATGTCAATGCCGGAGGTCTCGCTGCCGTAAGCATAACAGACCTTCAAAAATATGACATAGACTTCCCATCAACAGCAGAAGAACGAGATTCTATTGCCGACTATTTCGACAACATAGATAAGTTGTTGGTCGATACCGAGCGAGAGATAACCCGATTGGAGAAGATGAAACAGGCTTCTCTACAAAAGATGTTCCCTCGGCCCGGAGAAACAACTCCCGAAATACGTTTCGACGGTTTCACAGAGCCGTGGAAGAAAATTCGATTATCTCAAATTGGGGAGGTTCGCATGTGTAAGCGTATTTTGAAATCTCAAACAAATGAACAGGGAGAAGTCCCTTTCTATAAGATTGGTACTTTTGGCAAATCGCCAGACGCTTATATCTCGTATGATTTGTTTGAAGAATATAAGCGTCTATACTCATTTCCTAAAAAGGGCGATGTTATTATATCTGCGGCAGGAACAATTGGTCGGTCTGTTGTCTATGATGGTAAACCGGCATACTTTCAAGATTCCAATCTTATATGGCTTGAAAATGACAATAAAATAGTAGATAACACATTCTTGGCGACTGTCTTGCCAATGATAAATTGGGCAAGTTCTTCAACTACAATTTCGAGAATATATAATGAGACTGTTCGTCAAACATATATAATTGCTCCATCGTCTATTGAAGAACAGAAAAGCATAAGTCGATATTTTCGTAATCTCGATGCGATAATATCTGCCAAGCGTAAGAAACTCGAAAAACTCCAGAACCTCAAACAGTCTTGTCTCGACAAGATGTTTGTAAACACCACTGCCCAATGAGCCAATCTAATTTCGATAGTGAACCCAAATTTGAGGCCGCGCTGATAGAGAAACTACAAACACGCGGCTGGGAGAAGGATGTACTCCGTTATCCGACGGAGCGCGAACTCATACAGAATTGGGCTGATATTCTCTTTGAGAACAACCGCCACCGTGACCATCTTGGTGACTATCCGTTGACCGAAACAGAGATGCAGCAGATAATTGACCATATCAATAGTCTGCGCACCCCGCTTGCCATAAACAAGTTTATCAATGGTGTTGAAACAGCCATCAAGCGTGACAATCCCGATGATACGGAGCATTATGGCAAGGAGGTCACTGTTAAGATTTACGACCCTCAGGAGATTGCCGCCGGACAAAGCCGCTATCAAATAGTGCAACAACCCAAATTTCCAACCGCTTCGCCGATACTCAACAATCGCCGTGGCGACTTGATGTTGCTTATCAACGGTATGCCGGTGGTGCATATCGAATTGAAAAAATCGGGTATCCCTGTCAGTCAAGCGACCAACCAGATAGAGAAGTATGCGCATGAGGGCATCTTCTCGCAGGGGCTTTTCTCGATGGTGCAAATCTTCGTGGCGATGACACCCGAAGAAACACTTTACTTCGCAAATCCGGGACCGGACGGTAAGTTTAACAAGGATTTCTATTTCCATTGGGCAAACTTCTATAATGTGCCTATGAACGAGTGGAACAAGATTGTTGACAATCTTCTTTCCATACCTATGGCACATCAGATGATTGGCTTCTACACCGTGCCTGACACCCGCGACGGAGTGCTGAAAGTGATGCGCAGTTATCAGTATTATGCAGCATCACGCATATCCGATGCAGTAGCCATGAAGCATTGGGACGACACTCAGAACCTCGGCGGCTACATCTGGCACACAACAGGATCAGGCAAGACCATGACCTCATTCAAGTCAGCCCAACTCATAGCGCAGAGCCGCAATGCCGATAAAGTCGTGTTCCTCATGGACCGCATAGAACTCGGCACACAGAGCGTTGACGAGTATCGTGGATTTGCCAATGACAATGAAACTGTTCAGGACACCGGGAACACCGAAATACTTGTCAATAAGCTTGAATCCACGTCTGATGCTATGACCCTCATAGTAACCTCCATTCAAAAGATGGCAATGGTCTATGACCACAAGCGAGGCGAGGAAGGTGGGTTTGATCCGAAACGACTTGACAAGATACGCGCCAAGCGAATTGTCTTCATCATTGACGAGTGCCACCGCTCGACCTTCGGTGATATGTTGCTTACTATCAAACGCACATTCCCCAAAGCGTTGTTCTTTGGCTTTACCGGAACTCCTATCAAAAGTCCCAACGCCATCAAGATGACCGAGACAAGCGACATCTTCGGCAATGTGCTTCACACCTATACCATCGCTGACGGTATCAGGGACAAGAATGTACTCGGTTTTGACCCCTATAAGGTCAGCACATTCAAGGATAAAGACCTGCGCAAGATTATCGCTCTTGAAAAATGCCACGCCTCCAGTGAGGCAGAGGTATGGGGCAATGAACAACGCGAGGCGGTGTATAACCGCTACATGAACGATGTGCCTATGGCATCATACATTGATGAAGCCGGAGGCTATGTAATGGGCATCGAGGAGATGATTGGCAACGGCATCTATCAGACCGAGGCACACCGCAAAGCGGTGGTCAGTGATATCAAAGAGAACTTTGACACACTCAGCCACGGCAGAAAATTTCATGCCATCTTCGCCACTTCCTCAATTCCGGAGGCTATTGAATATTACAGGCTCATAAAGGCTGAAATGCCTGATCTGAAAATCACAGCCATTTTCGACCCGTCAATCGACAACAATGGCGGTGCGACGGTCAAGGAGGAAGGTCTTGTAGAGATTTTGGAAGAATACAACCGTATGTTTGGAGTGAACTACACAATCCCGACATGGCAGGCTTTCAAGAAGGACGTATCAAAGCGCATGAGCCACAAAAAGCCACATAACCGCATTACACGGGAGCAGCAGCTTGATATTATGATTGTGGTTGACCAGATGCTTACAGGCTTCGACAGCAAGTGGGTCAATACTCTCTATATGGATAAGATTCTTACTTACGAAAATCTTATTCAGGGCTTCTCGCGCACCAACCGTATCTTCGGACCTAACAAACCTTTCGGCATTATCCGTTACTACGGAAAGACCAATACAATGAAGAAGAACATTGATGACGCAGTAGCGCTATATGCGGAGGGTAATCCTCTGGAACTCTTTGTGCAGAAACTCGAACATAACCTTAACGGGATGAACGCTCATTTCCTCGAAATCGAGTATATGTTCAATCAGGCAAGAATCTCAAACTTTGCTTCTTTGCCCGATGACCGTGCCGTACGCCAACGTTTTGCCCAGAAATGGAGAGGTCTCAACGCCCATCTTGAAGCAGCAAGACTTCAAGGATTTGTATGGAGCCGCAAACGCTACTTCTTTGAACCGGACGAGAATAATCCTCGCCGTCGTAGCGTGACGATCAAATTCGACGAACACACTTACGACACTCTCGCCCAGCGTTACCGCGAACTCTTCGCTGAACGAGGCAGCGGCGATGGTGGCGACGATGATGTGCCCTACGAAATAGATACTTATCTTGTGGAGCAAGCCACCGGCAAAATCGACGCTGATTATATGAATTCCCGCTTTGAGAAGTACATTACCGCACTTTACAATCAGGAGGAAGAGGCTATACTCGCCCCATTGCGCGATGAACTTCACCGATCATTTGCCACTCTGTCGGTTGAAGACCAGAAGTATGCCGGTTTGTTCCTGCATGATGTTCAGAGCGGCAACATACAGCCGGAGCAGGAAAAAACGCTGATGGACTATATAGTAGAGTATAGGGAGGAAGCCCGAAATGACCAGCTCCACCGCTTTGCCGGAAGCATGGGCATTGATGAAAATATGCTTCGCAATCTTGTAGCCCAGCATCCGACCGATGAAGATATTAACCGAGGCGGACGACTCGACGCTTTGATGCAGACTCTCGACCGTCAGCAGGCTAAAGCCTTCATCGAGCATATCGAAGACCATCCTGTGCCACCGCCAATGGTGGGTATCAGAGCAACAAAATATGTTCGTGCCTTTATCCTTGACGGAGGTTTCGACATCGACCAAATACCGGAGTTTAACGACTAATACAAAAAGCAATGAATAAAATTGGCAAAATCAAATCTTGGTATATTGACCCTGACGACAACAAGATTACATACACGCAGCATAATATTTTGTTCGTCAATATTATCGACGGTCAGAAATTCTATACAGTCCGTCATGACTCATCTGAATCAGATGACTATGATGCAGCAGTGGAAACAGGGTCATTCGAGCTAAACGGAGAAACATTCAACGCTCGTTTCGCCGACATATATGGTAGGATGAACTATACCAATGTTACATTATGACCTGTCCAAGTCCCGGTTCTGAACTTATCCATTTGGCAAACCGCACTCTTACGTTTTTTCATCATGATAATTGTCTTGATGAAGAAGATTGTCGCATCATATCTTTAATACGTGCAGAAATCAATAGAGGCGACATATCTCTTGCCGGATTCATTTATGACCTAAATATATGTTCTGATCGGGACTACACACAACGTAATCCTCATGAGCTGATACAAAAAACCTTTGTGCCATACTTAAAATTCCACGGATACCTCAAATGACACGGCATATACACGATTGGGATACAGATATTGTCTATCTGTCAGATAAACTTGAAGTCTTTTTCAAGGACTTCTGTCATCGCCTTATTGAAAAATTTGGCGAGATGGGCATTGAATATGGAATTATCAACGGCACAAAAGATATATGGTGTCGGGACTATATGCCTATTCAGATACAGGATAAGTTATTTGTAGGCTACGACTACAATCCCGACTATCTTAATGATGAACCGGCATATCCGCATATTAAAAGACTGAGCCATCTAAAAGGCAAAGATCTTCGTACTATCCAAAGAGATTTGTGGCAGAATAATCAATTCCCTTACAAACTCAATGATTCAAAGATTGTATTGGATGGTGGCAACGTCGTAATCTGCGACAAGTATGTCGTACTCACGGATAAAGTTTACGTCGAAAACGGTTGTGAAACAGACGCTGAAAAAGCAAGTTTGAAACAAACCTTATCCGACTATTTCGGAGGGCTTATCCCTGTCATAATTCCGTGGAAACCCTACGGCGATGATGTATTCGGACATTCCGACGGAATGATTAAATTCCAAAGACGTGATTGGGACTATAAACCTTATGCATTAATCTCTCCATTGACAAAGAAAGATACCGCTACTCAATTTGAGGCTCTCGGGAAAGAGTTTTATCTCGATATAATTTCTGTACCCGAAAACCTCCGTGCCCCTGGATTTTACAAATATGCGTGGGCATACATCAACTATTTGCAAGTCGGCAACAAGATACTTGTCCCTGCATTCAATCTTCCCAGCGATGTTTATGTGAAAGACTTGATTCAGAAGTACAATCCCGGCTGTCTCGTTGACAATATCGAAATGCGGGAGATTGCGGAATGTGGCGGTGCGCTCCACTGTATCACATGGAACATAAAGAAGTAATTTACAATTCAAAAACGGCATCTGATAATGAAATGCTTATCAATACAACAGCCTTGGGCGCAATACATAGCCGCAGGTATTAAAGATATAGAAAATCGTCCCTGGGGATTGAAGAATTTTCCTCAGCGTGTCCTTATACACACAGGCAAGAAGAAGCAGTTTGAATCATTAGACAAATTGCCTATGCTTTACCAGCTCATCGTCGAAAATGCAGAACATTTGGGCATTGTACCACTTATCGAAGATATGCCAACAGGGGCTATTATTGGCGTTGTGGATATTGTAGGTTGCTCAGTTAATGATATTACTTGCTCGGATTGGGCTGGGTTTTCTGATGACCCCGAACATCCTTGCTATAATCTCCACCTTGCCAACGCCCGATTATTCAAAGAACCCATACTTGATGTAAAGGGTAAACAAGGCATTTTTGAGTATGCAGAGATCAACGAAGACAATATGCCTGAATCCGTTGAAATTCCAGCCATACGGCGAGAAGGTAACGAACTTTTCATCCCACTTGACGCAGACGAAGTTGAAGACTACGCCGATATGGACGGTGAAGGTCTTACCTTTGACTACAATCTTCTTAATGAAAATCTTGATCTCTTTGCGGAATTTGTCGAAGACGATTTACAGCCATTGGCTACTGATTATATCACCTTTTTCAATGGTGAAAAGTCTGTTCGTGTCAAAGTCATTGATACTGAAATCTCATTCATTACCGATGATGATGGTAATGAGGTTGAATTTAGCAACCCGGCTGGCGACATTCTCTCATGGGTGAAAGTCTTTTACACGGTTGTTCCGGAGAAATCTCGCAAGAAGAAAGGGAGCGGCAAATCTGCTAAAATAAGCATGAAAGACGCACTCGCTAAACTGCCAGAGACTTGTCGGAATATCATTACCGCGATAGAGTCTGCCGGATACGCATATCAATATCACCGTGAGCCGGATAGCGAATATGCTGCAATATCAACTGAAATTGATGATCAGACAGAGGCGAGACTTGACGCAGACTTCATGGTAAATCTTGAAACCGGTGTAGTTACACTTACACTTTATACCGAGGATAGAGTGCCGATGAAATCCATCAAAAAGGCGATTGAAAAAGCCAACATTATAAACAGTTCAGCCGTTCCGGGATGGCTCATAATCAATCCTGAGAACGGTGCAATCATCGCCCGTGTCTGCAACATCTGTTCAGAGTCCCCTTTGACTGTAAATGAAGCAGGAAGCATGATTGCTTACGCTATACAAACAATCGAATCTAATCTCTCTCAACTAATAAAATAAACAGCAATGGCTAAAGATAATAATATTGGAATAGTCTATGTCCTCTCAAACCGAGCAATGCCCGGTTTGGTAAAGATTGGCATGACTACACGACCGGAGCTTGACGCACGGCTCAAAGAATTATATACAACCGGCGTACCAGTGCCATTTGATGTAGAGTATGCCTGTGAGGTCAAATCATGTAACTGTGCTAAGCTGGAAAAAGCCCTCCACACAGCATTTGAGCCTAATCGACTCAATGCCAACCGTGAGTTTTTCCAGATTAAGAAAGAACAGGCTATCGCTATCCTTGAAATTTTCAACGAAAAGGACGTAACAACTGAGGTCAGTGATGAAATGAACAATGACCTCAATCCGGATGATATAGCATCAAAGAACAAGGCGACCAAACACCGTCCTCCGCTTAATTTCAGCCAGATGGGTATTCCTGTCGGCAGCATATTGACGTACAATGCCGACCCATCTGTATCCGTCACAGTCATTGCTGACAAAAAGGTTGAATATCTTGGAGAAGAAACCTCTTTGACGGCAGTAACCACCAAGTTGCTTAACTCCAAATATGCCGTACAGCCAACTCCCCGCTGGAGCTATAACGGAGTCAATCTACAAGACATTTACGACGCGACCTATCCCATAGAAGAATAATTTGCTTTAAGCGAAATCTATTATCGCATGGAATTTATCATTATTGCAATCATCATCGTAACGGTCATTGCTTTACTGATATACCGAAAACGGTTAAGTAGCAAGGGACAGACACTATCTAAGATGGTGGCTGAAGCCATGTCCGAGTTTAATACTATCTCCAATTATGGAAAGCAGACTTCCGAACAAGAGATAGCGGATTACAAGGTAAAATATGCCGAGTTATCTGAGAAAATTCGGAAATTCCGATTTACAAAAATGATGACTCAACAACTTTTCGATTCCTTTGGTATCGGAGAGTATATGGTATTCTATGCAACCATAGACAAGCATTGTCAGGAGAACAATCGAATAAATAGTGAGATTCAGAAGTTAGACAGTTGGTGTGACAAGGCAGCCAACGAGTTAGACGCCCTTCTTGATGATAATCATTATTTCGCTTTTTCTGAATCGAAACAATTTCAATCGCATAATGGCTTTGAAATAGAGAGCTTTAAGAAACTATATCCTACTAATTCAAAATACTTTTCCAATCCAAAGGCTCCACAACTGTATAAGTTTATAATGGGGATGGAGAGCCAGCGTACTCAATATAATAAAAAGTTTGAGGAAATCCAGTTGGTTAAATATGACGATTATTTTGACAATGTACTTCCATATTCGTTGGATAAGCAACAACGAAACGCCATTGTTTGCCTTGAAGATAATACGCTGGTAATCAGTAGCGCCGGAAGTGGCAAAACATCTACGATTATAGGCAAGGCTCGTTATTTGCTTGACATAAGAAAGATAGATCCGTCTAAGAAACTGTTTAAAATTAGAATTAAAAAAATGTTATAGGGCATAACAAACCCTCAGCCAAAGTGTTGAAGGAGAAAAAACATTGTTCATATGCATAGAATCAATCTCTATCAGACACTTTTGACCGAGGGTCAATGGTCTTATATAAACAAAGTATTCTTCGAAAATGATTGTCGCAAACGTAAAAATTCACTACGGAGCC
>Ga0209694_1002050_pt1 | contig 18232 bp, 18 predicted proteins | sample GluameincwithD2O_FD_187499 | JGI IMG/M metagenome (GOLD analysis project Ga0209694, IMG submission 187499) | Mouse cecum microbial communities from Vienna, Austria - Glucosamine amended microcosms incubated with D2O (SPAdes) (version 2) | ecosystem: Host-associated > Mammals > Digestive system >... | reverse complement strand
CGCCTGATACCCCCTTAGGACATATACACAAAAGTCAGTTGCACGAACATTTTTTGTGCAATATGCCAGTCGCACTCCGCAGCCAGGGCTTTTGACACCTGAATCCATATAGGAAAGTCCGTCGCTAGGCGGACATAGATTGGCGAAGAACCGAAGGTTCTTCATGAAGTGGCGAAGCCACTTTTTCCTATAGTCATGGTTCCGGAATCAGTGGTAGACTTTAGACGCCTAACATGATATAGTTTATATGGAACCAAGAAAAGGAGGTTATATATATGCCGCGTATTATTGATTTGTTTGCGGGGTTGGGTGGTATTCGGTTAGGGTTTAAACAGGCAATGGATGACTTAGGGCTTGAAACGGAATGTGTATTTTCTTCGGAAATCAAACCTTATGCTATAAAATCCTACTATGGTTATTATGGGGATGAACATATTTTTGGGGATATAACCCAGGCTGATGCGAATCATGACATTCCGGATTTCGATTTTCTGCTTGCAGGTTTTCCGTGCCAACCATTTAGTTCCGCAGGTAATAGGAATGGATTTCGGGATACACGTGGAACGTTATTCTTTGAGATAGAAAGGATTTTAAAAAGAAAGATTGATATTGGCAGGCCGGCGAAGGGGTTTCTTCTGGAAAATGTAGAGGGGCTAATGAACCACGATAACGGAGAAACGCTGAAAACGATTATTTTGCATTTGGAAAACCTGGGATATATAGTTAATTATAAACTCTTGGATTCTAAAGATTTTGGATTGCCGCAGAGCAGAAAGAGGGTTTATATTGTTGGAACATTGTCTGAAAGAATTGCCCTGGACGATTTTCAAAGCAGCACAGCGACACTGGGAGATATATTGGAACATGGATTGCCTACGCTGGAGACAGAATTTACAAAACATTTATTTGCAAATTATTCACCTGATGAGGTATTAGGGCGTTCCATTAAGGACAAGAGGGGCGGCAAAAATAATATCCATTCATGGGATATTGATTTAAAGGGGGAAACAACAGGGCAGGAAAGAGGATTGTTAAATATACTTTTAAAGGAACGGAGAAAAAAGCATTGGGCAGAAGTGATTGGGATAAAGTGGATGGATGGTATGCCTTTAACGGAAAAGCAGATAAAAACATTTTATGATTTGCCTAATCTGCATGATATGCTAGAGCATTTAACGGAACTGGGATATCTGGTATATGAGTATCCAAAACAGCAGGTAACAGAAAGCGATGGCACCATACATAGAGTTCCGGATGAAACAAAAGAAAAGGGCTATAATATTGTGGCAGGAAAATTATCCTTTGAATTTTCCAAGATATTAGACCCGGATGATATTGCCCCGACTTTAGTGGCAATGGACGTGGATAAATTGGGGGTTATAGACGGAAATGGTTTAAGGAGATTAACAATCAAAGAATGTCAGCGTTTATTTGGCTATCCTGATGATTACGATTTAAGCGTTGTGAATGAAAAAGAAGCGTTTGATTTATTAGGCAATACAGTATGCGTACCTGTTATCAAGCAAATTGCATTACGGATAGGAGAATGTTATTTGAAAACAAATAATCCTTTGAACCCTCTGGCACCGGATTCTGCAGGCACTGAGGGGATATAAGAAGCCAATATAGGTAAAGGAGATAAGATGAGATTAACAGCCCAGGAAATCGTAGATAGATTATTAAATGTCGACAATATATTAGATTTGAAGGGGGAAATAAAGTTTTACTTGGGAGATGTAGATATTATTGTTAAACAGAAAGATGTTGTAGGAAATATCATGCAGGAGTGGCTGCAAGGATGGCTGGACAAAAATGACATAGAATATGCGCCAAGTGAAAATTCACAGATGCCTCCGGACTTTTACCTAAATCCGGATGATAAAACAAAGGGGCTGTTGGAAGTAAAGGCTTTTAACAGGAATGGAAGCCCAGGGTTTGATATTGCAGATTTTAGAATGTATGCGGAAGAGATTCAAGAAAAACCATATATGTTAGATGTAGATTATTTGATTTTTGGATACGATATGAATGAATCCGGAGTAGTGTCAATTAAAAATGTATGGCTGAAAAAGGTTTGGCAGATTACAAGGCGCATGGCAAATTATCCTATAAACCTGCAAGTAAAAGATGGCGTTATACATAAAATCAGGCCGGGAGTGTGGTATAGCCAAAAGGCTACAGATTACGCGATTTTTGACTGCCTGGAAGACTTTATATGTGCAATGGAAGAGACAACCTTCAAAGAGCCTAAACTGAGAGATTCCATTGCCTCTACATGGTTGGAAAAATTTCAGCGAAATTATAAAGCGCGGTATGGGCATGAATTGAATGTGCCAAGATGGAAGGATATTAAAGATAAATATGATCTGGCATCAGAAAAGAAAATAGAAAAAGCAAATGAACTTTTGGAACGTGCAAAAAATAATAAGCAGAAAATAGAAGCACGAGTATTGAGGTATCAGCAGATGTCGATTGAGGCCAGGACGGATAGGCAAAGGGAAAATGCGAGTACCAATTTGCTAAAGGCAGAAAAACAACTGGAAGCGGCAATCCGGAAATTAGAAAAAGTACAGGAACAGTATGATCTTCTGATGAACAGCTAAAGGTAAGAGGGGAACTGGGAAGATAATGGGATTGTGCTCAGGATTGTCTTGGGATAAAAAACATCCTGTGATTTTGTCACGGAATAAAAAACTCTCTTTCTGTATACTGTTAAAAAACGGTAAAGCAGAAGGAGATTTTTTATGAAGAAAAGAAAAGCGGTGGTCAGTATCCGGGAATGCGTAGCCTGTGGATGCTGTGTCAAGGTTTGCCCGAGAAATGCAATAACGATTCCGAAGGGCATATATGCCGACGTAAACAGGGATTTATGCGTTGGATGCGGGATGTGTGCAAAAGAATGCCCGGCCAGCGTAATTACATTGGAAGCGGTGCAAGAAAAAGCATAGAAATGGGGAGAAGAATGAAAAGAAATAGGAAATGGTATGACTATCTTTGGATATTTTCGCTTACTTATTTGATTCTTGGTTTTTTTAATATTTTATTTGCATGGTTGGGGCTGCTTTGTTTTTTTATCCCTCTCATAATAGCCGTGGCGAAAGGTAATAAAGCTTATTGCAATAAGTACTGCGGCAGGGGGCAGCTATTTTCGCTTGTGGGCGGCAGATATGGGCTTTCCAGGAAAAAGGATATTCCCAAATGGATGAAATCGAAGTATTTCAGGTATGGATTTTTGGTTTTCTTTTTTCTGATGTTTTTTCTTATGCTTTGGAATACTTATTTGGTGTTCGCCCAGGCAAAAGGTTTAAGCCAGGTGGTAACGCTGCTATGGACATTCAAACTTCCATGGCATTGGGCATATCATGGCACTGTATTTTCTGATGGAGTAGCCCAGTTTGCTTTCGGGTTTTACAGTGTGATGCTTACTTCCACAGTGTTGGGGTTTCTCACAATGATTTTATTTAAACCCCGTTCCTGGTGTGTATATTGCCCTATGGGAACAATGACGCAGCTGATTTGCCGGGCAAGAAATTCCACACGGTGATTTTATCACAGAAAAGAGAGCGGAGGAAGGATATACTAATAAAGAAATAAAAAAGATAGGAAAAGGAAAGGAAGGTAAAAACTATGTCGATAATAAATGTAAATAAAAGCAATTTTGAAGAGGTAAAAGGGAGCGATAAGCCTGTTCTCCTCGATTTTTATGCTGACTGGTGCGGCCCTTGCCGTATGGTATCCCCTATCGTAGATGAGATTGCAAGGGAGAACCCCCAATATCTGGTAGGCAAAATTAATGTGGATACGGAAGCCGAACTGGCACAGTCTTTCCGGGTGTTAAGCATTCCCACACTGGTGGTGATGAAAGGCGGGCAGGTGGTTAAACAGTCGGTAGGCGCGAAATCGAAAGCGGAAATCCTGGCTATGTTAGGGTAAAGGAGAAAACGGCGCATTGATTGGCGGCAAAGGAACGCAGCATCAGTATGTTAGTTTGCGAAGAAGTTTCCTGTCCAGGATTTTAATTCCTTTGCGGGAAACTTCTACGATTCCTTCATTTGCAAAATATTTTAACATCCGAGATACAACTTCGCGGGCGGAGCCGATATAACGGGCGATTTGCTCATGGGTCAGTGAGATGACATCGGAATTGGTTCTGGCCGATTCATCCGAAAGGAAAATGGCGAGCCGTTTATCCATACTCATAAAAAGGATTTGCTGCATTACCCACATCACATCGGAAAAACGGCTCACGGCTGTTTCTAATGCGAATATTTTGATGCATGGATTGCGTTGGGAAACGGCAGCAAAGGCAGGGCCGCCGATGACGCAGCACTCGCTGTCTTCATCGGCATCTATGAATACATCGAAGGTTATGGCTTCAAGCACGCAGGAGGCGGAGAGCATACACATATCGCCTTTATGCAGGCGGTAGAGTGTGATATCTTTGCCGTTTTCCGACATCATATAGACCCGGAGGCTGCCGGAACGGACAAGGATGACGCCGGAACATTCTCCTCCGTCATGGACGTTTTTTCCCATAGGATAAGTAATAGTATAAGAATTTTGGCAGATATAGCTTTTGTCCGTATCCGATATTTCTTCCCAGAAAGGGAAAACTTCTTCATAAAGTGATGCAAAATCTGTTTGCGCCATGGGATGGCCCTCCTGATATTTTAATATAAGCATGGTGTCTAAATGGTAACGGTGTGGCATTTAAAACAAACAATGTATTATAAGGGATTATGCCGATAAAATGGGATTGGCATTAAAATTGTATTACTGATATTATAGAATATTCGGGTGAAATTGCCAAGGTAGTAGTTGGAGATAGGTTTGGGGAATGTGACAGTTTAGTCCAGGAAATTTAGGAAAATGAAAATTAGTGGTTGACAAATCTATAAGTTTTATGTAGAATCTCAAGTTTGACACCAAACTCAACGGGAAGCCAGTAAAATCAAGGCTTCCCGTGTTTTGTCTGCATGTGGTATATCTGCCGGATTTGGCGCAAGAAAAAATTTTTTTAATATTTTAGCAGCCTGCGTATCTGCTCCCTTGTGCGGTACCTGTTGTTCAGCTCCAGATGAAATATCTTACCGCATTCTTCAAGGATCTCATCATAATACACAAACTGGTACAGGGTGGTGCCAATCTGTGTGCAGTTGTATTTTCTTAAGGATTCGATTGTTTTCCCAATCGGGTATCTGCTTCCCAGCTTTGACTGCAGAAGGCGGATCAGCACAAGGGCAGTAAAGCAGGTGGCGAAATGCCCTTCTATGTGTTCGTTTGTCCAGACAAAGACAGGCCTTGACTCGAATTCCGTTTTGGATATCTTAAAGGTTTCCTCTATGCGGGCCAGCCCCCTGTAAGTTTCCCTCATTTCATGGTCGCTCATTTTCAGCTCGCTGGTGACAATGGAATAATACCCGTCATATTTTTCTTCTTCAGCTATCTTTGCCTCGTCAAGCACCAGTTCCCGGCCTTCAATAATCTCGCCTGTGGATTTGTCAAAAGCGATGTTCTGTACGTAAGCCCCGGAACCAGCGGCTGTTATCTTGTCGTATTTTTTGGGGTGTTTGATCAGGTCCTTTGCCCTTGCCACCATGATGTCCCGGTCATGTTTCTGTTTTTTGGCATATTTTTCAGAATAATAAGCCATCTGTTTCTGGTCAATGGAGACGGGTTTTTTCCTCTTTTTCTTCTGACCGGGGACGGTGGTGTTTACCTGGATTGTTTTGGGGTGGATGCGGGATTTATGGGTAAAGGTAACTTCTCTGCCATCATCATCTGTGAGTTTTTCTGTTTTATAATCCCCTTTCAGGACCCATGCCTTAAATTCGGCATCCGCGCCGCGGACGGACTGGCCGTATACATACCCGTCCCGGGGGTTATGGTCTGCCTTGTTGTCGCCGTTGAGGAAATAGATGTTATCCGAAGTGTTGAGCCCGCGGTCAGCCACAAAGATGACACGGCCGCTGCCGAACTGGCTTTTCACGCGGTTTATGATGGGGCGCATATGGACTTTTTCCGATTCATTCCCCGGGAAGAGGTCAAAGGCCAGGGGGATTCCGTCCTTATCCATGAGCAGCCCCATCTCAACAATGGGGTCAGGGCGGTGGTTCTTCTCAGGGCCGCGTTTGCGGTACTTTATCTCTGCCGGGTTCCCTTTTCCGTCAACAGGCCTGCCGTCGTCATCGAAGGTATCCATGTCGGATCTTCCGATATCAAAATAATAGTTTGTACAGTCAAAGTAGGAGACAGACATGTCCCTTTCACAGATTTTAGGGGAATGGCTGTAGATCCATTTCTGGAGCTGTTCATCATACTGGTCAAATACATCCAGGGCTTTGTAGGTATCTTTCAGGGAAAACCCGTCCATGTCCTCAAAATAAGCCGATTTGTTAAGGAAAGTATCCCTTTTGGAGCCGGGATAGAGGATGCGGGAAAATACCAGGAGACGGAAAACGGCCTCAAGGTCGTACTGGATGGAGGTCTTCCTGAGGACAAGTTTCCAGAACTTATCCAGTTCAAGCTGTTTATAAAGATCTTTTAATACGGCATAGCCGACATTTCTCAGGTTGTCTTCGGAAGTACTCATAGTGGAGGAAAGGTCAATGGGGACGGAAGTTTTCCTTGAAGTGTTCTGTTCGGCGTTTTTTTCTTCAGCAACTTTTTTGAAATGGGAAACAGGATCGTCGAAACGCTTTTGGAGTTCATCCAGACGTCCAAGGCTCTCAATACACTTTTGCTTTGTCCTTCCGTTTTCGTAATAGGATTCATAAAAATAAAGGCGGGTGACCCCTTTAATGGTAATTGATCTGAGAAACATAGGCCTCTCCTTTTCTGCGAAATATATGAATAGTATACCACATTTCGAAATATGCATCAATATACACTATGCAGAAAAATGCAAATATTGACAAAAAATTTCCAGCAACCATGAGGGTTACTGGAACTAAATTGAATGTTTAGGTGTCAAACTCAGGGAAATTTAGGAAAATGAAAATTAGTGGTTGACAAATCTATAAGTTTTATGTAGAATGTTTAATGGTGATACGCAAGAGCGTTGATACCGATGAAGGCAGATGCGCGAGTGGCTCAGTTGGTGGAGCGCGACCTTGCCAAGGTCGAGGCCGCGGGTTCGAGTCCCGTCTCGCGCTCTTGTTAAAAGTGCGGAAACGTTGATAAATACAGCGTTTCCGTTATTTTTTTGCCTTTCAGATATTGAAGACAGTTGAAGACAGTTTAAAAACGTCTATGTTTTGACTATAAAGCATCACGCATTAAGCGGTAGGTTTCGTTGTCTGTCAGCGGGTTAAATATATAGCCAAGTGTTGTGGACAAGGAATTATGTCCTAACTGCTCTCTGATGCAGTCAAGCGGTACGCCATTGGCGTTCAAAAGGCTTGCATAGGTCTTCCTCATTTTGTGGGTGGATTTTGTTCCCACGCCTTTTCGTTATGTAGGCAGGAATTTTCCAGATACTTCCGGTAACGCTGCTTATATCTGGTTATGGTGTTCTGGTTTTCTACCAAGGGCGTTTTATAGTCAATCCATTCTAAAAAAAGTTCGTGAAATGTTAATTTTTTACCCCCTTTTTGGAAAAGTGTTCCCACTGTCCATCTCCAAAAATTGATGAATATTCATACATTTCTTAACTCTTCATGGGATATATGCAATTGTGCCTGAAAAACCGCCTACTGAATATTGAGAAAATTAAGGTTGAGAATTGAAAAAGGCTGCCGTTTTGATTGGGTAGCCTTTTGGATTTTATTTGACTTATCGATTATTTATTTTCTCATTCAGATTCTTCTCTGTATTCAAAGACAAACCACTTTTCATTCATATAAATCTCTATTGTATCGTCTGCTCCATACTGATAACCAAATCCACTTCCAAAATTAGACTGATTATCTTCTGTTGGTATTTCAGTTCCATCGACAGTTGACGTTATTTCTCCATCCATATTTCCACAACGCCAGTCGATCGTGCTTTCCTTCCCTGTATCATAATATAATTTACCATCCACTCTTACCATAGGGATTCTGTCATACATTGCATCAGCTTCTTCCTGTTTGAGCATCAGCTCTTCATCCAAGTCCAGTCCCAGCATATTTCGTAAATTGCTTATGTATTCCGGGTCTTTCACCATATCATCCGTGACCATATAGCTGGAAATGGGATTCTGCCATGGAATCACAAAAATATCTCTGTCGTCTATGTCAAAGGCAGACAGAATCAATGCCATTTCCTCTGGTGAAGCACCTTTTAATGCCATTAGCTCTTCCAAAGTTTTCTGACGGTTGGTTCCCTGCATCAGCCCAAAACGATAGTCATCCTCTGCCATCTGCCAAACATAAACCTCCAGCCCCTTGAAGGTTCCAAGCTCAAAGTATTCTGGGTATTTTTCGCGCAATTTAGCTATTTCAGGAGAGTTCCACTCATATTCTGATTCAAGACCATCGGAAATATGCGTGACATTTACTTCTGGATTTGTGTTTTTTCCACATGCACACAATACAATTGAAACAAGACTGCATAAACAAACAATACGGTATAATTTCTTTTTCATGGCTTCTCCTCAAAAATATATTTTAGGACTTTAAAACGAGAAAGGGGCGTTGATGTTCAAAAAACAGTCCTATCTTGCGCTCTTCATAGTGCTCATTCAGCCAATAACTCTTCATAACTCACATTCAGTACTTTTGCGAAGGCCTTCAGTTCAATATCTGTAATAAACCTGGCCCCGCATTCGATGCGCTGTATGGCGTTTTTATCCAATTCAATTCCCTCTAATTGCATCTTGACGGACAGCAGCCTCTGGGATACTTTGGGATGTAATGCCTTTCGGATGCGGGCGATATTAGTGCCAGATATGTTATTTTTCCCCGATGCAGCCCTGTTTTTATACATTATTCCCCTCCGCCAGATTTTATTTTAGCAATTATGTTTTTTATAGACTTTTGCGGCAAACGTAACAGTTTAGCTATAGGCCAAACTATCACTAGTGTACTGACGTCCAAAATGACATTTAGTGCTTGTCATTATATATAATATATGGTATTCTTTTGTAAAAATGACATTTAGTAAATGTCATTTAAAAATAAATGCTGCATCTGAGGAAGATTGATATGAGAAAAGAAATAATTCAAAAGATAGCGCTGCTCTTTGCTTTTCCGATATTGACGGCGGCAGGTTTAAGCGATAATTTCGGGAAAGAGCATGTTGTTATCAATGAAATCTGCAGCAATAATTTTGCAGCGCAAAGCGATGGCAGCGAAGGCTACCCCGACTGTATAGAGTTATATAATCCGGGGGAGGAAGCGGTTTCCATGGATGGCTGCTTTCTGACGGATGATAGGAAAGTAGCGGATAAATTTTCTCTGGAAGGAATTTCGATCCCGGCGGGCGGGTATGCCGCTGTCTGGCTGCCAAAGGAATCGGAACTGCGCATATCCAAAGACGGGGATCAAATTTTTCTGGCAGATGCTGAAAGGGGTGTCTTCCTGGATCAGATTGTGGTGCCCAGCCTTTCTTATGACACGAGTTATGGAAGGGTGCAGGATGGAAAAGATAAGTGGTCGGTTATGGGCACCACGCTTGGTCGTTCCAACGAAGGGGCGGAAATTCTTCCGGCGAAGGCGCTGGAAGAGCCGATTTTTGAATATCCGGGCGGTTTTTACGAAGAGGGCTTGGCGCTTCGGTTATTTTCGCCAGGCGGGGAAAAGATTTATTATACCTTGGATGGGAGCGAGCCGACGGGGGATTCCCTTCTTTATGAAGGGGCAATTAGGATTGCAGACAACACGCAGGAGGAAAACCGGTATGCAGGCCGGACGGATTTAACGCCTACGAAAGATTATGTGCCGGATTTCCCTGTAGATAAAGCGGTTGTTGTGCGGGCGGTGTGCTATAATTCTGCCGCGAATCAAATCAGCGATATCGTTACGGAAACATTTTTTGTGGGTTATGGGGAAAAAGAGGAGTATGACCAAATGGCAGTGATGTCACTGGTCGCTGACCCGGAAGATTTGTTTGACGCCAAAAGCGGAATATACGGAAATGGCATTAAATATGAAGAATATCTTGCCAATGGCGGTTTGAAGGATGGGGAAGTGCTGAATAACTATACGGATGCCGATGGAAGGGAATGGCATCGGTATATGGCTTCCAATGCCTTTTATACAGGGAAGGAATGGGAAAAAAAGGCATCGGTGTCATATTTTGATGAAACCCATTCCCATTGTTTTACACAGGATGTGGGAATCCGGATTGCAGGAAATTCCACCAGGGGTTTTCCGCAGAAATCTTTTAATCTCTTTGTAAGGGATATTTATGGCGGGGACGAGAAGCTTCCGGAGGATTTTTTTGATGACGGCGTCCTTTATTCTTCTATTAAAATGAGGAACGGAGGGGGAAATGCGGAAGGGATAAAGTTTTTGGATGCATTTTTGGAGGAAGCTGCCAGTGAACGGCAGTCCGTTGCCATACAGAGGGGGAAGCCTTGTGTGCTTTTTCTGAACGGGGAATATTGGGGGATTTATAGTATTCGGGAAAGGTATAATGCCGAATATATCGGAAACCGCTTTCACCTGAACAACGATGAGGCCATGGTGGTCAAGGCCGGAAATCCAATCACGAAACCGGACGAGACTATGGAGGCCTATCAATATATGTTGGATGTGATTACGGAGTGCGACCTGACTTATGAAGATACATATGCCTTTGCAGAAGGGCTGGTGGATATCCAGAGTCTGATAGACTATTGCTGCATTAATCTGTATTTGGCTAACCAGGACGTTGGCTTTGGCTATAATACGGCTTTATGGCGAACCGTTCAGGAGGGAACTCCATATAGTGACGGGAAATGGCGGTTTATGCTTTATGATTTGGACGAATGTGCCCGTAAGGAGAGCAATACTTTGGAGGGCAGGGAAAACTGGGCGCAGGAAAATGCGTTATTGGGTGAGCCGATGGTTAAAAGCCTGTTGGAAAATGAAGGTTTTCGCCGGCGTTTTAGCATTTCTTTTATGGATATTGCAAATACCACCTTTTCCTATGAAAGGATACATCCCATGCTTGCCGAGTGGGGCGATGTTTATGGCGTGCAGATAGTAAAAGACCATCAGCGTTTTTTTGATGCTGCGTATGATTGGAACGATTTTGGCGCAGAAATGGAACAGCTGGACGATTTTTTCAAGAAGCGCTTTGATGCTGCCATGGAAAGTCTGGCGGATACTTTCGGGCTATCGGGGAATCTTGTCCGCATTAACATAAGTTCCAACATTCCGGAAGGGGGGACGATTCGCATTAATACTGCGGAATTAGGGAACTGCAGCGCATGGGAGGGGCGTTATTACAGCGATTTCCCCATTTCCGTATCCGCTAATGCGGCGGAAGGCTATCATTTTGCAGGCTGGAGAGGGGATATAGAAAGTGCGGAAGGGGAAGTGAGTGTCTCGCTGGAGAATGGAGATATTACGATGCAGGCATGGTTCGAACAGGACTAATGGGAAAGGAAATTCAATACAAATGAAACTGTACAGGGTGGAAGATAAATACTGCTGCACCGGCCAGGAATTCTATGAACTGCAGCGGCGGCTGGACGCAGTGCTCCGGGTGGATGGCAATGGCGATGGCGGGGAAGGGTATTGCGTGGATAGTTTATATTTCGATGATTTTGCCGATACTTGCCTGGCCGATGTGTCGGAGGGAAATGATAATCGGCGGAAATATAGAATACGCATTTATAACCATGTACCGGATATCATCAAACTGGAAGTGAAGGAAAAGCGGAATAGTAAAATCCTGAAAAGGGGCAGATGCATTACCGTAAAAGAGTTGGAGAAATTGGTGAATGGGGAGTGCATAGAGGATTTGGCCACCACGGATGACCCTGCCTTCCTTTTTAATATGGCAATCAGGACACAGGGGCTTCGGCCGAAAGTTATTGTTGCTTATGAGCGGAAAGCATATATTTATCCTCCGGGCAATGTGCGCATTACCTTTGACAGGAATATACGGGCAAGCCGGGAGACGGAAGCCTTTGGCATACAGGGGATATCCTATGACTTTTTGGAGGGGCAGGACTATATACTGGAAATAAAATACGATGAATTCCTGCCCCAGTTTATACCGCAGTTGATGGAAACCGGCTGCCTGAGGCAAGTTTCATATTCCAAATACCGCATATGCAGGGAGCGGTACGGCGGTTTTTAAAATATGTGTTTCAGAAGGAGGAAAGCATGTCGGCAAAAGATATTATTAAGAATAGTGTGTACAAAGCATTGGGGGGAGGAACGGGCCTTACGTCAAAAACGGTCATTTTTATTCTGTTAATGGCGTGCCTGGTCGGGATATATATTTTCTTTGTGTATAAAATGTCCGGGAAGCCGGCCTTTTATTCCAAGGACTTAAATATTACGCTATGCGGGATGCCCGTTATCGTAGCTGCAATTATGATTGCGATGCAGTCCAATTTGCTTGTTTCCCTTGGCATGGTGGGGGCCTTGTCCATTGTGAGGTTTCGGAATGCGGTGAAGAATCCAATGGATTTGCTATATTTATTTTGGTCCATTAGCGCGGGCATTATTGTGGGGGTGGGGCTATATATGCTTGCGGTAGTATTGTCCGTGGTGATGACGGTACTTCTGTTTGCCATGGGGCTGATTCCCAATACAAAAGCACCGGAACTCTTGGTGCTGCGAGGCGTATTTGAGGAAAGCAGTTATACGGTCTTGTATGATGCGGTCAGAAAACATTGCAAATATTATAAAGAAAAGGCCAGGACTACCAGGAATAAAGAGACGGAGATAGTCATCGAAATCCGCACAAAGGAAAAGGACGCATTGCTGCAGGATTTGGGCAAGATGGATTTCTTTGCGCAGATAAACTGTATCTGCCATGATGGGGAATGCAGGGTATAAGATAGAAATGTTCCGGTGCATTCCATGCCTTACCGGCGTTTCCACTTTCCGAATAATGTTTTCTTGTAATGAAGGAGTTCTTCCTTCGCTTCCTGATGATTCCCGGCCTTTTGCAGATAAGCGACGCCCTTGGGGATATCCTCTGCAACGCCCAGGCCGCGGGCATAAATCATTCCCCGCAAATAATCGGCTTCCCAATAATTCCAGTCCACCTCATCTAAAAATTGCAGGGCGCGGGAATAGTCCTGAGGTGTTCCCAGACCGTAGAAATAACATTTTCCTAAGTAAAAGACACCCCATTTGCTGCCTTTGTTATAAGCATAGGATAAAAGCTGGAAAGCCTTGGCGTAATCCTGTGCCACACCCCGGCCGAAGAAGTAGGCTTTGCCCAGATAGTTATAACTTGTCTCCTACCCGATCAGTACTAGCACATTTCTTCCAGTCCTTTCCGGTTGGAAGAAATTGCCCATAGGGATATCCTGTCAGCCTTTCTGGCTTGGAATCCAGCCTTTCCAATCGGGAAGCTGCTGGTTCAGCCATTTTTCCAAAACGCTTTCCGCCTTTCTGGCATCCATGGATTGAGCCATGGTTAAATTAGCATTTCTTTTGGAATCGGTAAAATCTATAGTCAACAATACCATGTTCCCTTTGGTCTGGCTGCCCTCCGCCTGTCCTCCGAAACAATTCATTGCCCGATAGATCCGCCCATCTTTTTCCATTGGATGGGAAAGGGTTAAAGTAAAGAAAAGGCCGCCATCCGTGGAACAATGTTTCAGCTGCTCTCTTACCAGGGAAAGGGTAACCCGGGAGGTCATGGAGCCATCCGTCTGGCGGAGAATGACCTCCTGGGAAATATTATCTGCGGATTCCTTCCAGGCCAGGTCTGCTTCCCGGAGGTTTCGTTTATGCCGGAATTCCCGTTCAAAGGCCTCCCGCTTCATTTCATCCATGGTCCAGAAAGTGCTGCATTGGCCGTTTTTCCCACGGGCGGCATCGGGCACGCGTAGGGAAAGAAAGTCCGCCGCCGCCTTTAAATCGCCGGGATCACGGAAATCCGTGACCGCTTTTTTCCACCGGTCGTCAATCAGGGCAAGCTGGAGCGTACGGCTGGTACGGGTTCCGGTTTGGGTATTGTGCTGATGGATTTCATCAATAGTAAAAATGCCCCGGATACGCTCAATGCGGTTGGCGGATTCGCCCAGAACCCACTCTTTCCCAATGCCTACAGGCCCGAACCAATGGCCGTTCTCCTTCAGATCATTATCCACCATGGCAAACAGCTCATCCACCGGCGGAGCCCCGTCGGGAAAAGGAAGCTGATTCCGGATGGACTGGGCCAGCCCGCTTTTGGCAGGAAAAAAAGTATCCCGGACAGCTACAAATGCCAAATAGATTCCGGCAATAAACAAAAGGACGGCTCCTCCGCCTGCTATGCCAAATTTTATGTAATCCATATACTCCCAATAACTCTTATCCTGCTGCATTTCCACATAAAAAAATACCCCCAGGCATACACCGATAAAAAAGGCGAGCAGGCTCCAAATCAGCCAGGAAAGCCGCTTTCGCGTACGGCTAAGGCAATACCCCTCCGCGATGCCGTGTGGATTATTTTTTTGTTGGACCCGCATCAGGATGAGGATAATCGGAATGGCAAATATGCGCAGTACAACTATGAGCAAAAGATAGATTACAATATTCCATGGCCAGCGTAAGAACCGGATGCCCCCTTTTTCGTTATTTTCTTCCTTCATAGTTGGGTAAGGCCTCCTCTCATACTATTTCCCTCAGGGGTCAAAATACCTTTTGACCCCAACATCATGACATTGCCTATCAACAATAACAGTTTAATCACTGCAAACGGATTTTGCAATATGAATTTATTGTAATAGCCGGCTATTTGTAGTATGATAAAATACAGAAAATCCTAGTAAGGAGATAGGGTTCTCCTTTGGGAAACTGTTACAAAATGGCAGGCTCACGTACAGAAAGGTATTGGGAGAATGGAGAAAGCTTATGAATTAGAATTCGGAGGGGAGAAGTCGGGAAGCCTGTATGTGAATTGCTGCGGTTGTTCGAAAACGGAGCCGAAACATAGTTTTGGGCCGGCATGGAAACCTCATTTTTTGATTCATTATATATTGAACGGCAAAGGGAAGTTCATGATGGACGGAAAGACCTATCCGCTGGAAGCGGGCTACGGGTTTGTGATTATGCCGGAAGAACTGGCCTTTTACCAGGCGGATGAAGATGACCCCTGGACGTATGTATGGGTGGGGTTTAGCGGAACGAAGGCGGAAGAGTATATGGCAGCGATGGGGCTTTCCGTGGAGTATCCTATTTTTGCCTCGGAACGTTCGGAGGAATTATATCAGGCGGTCAGGGATATGATGGAGCATAATACTTATGGGATTGCCAATGAACTGCGCAGGACAGGGCAGCTCTCACTATTTCTTTCCATCATTGCGGAAGGCGGGCCGATCAGGGAAAAAAACCATGGCGACTGGGCCAATACATATGTGAGCAAGGCGGTGGAATTTATTCAGGGGAATTACTGCAACCCTATTAAAGTGACGGATGTGGCTGATTACGTATGTATTAACCGCAGTTATCTGTATACCCTGTTCCAGAATTCCCTGGGGATGTCCCCGCAGCAGTTCCTTATGACCTTTCGGATTACCAAGGCGGCGGAACTGCTGCAGCATACATCATTATCGGTGGAAAGCATCGCGATTTCCTGCGGCTATCAGGACCCTTTGGTTTTTGCGAAGGCATTCCGGCAGATGAAAGAAATGTCCCCTTCGGCATACCGTAAAGAGATGAAGAAAGGGGAAACGCGGAAGAATAAAAAGCATTTGGAGCAGGTGGAGGAATTTATCAGTCAGATAAAGAAGTTAAACGCCTGAAAGGACAGCGGGGCAGTTAACATTTTGACAGATTGTTATAACAACGGGGTATGGCATTCCCGTGGGAGTTTACTATAATAGTTTTAAAATAAGTGTGTCCGGAAGAAGGCGGGCAGAAAGGGTGGGTTATGGCAGAAAAGACAGCAGCAGAAATGAAAGAGAAGATTCTCGTAAAATTTGCGGAGGTATTTGGGGAAGGAGAAGGAACGAAGGCTTATTTTGCACCCGGACGGGTGAATATGATCGGAGAGCACACGGATTATAACGGCGGCCATGTGTTTCCATGTGCGCTTACCATCGGAACCTATGGTGCGGCACGGAAAAGGGAGGATCGGAAACTCCGCTTTTATTCCATGAATTTCGGGCATCTGGGTATTATCGAATCTAGCCTGGATGAATTAGAGCCTGCGAAGAAATCAGGGTGGACGAATTATCCGAAGGGAGTGATGTGGGCGTTTGAAAAAAGAGGATTTGAGATTCCCTGCGGTATGGATTTGATGCTGAATGGAAATATCCCCAATGGTTCAGGGCTTTCCTCTTCGGCATCGGTAGAGGTGCTCACCGGGTTTATTCTCAGGGATTTCTTCGGTTTTGATGTGACAAACCAGGATTTGGCGCTGATTGGACAGTACTCGGAGAACAATTTCAATGGGGTAAACTGCGGTATTATGGATCAGTTTGCGATTGCGATGGGAAAGGAAGGCCAGGCGATTTTCCTGGATACGGCGGATTTATCTTTTGAATATGCGCCGATTAAGCTGGAAAATGCGAAAATTGTGATTTCCTGCAGCAATAAGAAAAGAGGATTGGGAGATTCCAAATATAACGAAAGAAGAAGCGAGTGTGAGACGGCCCTTGCGGAAATCCAGAAAGTAGTGGGGATTAACAGCTTAGGGGATTTGAACGAAGAACAATTCGAAATGTATAAATCGGCGATTAAAGACGAGGTTCGCGTAAAGAGGGCCAAACATGCGGTTTACGAGAACCAGAGAACGGTGAAGGCAGTGGAGGCTTTGAAGAACAATGATGTGGAACTGTTTGGAAAGCTTATGAATGAATCCCATATCTCCCTCCAGTATGATTATGAAGTGACGGGCATAGAACTGGATACCCTTGTAGAAGAAGCGTGGAAAGTGGACGGCGTGATAGGTTCCCGGATGACCGGGGCCGGCTTCGGGGGATGTACGGTCAGCATTGTAAAAACAGATGCCATTGATTCGTTTATCGATAAGGTTGGAAAGGCTTATAAAGATAAAATCGGTTATGCGGCTGATTTTTATGTAGTGGAAATCGGAGACGGGCCGACTGTCCTGTAAGGACATCCCGGATGGGGCGGAAAATAGGACTTAAAGGCAGGCGCAGTAACAGTTCCGCATACGAATGTGCAGATGTGACAAAGAATCCGAAAGGCTGAACTGTTGCCGGGCGCAAGGGGGGATTCCGGAAGGTCTCTGACAACGGGAGGAGGGCTCCGAAAACCTATTAAGATAAGGAAGGAGAAGTGAGGAAAATGATTCAGCAGGATATAAGGAAGCTGGTTGAATATGGGCTGAAAACAGGGCTTGTGGAAAAAGAAGATGAAATTTATACGGTGAACAGGCTGCTGGAGCTTTTTGAACTGGATGAAATAGAGGATAAAGGCGCTGAGATTTCCATGGAAGAGGAAGAACTGGAGGAAGTGCTGGGGCGTCTGATGGATTATGCCGTGGAAAAGGGAATCATGAAAGAGGATGGCATAGTCTACAGGGATTTGTTCGATACTAAAATCATGAGCGTGCTGATGCCCAGGCCCAGCGAAGTTATCAGGGAATTTTGGAAGCTGTATAAGGAATCGGCCGAGAAGGCTACGGAATGGTATTATAAGTTCAGCCAGGATACGGATTATATCAGGAGGTATCGGATTAAGAAGGACCAGAGATGGAAAGCGGATACCCAGTATGGGGATTTGGATATTACGATTAACTTATCAAAACCGGAAAAAGACCCCAAAGCTATTGCGGCCGCTAAGAATGCCAAACAAAGCGGATATCCGAAATGCCTGCTTTGCATAGAAAACGAAGGCTATGCTGGCAGGGTCAACCACCCGGCCAGGCAGAATCACAGGGTGATTCCCATAGAGATCAATAGTTCAAAGTGGGGATTCCAATATTCTCCGTATGTATACTATAATGAGCATTGCATTGTATTTAATTCCGAACATATTCCTATGAAGATAGACCATGCGGCTTTCTGCAAGCTGTTTGATTTTGTAAAGCAGTTCCCCCACTATTTCCTGGGCTCTAATGCGGATTTGCCAATTGTGGGCGGCTCTATCTTAAGCCATGACCATTTCCAGGGCGGCCATTATGAATTTGCCATGGCAAAAGCAGGGGTGGAGAAATCCTTTGTGGTAAAAGGGTTTGAGGATGT
>Ga0209694_1002048_pt1 | contig 18245 bp, 7 predicted proteins | sample GluameincwithD2O_FD_187499 | JGI IMG/M metagenome (GOLD analysis project Ga0209694, IMG submission 187499) | Mouse cecum microbial communities from Vienna, Austria - Glucosamine amended microcosms incubated with D2O (SPAdes) (version 2) | ecosystem: Host-associated > Mammals > Digestive system >... | reverse complement strand
CCATATTGATTACGTCGTCTAAGCAGACTTTCTGCATACTGTCTATGCTTACTTGCGCTTTTTCTCCCTTCGTTACCTCTATATTCGCGCTTCCGTTTGCTTTTATGTCCAATCTCATCGACGCTTGTTTTACTTCAAACTCCAGTCTCTTCTCCTCCATGTCTCGCGTCGACCACATTACCGTGCCGTCTGTCTTCCTTATATTCAGATTAAGCCAATACTTCCCTGCATTGCTAACTCTTATCTCTCCGTCTGCATACTTAACCGTATCCTTAAATTCGTCAGGGACTGTTATCTCTATTTCGCCTATATCCGTCTCGTTGACGAATTGTATATAGTACTGCTGTTCCGTCGCATTATACGTAGGTACTCCGGTGTCCAATATACTCGGTTTGCCTAGATACTGCACGTTGTACGTCCTTGACAATATATAGTTATTGCTTACCGACGTATCTATCTCTACCGTCGCTACGTATATATCCGTAGATGTCGGCGGTTCGAATGCGTCATAGCCTTTGGCGGTATAATGTATTCTTAATATACTGTTTGCCAAACCGCTATCCCTTGAACATAAATTAGTAGGCGTTGCCTTTGGCGGAGTTGTACTTGGGTCGAAGTTGACGTTGAGTACTTTTTGTTTTATTGTAAACTCTATCTCTTGAGACATCTTTCCGTTTGCCCAAACGTATTCTTCATTTTGGATAGTAAGACGTACTTTATATGTGCCGTGTTCTATTGGATTAGGCGAAGTAAGGTACTCTGTCTTTACATTTGCATAATCTTCCGAAAACATAACATTATTATACCAATTACTAGCAATGAGTGCCTTACTAATATCTTGATGCTCTCCGTTATACGTAGATTCAACGTCGGTTGGAGTTGTTAAAGGCGTTACCATATTGTTTCGTACAGGCGAGTTATCTGGATCGTACGTTCCGCCTATCTTACTTGCATCCCATATTCTTGAATAAGGAGATGCGCTAAAAAAAGTTCTTGCATTGCCAAGCATTTCGTTAGACGTTGAATACTCAGTTGGCTCGCCAGTAATTTTCCCCAATGTATCTGACCTATTTGGTAACAATGAAGCATAGTTTTTTGAAGATTTTACTACGTTAATATTACTGAATCCTGTTGTAGGCTGAGTCTCAAAGTGAACTAATGCTAGCAACGATATTTTTGCAGAAGTGCCAAGATAACCCTCTCCATACAAATTTGCAAATTTAAGATTAGTCGTTCCTCGTATGCCAGCCAATGCGCCTGTAGACGTAGTTAGCACAGTCGAATCAACATCAACTTTTCCGACTAAATTTTCAAACCAAAACTTTTCCACTGTGGTTTCTGACCAACCAAATATAGCTCCTATATATTGATAACCGCCAGAGCCGCTATTACTGCCATATACTTCGCTAGCGCAATCAAGTATAGTTGTCGCAGACCAAGACTGCCCTAATATACCTCCAATCATTAGACCGCTGCTTGCGCCTGCTGAGGCAAATGTCGAAAAATTAGAAGTGCAACGATATACATAAATTGTTTTATTAGTGTCAATTGCTTTATGGGCCCCCACAATACCGCCTTCTTGAACACTAGTAGTGTAATAAGTGGTAGTAACAACTCCGCTTGTATGACAGTTTAAGAAAGTGTTGTTGCCAATAGAAATCCCGACAAATCCTCCAATATGCGGTCCATACGCTGCGCTACCAACTCCGTTAGTACTTGTTTGTGGAACTCCACTATAGTTGTAATCTTCATTAATTAAATCTGTGATTGTAGCATTTGTTGTACTACAAAATACTCCAAAACCTGAATTAGTTTGCCCAGAAGTTCCTATTGTAACATAATTTGAGCCATTCCAATATTGCCAATTACTACAATCTATATTGAGCAATTTATGTCCCATTCCATAAAAAGTACCGCCAAATTTTCCAACTGGACGAAATGTGATTCCGTAAAAATCTAAATCATTTGCAAGTACAAAATATTTGCCTGTACTTTTTTTTAAATCTGTACCGCATAATTTTACAAAGGTTTCCCAATCCGTTACGCTTGAAATAACGTACGGATTTGCTTTTTCGCCTCTGTTATTGCTTGTTTTTGTAACCTTTTGCGTAGAAACGTCAAAAGGCGTATCTGCATCACCTGCTCTATATTTCTCGACTAAGTCTTTGTTGGTATATACATAGCAATAACTATCCTCAAACTCGCCCAAGCCATCTATTTCATTGGGAGTTATAGTCATTGCAGCGTCATCAATCGCATCCTCATCCAACATATCTGGCAAAGATATGCTGAAGGGTAAGCAAGCGCTTATTGCTCCCAATAATATGCAAATAGATATAATAAGTATTGCGCATTTTAAATACTTTGTCTTTGCTAAATTCATCGTTCTTCCTCTCTTAAGTACAATTAATTCGATTAGATTTCTCCACTTCGGTCGAAATGACATCAGTGTGTCTTTCGTCTTATTTCTTTTCTGTCACCTCGACGGTATTTCTGTCATACTGTAGAGATTTCTCCACTTCGGTCGAAATGACATACATAAGTCTATTTCTCACTTTGAATTATACTTTCACCTTTTCTTTTCCGCTGTACTTATAGAATTTTCTATACCTAAGGTTCTTCTATACCAAAATTTGTATGTTTGTTATATCCTTTACAAATTTTGATTTATAGACGAAATTCCAAAAAAGGTATACTTTTACTGACCCAAAAATATTGCAAATTATTTATGCGCGAAGTATAATGTAATTGAAAAATTATACCTTTTCACAGGCAGTCAGTAAAAGTATACTTTTTTTGGAATTGTGAAAAATTGGAATTAAATTAGAATTTTAATTGGATAAATGAATAACACGCAAGTAATCTTGCGTGTTAGTTTTTATAATTTGGGATTTTTCCGTTACGCTTAAACTTCAGTCATAATAACAATCGACAATATGGCAGATAATATTTATAAAACATTCAAAATTTTAGCGCAAGTTAAGTATTTAACACATAAAACCGCGCGAAGAGTAACAAAGTCAAAGAGTATATCTTTGTCACTCTGACCGCTGCGAATAAATACAACCGCAAAAGTCCTGACGATACAAGTTGTGCTCTTTTGACAATTCTATCGAGCGGAGATATCCGCCCTTTTTCTTAAAATCGTTGGGGAGATGTTTTACGTTTTTGCCATTAGCGAGGGCTTCGCCTATGGAGTTTAGTTTTTGCGCGTTCTTATGCGGACTTATGGAAAGCGTCGAGCAGTAATACTCAAAGCCGTTGTCTTCTGCAAAGTCGCAGGCTTTTTGCAATCTCAATGCGTAACAAATACTACATCTATCTCCCCCTTCGGAACAATGCTCAAAACCTTTAACTTTGTCTAAGAACTCGCTTGGGTCATACGGCGGACAGACTATGTCAAAATCGAGACACATTTCTTTGACAAGCCGTCTTAGTTCTCCCATCCGTTTTTCCCATTCTTGCGCGCTTGAAATATTAGGATTGTAAAAAAACAAAGTGATATCAAAGAAATCTTTGAGATATTCAATGCAATAACTACTGCAAGGCGCGCAACAAGAATGAAGGAGAAGCCTCGGCTTCTTTCCGTCAAGACATCTGATAATTTCATCAAGTTGAAGTTGGTAATTGATTTTGCTTTCCATACTCTATTCGTCTTTTAAAAATTTGTCTGCAAGGTCTTCTTTTTCGGCATTGCCGTCTTTTGTGAATGCGTCATAAATCTTGGAAATCATCAAGTCGTCAATGCCCAAATCTTTGAGTTTCAACGGATAATTGACGTATTTTTTTAATTCTGCATAATAATTATTTACACAGTCCTTGATTATTTCTCCGCCCTTTTTGCCGTCTTGGACTTTGATATATTGATTATTGCCTATAAGATTTACAAGCGCATATGTATCAAAATTCCATTTAAAATCTATTTTTTCCACAACTTTGGCAAAAAGAATATTAAATACGTCTCGATAGTCCGCTCCGCTTATATCGCAAATCAAATCGGCAAGCGCCGTCAACAAATCATTTGGCGAAGACCAATAAGCGCAGCCTGCCAAAACCGTAGCAAAAGCCAAGTTAAATCTATACTTTCGTATACCTGAATACAGCAAGCACTGCTCAAAATTATCGGTGGTAAGCGTTATTGCATCCAGCGCATAAACCTTGGTCATAGGATTGACCTTCTTACGTGAAATCAAAGACGAAATTGCCATTGCCAAAGCGTTGAGTCCCGTCGAAGCAATGCGCTTTCTGCCGATGAGCGTACACATAGAAGGATCAAGCACAAGCACATTGGTCTGCGCAAACGGCGTATCAAGTTGAATTATTTTATCATCTTCGTTCCAAACTCTCACAATATTGCTTGCCTCAATACCGGACGATAAATATGTGGGGACTACAGTAAGCGGAATAGAATTAGACGAAATATTATTGACGGCGCAATCAAGATAATTAGACATAAACGATACTCCGTCCTTCAGCATAATTTTAACGGCTTTAGCAACATAAATCGCGCTCTTATCTCCCAATGCGAGTATACTGTCGCAATCCTTTTCCTTATACAATCTCAATGCTTTGTCGCAATCTTCTGCACACGCCTTCTCTTTGACCTTCCTATATTGCGCTACGATATTAAGTTTTTTATCCACACGCCGCAACAAACTCTTGAGACATCCGCTCTTTGCGCTCCTTTCGTCGCAAATCAGCATAAAACGACGGCATCCCATATTGCTCAAAGTGACCGTACTGTTACGCAACGCTCCTTTGCCCGTCAAAAATTTTATATCGCTCTCAAAATTATATTGCCCTCTCATTTCAACACCGCCTTGATCGCTATAGGATCAAAATACCGCGGATTGTTGAGCATATGCGGATTATACGAAAGATTGACAGCAACATCCTGCCTATCGTCTTCCGTCAGAATTATTGGATGATAATCTTTGATATACTTGTCTATAACTTCATCGACAAACTCTTCTACGCAACGCACAAATCCTTTTGCTCTTTCCTCTTGCTCCTGAGGATATTCGGAGTATTCGCGCCAACCCACAAACGACCATAGCGCCTCGGAATACTTTTCTTGGCATACTCGCAGATTATATTTGAGCGAAGCTTTTATCGCAAGCGGCAGACATCTTGAATAACTGACGCCTTTTGCGTCGCTTATAGCCAACGCAAGCGAATAAATCATTCCCATACCGTTGCTGTCAAGTCCCTTTGAAAGATAAGCTCCGTCGAGCGCAAAACCAACAGTCTTTTCTTCATCGTCAGAAAAAAGCATATCCAGCGCTTTTACTTTTAGATTTGTCAACGCTACTTTGCTGAAAATCCTGCCGACTGCGTGCGTTTCGACTTTCTTTATTGCAATTCCAACTCTTGCATAATGTACCGCTATAAAGCCGTCAATCGCCTTACCGAGCGTACTCAACACTCCGTACGCCATCGAACTCTTTGACGACGACGAGATTATATTGCCGTCCATAACACAGTAATCCGGCGAAAGCAATTCATTGAAAATATTGCGGCTAATCTTCTTTTTGCTGTCGTAATATACAGCCAAGGCGTTGCACTCGCTCCCTACGCCCAACTTGCTCGGTATAGTAATAAGCGGCACGTCTACTACCTTACGACCAATAGAGGAATTATTAAAAAATTTCTTTATATCCTTTACTTGAGTGCTTACTGCAAGCCGCAAAAGTTTGGCATAGTCCACAAGTTTTCCGCTTCCGCAGACAACGATGCCGTCGCAACCGTTGGACATATAGACAAAGTACAAGTCTTTCAGCGCGCTTTCGCTGTCCAACGTATCTTCGCCCAAATATACTGCTCCGACTGCAATTCCGCTGCCGCCTGCCAACACGCGCTCCTTGACCTTGTCAAGATAGCCTTCCGCCATCAACTCCCTATCGCCTATTATCATAATACGCGATGCGCCGAGACCGCTGAAAAGAATATGCAAGTCTGCAATTACATTTTCGCCGTCTAATATCTTGGTTCCGTTGGAAAACTCCGCGTATCTCATTTTTAAATACACCTCGTCTACGATTATATCACAATATTATGTGGATTGTCTATAATGAATCAAAGATGAGCAATAAAATAACAGATTTTTTAAGACGGTATTTGCAAAAACCGTCGTACTTGGTGTACGACGGTTTGAATTTAATGCAGTATTGTCGAAAAATATATTTTAGATTTATATAGATTTCATTCTCGCCAAACAGCAACCTCAAAGTTTTCTATATTTACTCAACCTTGGACATATAAGCGCGCATATTACGCATTTTGCAATATCAATAGGAATAAAAGGTATGAGCATTATCATAAGGAAATCCCAAACTGCTGTAGAAAGGTGCATATATCCGTAAATAATTCCCGCGCCGTAAGCAACTCCTATAATATCTAATATCAACAAATCGATAAGCGAAGCCCATAGATATGTCAAGAAGTTGTTTTTCCCAACTTTTTCTCTAAACCACGCGGCAAAAAAACCGCCTACGAGCATACCTATCAAAAATCCAAACGATGGCTTGAGCACATACGCAAATCCGCCGCCGTCAGAAAAGATCGGCAAGCCGAAAAGTCCCAACAAAAGATAAAGCAATACGGAAATTGTGCCCCATTTTTTGCCAAGTATCAAACAGCAAATATTCGTAATCAAGAATTGTAACGTTATTTTTATCGTTCCTATCGGTATGGATATAAATGCGCTGATTATCATTAGCGCTATAAACAGTCCCGATGTTGCTATGCCAAGAATATATTTACGACGCTTGTCGTGATCCTCTCTTGCCTTTTTTACGTCAATGACAACGCCGCTGTCAATATGCGGATTTTTTTCGACATCTTTGATAGATTGGTCGTTTTGCAAGTCGTTTGCTTGCTCGTCTTCTTTTTGCCACTCGTCAGATCCATTCATTTTCTGCGCTCCTAATAGATATTTCTCCGCAAGTCAACTTGCGTGTCTTATCCCCCTCTTGTATAACAAGTCCACCGTCATTATCTATATCAATTACCTTGCCTCTTTTTTCCTCGCAATTTATCGCATAACTTATTTCCTTGCCTACGACCATAGAATGTTCTTTGTATTCTTTCATAAATTCTCTGTCGCTTAAATTATCTGTCAGAGTCATTAAATTGCCGTATATCTCGGCAATAAGTTGCGATCTCGTGATGGTAGGCTGTCCCTCAAAAAGCGCGCAAGCTCTGTCTTTGATATCGTCGGGAAAATCCTGCTCGACAAAATTGATACCTATGCCAACTATAAACGTCCCTGCCTTTCCGCTTTCAAAATCTATGTCCGCTTGAGTAAGAATACCGCACAGTTTTTTCTTATCTATATATATATCGTTGACCCATTTGATTTTCACGTCAATGCCTGTGAGTTTTGATATACTTCTTTGAACTGCAACAGCCGCCGCAGGAGTGATTACCATCACGTCTTGCATATTCTCCACGCTTTTGCAAAGACTTACACTCATATATATTCCTTTCTTGGGCGAAAAAAATGTCTTGCCCATACGTCCCCTGCCGTTGGTCTGCTCATCTGCAACAATAAGAGTACCGTGCTTAAGATTTCCACTCATTAGCCTCGTCATAGCCTCCGCATTTGTTGATGCGGAAGTCTTAAGCGCAAACACGTCAATACCATCATACTCAGACGATAGACACGCACGCAAACTTTGCTCGGATAAAATGTCATTTGACTCCTGTAAAATATATCCCTTATTGGTCGTGGCAACTATTTGGTACCCTTCGGACTGCAAGCCTTTCACGCTCTTCCACACGCTTGCGCGCGATACTCCCAACGCGTCGGCAAGTTGCTGACCTGACAAAGCCTGTCCTCTGCTGTTTTCCAAAAGCTGCAATACCTGTTGTTTTAAAGACATTCTTCACCTCTTTTCTGTGTAATTATATATAAATTCAAAACGATTGTCAACCAAATTATATAAAATAGTTGACAATTTAACGTTATATTATTTCTGTATTATACAAGTTTGTCATTATACCGTCAATCCAAACTTATAGAACGAAGCGTAAGTCTCGCGCAAGTGTCAATGACATTATATTTTTTGCCGCATTGAGCGTAGTAAAATATATGATAACTTCTATACGTCAAAAAGCGCTCGGGAGATTCCCAAGCGCTTCTCATTGAATTTGTTAGACTAGCGTCTGATTCTCTTTACTATTGCTCTGCTCACTCCTATTGCAAAGGCTATTGTGATTGCCACTGCGCAGAAGATAGAAATCATTGCAATATAATCTCTCTTTTGCTGAGCCGACTCAATATCAATGTCGGTGCTGTCGGTATTTGCCGAATTATCATCATATATACCTACTTGACCGTTGGAACCGTTGTTGACTGCAGGAACATCCTGTTCTGTCTTATCGTCAGCGGGTTCTGAAGGCTCCGGCTTTTCCTCAACGTCGAAGATAGTAGAGTCAATTATCTTTATCATAAACTCCGTTATATCCTCGTCCATAACGTATTTGTTGGTAAGCAATTCGCCGTTGACGTCATATTCAGGCAAGGATATCACAACCTTAAAGAAGCCTGCGCCAGCCTTGGTAATGTCGTCAACTTTCTTTGTATAACCGTTGTCGACAAAATTATTATTGCTGCTGTCAAAGTAATAGTCGTGAGCGTAGAAAGTTACGTTGAGTTTCTCATAGTTGCCGTTGGAGCGGATGAATCCGATTTCCAAATTACGATCTGCGATATTGTTGAGATCAAGACCTGTGAACTGCCCTCTTTCGTATACCAATCTATCTACTGGAGCGAGCGAGACTTTAAGTCTGCCCTCGGTCACGTTGCCAAGAGTGTAATTGACAAAGGTCGTTCCGTCAACAATTGCAATCACATATCCCTCTCCGTCAGCCGTCTGCGGCAACAGTTCATAAGATCCAGTGTAACCGTCAGGCTTTTGAACGTAGAGATTTACGCTCTCTTCAAAACCTTCAACCATACCGCTTTGCGTATATGTCAACTGAGGCAAAGACACTCCGTATATCTTAGTCTTTCCGTCAATCGTAACGTCAATGGCTTTCTTTTCGATGCTGCCTACTGCGCCCTCGATTTGATTGTCCATCAACTTGGTATCGTCGGTGCAGAATACGCTTATTATAAGCGCTACGCTATTGCTTGCATTGACATCGGCATATACGACAGAGGTGATTTGTACTTCACCGTTGATATTGTTGTCTTCCTCAAAGCCGTCTTTTACAGTAACATTGCCCAAGAAAGTATTTGTTCCGTCAAAAGTCTTTGTAGCATTATCAATAACGAGATCTTCAAGCGTAATAGCAACCTTAGGAAGATCTATTACTACGTGCATAGTCTGATTTCCCCAATTGTCTACAAGAGGATATCTATCGGGATAAGGATATACATCGTCTTCTGGGTGATCGTAAGTATTAGATACTGCTCTGAACTTCACGAATTTTTCCGACTTGACGGTAACTATATCGTCGTATACTTCCCACGTGCTTCCATTGTCAAGGCTATATCTAATTTCACCGCCTGATTCGCCGAATGTGGCGCTGGCCTCAAAGTATACCGCTGAAGTAACTCCCTCTGTGCCGTTGGTGTATGGCATCTTTTTCTGCACGGTAGTATAGATCGGATTGCCATCCGTATCCGTACCGCTTTCTACTTCTTCATCAACAAAGTAGTAAGAATCTACAGTTAAAGTCGGCATTGTTGTATCTATTTTTACGTTTACCTCTATAGTTGAAGTATGTCCTACATTATCGGTAACAACTATCTCCTTTCTACCGGTATCTTGGAATCTCCAAGTATAGGTGCCGTCGCCGTTATCTATTCCCTCAATCATAATATTGTGAGAATGAGTAGGTGTCGTCGAATCCCCATCATAACTATTCATCACTATGCTTGCCACGCCGCTGGCGCCGTCTGCTGCCTCGATTGTTATCTTGTTGTGAGTATAATATCTGTCGGCAGGGTGCTCGTAATGAGTTATTTCCGCAGTAGGCGCAGTCAAGTCAATTTTGACAGTATAAGTATAAGGCTCGGTGACTACTACGCCGTCGCTGGTCAACACGATTTTATAAGTTCTTCCCGCACTATTGGTGTCTCGTCTGTTTTGCATAACAAGTCCGGACACAGGGGTCGGCAAAGATCCGCCTACTTCGTATTGATAGCCGTCTGCCGCGCCTTCTATTCCGCCTGTAAGTTCAAATGTGAAATCCTGTTGCTCCGTCATCCAGTTTTCGCCGATAAGATCTGCGTTCAGCGGAGTAATCTTTGCAAGATTAACATTGAAAGAATACTGCGTAAAAGACTCTTCTTCTACAAACGCAACGACTTTGTTTTGAGTATCTACGTAAGAAAGTCCCGCCTCTTTTTCAGCCAAAACAAACGTATATTCTCCCGGTAGTCTGCCCGATTTAACGGCTTTTCCATCTGCCGTTATTGCATTGAGACCTTCGGGATTGACTGTGCCGCTCTTTTCACCTGACAAAGTGGTGTAACCTAGTTGATTCAACAAGAAATCTTCACCAGTATAAGTATACACTGACGAGCCTACGTTGCGTATAGTCGCAATGTCATAAACATAACTGCAAACTTCCCAATACATATTAGACGATGTTTGATAAGGCAAAATCTTGAAATCATATTGATTGTATCTTTCTTCAACTTTGTTATATATATACGTAGACCCATTGTTTCCCACTCCGACATAATTATTCGAATCCACGAGTCCGTCGTTTCCGTTTTTACCGCTATATTTAGTGAAATAAACCTCACCAAGCATTATGTTCTTATTATTGGGATCTTTTGGCGTGACGGTAATGACTTGATTTCCTACGCTGTCAAATCCGACGGCAATATTAGTGTGTTCGTCTGTATGAACCACGTTGCCGTAACCAACTTCGTGTTGCGCTGCGGAATTGCCCGGTTCACAACCGCAGCTATCCGTATTGATTTGGTCATTAAATACCGTTACATTTGTTGCTTTGCCGCAGAATACGACGCCGTTTGAAGAAACCGTTGAGCCCATAGTATGACTTGCATTATTAAGATCCACATTTAAGTTGACAATGATATTATCAACCTTAGCTTGCGCAGGCGCAGATTCCCCGACACCGTGAGAATATGCTGAATTTGCGCTGACTACGGCGCCAAACTCGCCATATCTAGCCGCTTTTTCACTGCCTTCGCTACTACCGGCTCTTACCGCTGTTGATTGAAGTTTTGGACTAAAAGTCGTATCTGCCTTACTTATAATCAAAATGTTGGTGATTATTGCCGTGCTCAGTGCATTTCTGCCTACAATACCGCCAGCCATAGTTTTTGCGCTGGTTCCTTTCCTGCTAAATGTGCCGCCTTGTTGGTCATTTTGAGCCACTGTGTTTAAATCAAGTGTAAAATTACCGTACTCTGCAGTGATATTTGTAATAACTCCGCCATTTCGACCTGCTATGGCGCCCCAAGCAGTTTCAAAACGATTTTTTCTTGTATCGACATCGTTAATTTTTCCATTGTTATAATAGAAAGAAAATTTTCCGCTTACTGTCAAATCGCAATTCTCAATTCTGCCCATTTGAGTGTTAGTTCCGCATACAATTCCGACGTTATTGGAATACATTGCCGCCGTATTGTTACCATCTCCGTAATTTTGGATAGTCTTGCAGTTATCGGCGCTTGTATTATATACGAATTTAAAATTCTTGATTGTGCCGAGATTATAATCAACCAGCAAACCGTAATTACGCTTTGGAGCGTAGGTCAACACGTTAGAATCAGTGACCTCAGGATCAGCGCCGTTTCCCAATGGGTCTACAAAATCGGCATTTTCATATCCTACTACCTTTGTGCCGTCTGCATCGGACAGCGTCAAAGTCCAACCATTGCCGTCTAATGTTCTGTCTTCTGCAAGAATTTGCTGAGAACCCGTGCCAGTCCAATCGAGCGCAATATCGGCTGTTAAATAACCGTAATCACCGTCAAAACCCTCCTCTGCCCTGATAAACTTTTGCAATTCTTCGGAAGTGGATATAGCCACTGCGTCAGCAGGATATTCGTTCGACTTGACGGAAGATCCTGCATTTATTGTCACGTCGGTGTTGGAAAGCCTTACGCTATTGCCGACGTAATCATTATTTGGAGTTCCTACGGAAAGCAGTACGCCCGCCGTAATTACCAATATCAAAGATATAATACTGATTATAGAGATGACTCTTTTTCTTGTCGTCATATTACACCTCCTCCGTATTCGTTGTCGGGGCGCCGGTGATATTCACCGTCACCTTGCAACTCTGTTCGTAGTTACCGTCTTTGCCAACGATAGATACGATTGCGGTATAAGTACCGTCTTTGTTGAATATTACTTCGTCAGTAAACCAAGTGACGTTTGCCGTAACTTTGTCTTCTCCAAGCATAATTTCAATGCTGTCTCTAAAGAACGCCGACTTGCCGTACTTCATATAATCGTTGTAATCGACATTGATCGTCGTCTCAATCAAAGACATCTTGATTGACGGCAAAACTACCTGTATTGTAGTCTCTAAGAGCGACTTGCCGTCATTCTCAACGTCGACGGATACAGGACACGTAACGGTCATTCCCTCTGCCATTGCCTTACGCACCGTTGCTTCGTCTGCAAAGATACTCGATACGTCTATTGTAACAGGCACGTCTTTCTTGATAGTACCGTCACTAGTCTTGAATTTGAGAAGCGTCGGATAACATCTGTCTAATGGCACGTTACCGTAGAAATAGTACTTCCAATCAAATACTACAGACTTGTTGGAATCTGCCAATTCGACGATATCCGTAGGTAATACGTCTACTTCAATGCCGTACATCTTCCATTCGTTATACTCGCCGGCATTAAGAACCGCAGACGCCATATACTGTCCGCCCTTAAGGTCAATCGTCACACCGGAGATATCCCACTCGCTTACTTTTGCCGTATATTTGAGTTGTTCTTTGCCATTGTAACCTACGACAGTTATCTCGTTAGGGAAGGATTCTCCCTTTGCGTATTCAATGAAGTCCGTCTCGATATAATTGAGTTCGTTATACTCAATATAGTAGATATCAAACGGCGTAAACTCAACAGTTAGCACCATATCGCGCTCATATTGCGTTCCTGCGCCTACGTGTACGTCTACTTCATAGGTATTTGGCTTTTGCAACTCCTGTCTCGTCATTGCCTTTATAGCCTCAAAGTTATAGGTCGCAGGCAAATTGCGATAGAATGAGTCGTTGACTTTGACTTTTATCACTCCGCTTGTCTCAAGCGAATTGATGACGTCAAGATAATCATAAGCGTTGAGTACCAACTTATCGAGAGTGATATTCTCTTCTTCAAAATCGATAGTAAATTCACACGACTTTTCTCCAAGCGTTACGCTTGCATTATTTTGTTCATTTACTCTGCCGTTGCAAAGTATCTCTACGCCGGTGATAAGTCTTTCCGTTCCGTCGGTGAATACTGCCGTAACGTAATTAGGTATATCTCTCATCGCCTTGACTTGCATATCCTTGACGTATTCTACCTCGGCAGTATGCAACGTGACTTTTACTTCAATAGACGTTTCCCAAGCTCTTCCGACAAAGATATATTCGCCGTCCGCATAGTCTGCAATATTGGCGCTGAAATCAGCAAGTTTTACATTTTTGTCTTTAAGCGTCCACGTAATATTCTGCCAACTTTCTTTTTCCCAATTTGTTCCCGTGTATTTTCTTGCTCTCGTCTCAAACATATCAATGAGATTTCCGCCGAGATTAGGATTGAAGTAGATATTCGTTGCTTGATTCTCCCAACTTACTACTTCATCAGTTTTTCTGTTGAAGATATAGATACCGAAACCTAGAGCCTCTTCACCTCCCGGATTGGATCCTATTGCCGAAATATTGGCAAGTTTTCCGTCAGTCAAAGATACGTTGACTGTCAAATCTTCGATATTCGGAAGCGGTAAAAATCTGCCGACAAGCGAATGTACTTGATCCTTGATTTCCGAACTACTTGCTATTCCGCTGACTATTTGACCTATTAGACCTATATTGCCGGCGGCTTTTGTTACTTGCTCCTGTATCAAAGGCAAAAGCAACTTGCTGTACATATCATTGAAGAATACGTCTTTATTCTCGTTGTCATAGTTTATCGTTATGAGTTCTGTTTTACCCGTCATACTCGACATATCCATATCAGTAAATACGCCTTGCAGCATATCTTTGAGAAGTTTGCTGATATATGAGCCGTTTATATCTACGTCAACGTCGACATCCATACTGCCGGAAAGAGTAATCTTCACTCCGGGAAGTATTCCTTCAATTGGAGTAGCAGGCTCGCTCGGCTCATTCGGTTGTGTAGGTTCGCTAGGCTCAACAGGATCTGTGGGATCAGTTGGAGTAACAATCGGCTTTTGCGGTGGCAATGCTCCGTCAGGCACTTCTATTGCCCCGCCGAAATCTTCATTCTCGCCGTCCGCACCGTCTCCGAAAAGTCCGCTCAACGCATTGACAAGCATTCCCTTAAGATCGACATTTTCGATTGGTATATTTAACAAATCACCAGTCACGGTATATATTGGCGCCCAACTAGCACCTATTACATATGTTAGCATTTTAGCCGTACCCTTGACTTGAACTTTCTTTCCGTCAAAGTCGATAAATCCAAACAAGAGCGCTTCTGATGTTGCTTCCGTCCACCCCGAATATATTATAAGCACAATAGACTTATAAGGAGCCTCCAAACCGTTGTCGAGCAGTTCAGACTTTTCAGGCGTTGCTTTTGAATTACGAATAACGATTCTTGTCTTGTTCTCGTGCGTCGGATAATCCACGTTGTTGTTGTAAAGATCAAGAGTCAAGTTGAGTCTCTCGGACACGAGTATGCTGTCTACAAGCATTTCTGCGTCAACTGCGTTGTACTCTCCGTACTCTGCCTTTGGTAAATTTGCGATTACGTCTTGTATTCTGTTAGCCGACTGACTCTCTTTGCCCAATGACATAGACAATCCAAGTTTTGCGGCGTTACCGAGCCCAAGTTGAGCGTTGACAGAGCCGTCAAAATTGAGATGCGCGTCAAGATCAACGTCTATACCAAGATCCATTGAAAGCATTCTCATTATCAATGTGACGAAATAACTGTCGACTGCCACGCCTATATAATCGCTGCCGATTTCAACGCCTGAAGAATATGCCGACATAGCCATTGCAGGAGCAACTTCTTCAATAAAGTCTTCATTGAACTTATCTGCGCCCAACAATCCTCTCAACATTTGGAAGAGATCTACGTGAGTCAAGCAGAACTTCATAAAACCAAGTCCCGACAGATCTACGTATGTGCTGTCATTTTCGTTGTAAGCGGAAATAAGAATATCTCCGTTTGGCGTAATAAGTTCGAGCAATATTCTGCCTTCGGCATTTTCCTCGTCATAGTTGGTCGCTACACGAAGTTTGAATACGCCGTCATAGTTGCTCAAATCAAGTGTGATCGGCATCTTAAGGTAAGTGCTGCTATTTGCAACCGCCATAATGTTGTTGATAACAGGCGTCAAGTTGACTGTTGTATCGACAGTGGAAAGATCGAGATCCAGGCTCAAATCCAAGTCGGAGAGCAATGAAAGCGCAAAACTCATTATAACACTCTCTATATCGGTACTGTAATCCTCAATATTGCCTATGTTGTCTTCTATATCCTGTCTCGAGACTTTAGCCTTGCCTATAAAGAAGTTTTCTGCTCTCAAAGTCAATACGTCCATTGCCTTTACTTCAACGTACTCTATTCCGCCTTTGTATAATCCTAGAACCAATTCGCCAAAGAGCGGCAAATCTAAATCTATCTTTGCAATATCCGAAATTGCTTTAAATAATACTTCGTCTATTACTACGGTTATTTTATCACCTGTCAAAATTACAGAATTCTCAAAACCAACAAGTTTTAGGACTCCCATTATTACGCTTTGAATCGACGGTGACAATATTGTTTCTCCACTCTCGTTTACGCTTGCCGTAAGCATAGCGCCGGACGGAACGCTTGGAGCAAATTCCGTACCCAAGAATCCGTCTATCGCTTTAGTTACCAAATCTACAAGTTTGGATATATAATCTTTTAAATCAAGCGGGATTGCCACGTTAATTCCGCCTTCGGCAAAGCCGTTGACGCCGTCGGCAAGAGCCTTGACGTAAAGTTTTCCGTCGAGGTAATTTATTCTTACAAGTTCGTTTGTGCCTGCCCACAATACTGCGTTGACATAGTTTTTATCCTCGTCAAGTCCGTCAAGATTGGGATCAAGAGACGCTTTGATATCTAATTTGTACTCTGCGTCGCCGTCAAGCATCAATATACCCTCACCGAAAATTGGCTTAGGCAAAAATTCGTCAATCACAGCGCCAATATCGAAAGATTCGCCGTTGGTGTCTATTGTGAGAGTAAAGTCAGCGTTTAGATTACCAAGCGTCAATACCTCGTAATTTTCTAGTCCGTCAGGAATATCAAGCGTCACTGGCGCGTCTGAGAAGACGAGAGCGCTTTCTAAACCGACTATCGTCTGTCTGTAATTTTCACTTTGAGGATCATTGTCATATAATTCGACGTTGAATTCGTTCAACTTACCGTTGTCAATCGTTGCCACAAGTTTTCCGTCCATAAGCGGTACCATTGACAATAATTCGCTTACAAAGGATATATCCAATCCTTCGGGCAAGAAATTGCCGATTATGCCGCCCGGTTTAAGCAACGTGCTTATAGGATTTATAAATCCTTGAACGTCAAGAGCAAGTTCAAAGGTCTCCACTCCGTCTGCTTCTTCATACACAATCTTACTAGACGGCGAAAAACCTCCAAGCAATACATCAAGTATCGTCGGAACGAGTGAAACGTAATTACCTAACAAATCTTTAATAATTTCAGAAAGTTTATCCGGCAACTTATCAACTATAGAAGCCAAGTAGTTGGCATCTATTTCGGCAATATTATATACTGTGCCGTCTTCTAACTCAATAAAGAATTTTGAATTTACTATATAGAACGCGAACTTCAAGTCATTTGAGCCTTCAGGTCTGAACACTGCTGATACTTGAATGTCGTCCTCCGCCAAGTTACCTTTGAGTGACATAGTATACCTTTTACCGTTTACGGTCACTGTTCCGGTAAAGTTCATAGATAAGTACTCGCTGGGCATAGACTCAACCATATATCCCACCGCGCCTCTAAAACTCTTAGCATATTCGGGAATAACCGGTTTGTTATCCGGCGGCGTAACTGGCGGCTTCCACGGCGGCTCTTCATTTCCGCTTTCTATTACATCGGGTGGATTACCGCTTGGGATATCCTCCACCGGTTTTTTCTTGCAAGCCACTAATGCCAAAGATAGAATGAATACCACTAAGAGCATCACCGCTATCATCACAAACAATTTCTTGTTGCGCATAATCTCCTCCTTTTGGTGCAATTTCTTGCGTTGCATTCTGCCGCACTGTTTTCCCACACTATATTGTGTGACAAAATGCAAATTAGTGTATACTCGGGCAATTACATTATTATATAGAAATATTAAAAGTTCATTAAAATTTGGAGATTTTTATAAAGATTTTACATTTTTCTCGCTTAAAACTTAAAACTACCTTAAAATATCGCAAAATTTTTGAAAATTATTCCAAAAAAGAAAAGAATATTATGCTTATGGATTTTCTTAAATGGGTTATATCTTGTTAAGAACTTAACAATTGACTTAGGCAATTCAGAAGACTTTAACCAGGTGTCAGTATTGCTCATTTCAAGCAAACATATTGTCTCTTCACCGCCATCTTGACGTTATCTAAAGCATTTTAATGCCCCGCCGCCCTAACCTATCGTCATCTCGAGCGAAGTCGAGAGGTCAGATTTCTCCGCCTCACTGCGTTTCAGTCGAAATGGCATATAGTTTTATCATCTTGGGCAAATCTAATGCCGACTCTTCCAAACTTATCCTCACTTCGAGCATTTCAATATACCGTATCCCTACCTATTGCCGAAAAGTCTAATTCTTAATCTTGTGTCTGGCAAAAAAATCTGATTTAAATTATAAATAAAAAAAGAGCCAACGGCTCTTAATTGTTAAATAAAAACACCAAACTAACAGAAGAAGAAATAGAAACTATACAAAAGCAGATTAGGTTTTTTGTTTTCTTTACTCTCGGATATCTCTACCCTCAAGCGACAATCACACTCTCGTGTAACTGCCTCGACCTAAGTTGTATCCTAAGATACTCCTTAAAAGGAGGTGATCCAGCCGCA
>Ga0209694_1002042_pt1 | contig 18301 bp, 14 predicted proteins | sample GluameincwithD2O_FD_187499 | JGI IMG/M metagenome (GOLD analysis project Ga0209694, IMG submission 187499) | Mouse cecum microbial communities from Vienna, Austria - Glucosamine amended microcosms incubated with D2O (SPAdes) (version 2) | ecosystem: Host-associated > Mammals > Digestive system >... | reverse complement strand
CAGATTGGCTACACCGCTTCTTCCATCCCAGCCTCGCGGCTTTCGACTTGCGGTTCACTACACTTGGCGGCAAATACCCGTGACCGGACTTTCACCGGCTAGATGTGCGTCATGCCCGACACACAACGAAAAAGGACCTCTGATTCCTGTCCGGCATGCCTGCCACAGGAAATCAAAAGTCCTTTCTTGTTTTCAGATCACTGCATAAACGGGTTGTGCGAATGGTCTGAACATCCCCTGATGTACAGACTCAGTCCAGGTCCGCGATCAGTTCCACTTCCACCTTCACGCCTTTGGGCAGATCTTTGACTGCCACACAGCTGCGCGCCGGCTTGTCTGTGATGAACTCGCCGTATACCTCGTTGAACGCCGCAAAATCATTGATATCCGCCAGAAAACAGGTGGATTTGATCACCTTCGTGAAATCCGTCCCGGCTGCTTCCAGCACAGCCTGCAGGTTTTTCATGACCTGTTTCGTCTGGCAGCGGATGCAGCCTTCTTTGATTTCGCCGGTTTCCGGAATGATGGGGATCTGTCCGCTGGTGTACAGCACCCCGTGACAGGCCACCGCCTGGGAGTAGGGACCGATCGCTGCCGGTGCCTGGTCTGTATGAATCTTTTCCATGATATCTTCCTTTCCGGATCTGCTTTGCTTCCCGATCCGTGATGTTCTGCCGGTGCTTTTCTCAGTCCAGCACCCGGAAACCGGCATCCGCGAGTCCCTGCCGGACTTCCCGGATGTGGGCCCGGTCACGGGTTTCCACGCTGATCCGCAGCACACAGGCTGTGATGCTGGAGCCCTCGCTGGCCTTTTCATAGGCAACCGTCTGCACATTGGCCCCGAGTTTGCCAAGGATTCCGGATACAGCCGACAGCTGCCCGGGTTTGTCCTCCAGCTCAATGGCCAGCACATCGCTTCGACCGCTGGTCATGAGACCCCGTTCGATGATCTTCGAGAGAATCGTCACATCGATGTTTCCCCCGGAAACCACGCACACGATTTTCTTCAAGTCCTGCGGCAGCTTGTCAAACATCACCGCCGCCACGGACACTGCCCCGGCTCCTTCCGCGATCAGCTTCTGCTGTTCGATCAGCGCCAGAATCGCCGCGGCGATTTCATCGTCGTTGACCGTCACAATGCCATCCAGATAGTCCCGGCACAGGGCGAAGGTGTTGTCTCCCGGTTCCTTGACCTTGATGCCGTCTGCCACAGTGGTCACTTCCTCCAGACAGACAACCCGTTCTTCCTCCAGGCTGGCCGCCATGCTCGCGGCCCCCTCTGCCTGCACGCCATAGACTTTGATGTCCGGACGCAGTGACTTCACCGCAAAGGCGATGCCGGATGCCAGGCCGCCACCGCCAATGGGCACAACCACTGCATCCGCGTCCTGGATCTGGTCCAGAATCTCCAGGCCAATGGTTCCCTGCCCGGCAATCACGAGTTCATCGTTGAAGGGATGCACGAATGTGTATCCTTCCTCCTGTGCCAGGCGCAGCGCTTCCTCGTAGGCATCATCATAGACCCCGGGCACCAGCTTCACCGTGGCGCCATAGGCCTTGGTGGCTTCGACTTTGGAAATGGGAGCACCGTCCGGCAGGCAGATGATGGAGGGAATGCCGTTGGCTGTGGCAGCCAGCGCAACCCCCTGTGCATGATTGCCCGCGCTGCAGGCCACCACCCCATGCTTTCGTTCCTCGTCCGTCAGCTGGGAGATCTTGTAATAGGCACCCCGCAGCTTGAAGGACCCGGTGTTCTGAAGGTTCTCGGTTTTCAGGAACACCTCCCGTCCCGGCGCGATCTTCGGTGCCAGGATCAGGTCCGTCTGACGGGCCACATCCCGCAGCACATACCGTGCATGATAGACTTTGTCCAGTGTCAGCATTCCGTTTCTCCTCCCTTGTCCTTTGCAGCGAGCTGATCCACCAGCTGCCTGGCAGCCCGGGCACTGCGGCCGGCTTTTCGCAGGGCGAACTGTTCTGCCAGCTTGACCAGGTCCTTTTCCCGGATCCCCTCCCGCTTTGCGAGAGAATCCACGATCTGCAGATACAGCGCCTTGTCCGGTTTTTCGAAGTATACCCGCAGCCCGAACCGTTCGGAGAGAGACACCGTTTCCTGCATCGTATCCTGTCGGTGGATTTCGTCGCCCTCCCGCGCCTGGAAGGTTTCCTTGACAATGTGCCGGCGGTTGCTCGTGGCGTAAATCACCGTATTGCGGCTTCTCGTGCTGGCACTGCCCTCCAGGACAGCTTTCAGTGCGGCAAAGTCATCATCGTTTTCGCGGAAACTCAGGTCGTCTATGAACAGAATGAACTTCAGCGGCTGCCCCGCCAGTTCATCCAGCAGACCCGGCAGCAGGTGCAGGCTGCTTTTGTTCAGCTCGATCAGCCGGATTCCTTCATCCCGCAGCTCGTTGGCCACAGCCTTCACCGTGGCCGATTTGCCGGTCCCGGCATCACCATACAGCAGGATATTGGCAGCCTTTGCACCATTGGCCAGGGCCTGTGTGTTGTCCAGCACTTCCTGCTGCTGGCGCTTGTAGCCCACCAGATCTGACAGCTTCACCGGATCGGGGTTTGTCACAGGCAGCAGCCGGTACCCGGCATCCGTTCTGTCATCCGCCTCCAGCCGGAACATGTGCCATTTGGCAAAGGCCCCGAACCCATGGCGGCTGACGGAAGACACACGCTCCAGCCACAGGGGGTACAGACTGCACTCGTCTTCCACGGTATACCCGGCTTTGTAGCCATAGATGTCAAAAAAACCCGGAGAGAGCAGCGCCATTTCCGACAGAGCATAGAGCTCTGTCTTGGCAGCCGAGAGCATCACCGCCGGAATCATCTTCTGGCGGCTTGCCAGTTTCACACAGCCGGTTTCCAGCGAGAGGACCTGTTCCCGGAAATACCGGGTCCAGTTTGTGTTTCCCGTTTCATAGAGCTCATGCACAAACAGTGCATAGCTCTCCGGCGTGGGGTCCTTCAGCAGTTCATAAAATGCATGGATCACCGGATCCTCTTCGAGTCCCCGGAACAGGGCGAAGCACCGGGTCCAGCCGTAATAGTCCCGCGGCGTCATCAGCGGTTGATCACGGCGCCTTTGTCCGCGCTGGATACCATGGATGCATACCGCTTCAGGTAGCCCTTCACGTTTTCTTTCTTTTTGATGGGCATTTCCTGCTTCCGCTGTTCGATCTCGGCTTCAGGCACCAGCAGTTCGATGGTGTGGTTCGGGATGTCAATTGCGATCCGGTCCCCGTCCTTCACATAGGCGATCAGTCCTCCGTGCACGGCTTCCGGCGATACATGGCCAATGGATGCCCCGCGGGTGGCCCCGGAGAAGCGGCCGTCTGTGATCAGTGCCACTTCCTTGTCCAGTCCCATGCCGGCAATGGCAGAGGTCGGAGACAGCATTTCCCGCATGCCCGGGCCGCCTGCAGGCCCTTCATAGCGGATCACGATCACATCGCCGGCTTCGATTTTGCCTCCGAAAATGCCGGCAATGGCCTCTTCCTCGCTGTCAAATACCTTGGCGGGTCCTTCGTGCACCAGCATTTCCGGCGCCACGGCACTCTGCTTCACCACGCAGCCATCCGGCGCCAGATTGCCCCGGAGCACCGCAATGCCCCCGGTTTTTGAATAGGCGTTCTCTGGCTTGCGGATGACCTCCGGATTCAGGTTTTCGTGCCCCTGCAGGTTTTCCTTCATGGTTTTTCCGGTGACTGTCATTACACTGGTATCCAGCAGACCCAGCTGATCGAGCTCATTGAGCACCGCATACACCCCGCCTGCCGCGTTCAGGTCTTCCATATAGGTGGGACCGGCCGGGGCCAGGTGACACAGGTTCGGGGTCACGGCCGAAATCTCATTCGCCAGATCCAGGTTGATGTCCACGCCGCATTCATGAGCGATCGCCGGCAGGTGCAGCATGGAGTTCGTGCTGCATCCCAGTGCCATGTCCGCCGTCAGGGCGTTGCGGAACGCAGCTTCCGTCATGATATCCAGCGGACGGATGTCCTTTTCAATCAGGTTCATGATCTGCATGCCTGCATGTTTGGCCAGCTCGATCCTGGAAGAGTACACCGCGGGGATCGTGCCGTTGCCCGCCAGGCCCATGCCCAGCACTTCTGTCAGACAGTTGTGGGAGTTCGCAGTATACATTCCGGAGCAGGAACCACAGGACGGGCAGGTGTTCAGCTCATATTCCTTCAGCTTTGCCTCGTCGATCTTGCCCGCTTTGTATTTGCCCACGGCTTCGAACATGCTGGACAGGGAGGTCTTGTGGCCGTCAATGCGTCCCGCCAACATCGGCCCCCCGGAGACAAAGATTGTCGGCAGGTTCAGACGTGCTGCAGCCATGAGCAGACCGGGAACATTTTTATCGCAGTTGGGCACCATGACCAGGGCATCAAAGGCATGGGCCAGGGCCATGGCTTCCGTGCTGTCGGCAATCAGGTCCCGGGTCACCAGGGAATACTTCATGCCCTCATGTCCCATGGCAATGCCGTCACAGACCGCAATGGCCGGGAACACCACCGGAGTGCCGCCTGCCATCGCAACGCCCATTTTCACCGCATCGGTGATTTTGTCCAGGTTCATGTGCCCCGGCACGATTTCATTCCAGGAAGACACGATGCCCACCAGGGGCCGCCGCATTTCCTCCTCTGTCATTCCCAGGGCATGCAGAAGGCTGCGCTGGGGTGCCTTCTCCTGCCCGGTTTTCATATTGTCACTTTTCATATCGCTTACCATCATCACTTTCTGTCAGCCAGGGTCAGAGCTGTTCCCTGCCGGAACCGGCTCTGTCTGGTTCTGTATATGGCAATAAGGACAGTGAAGCACTGTCCTTATTGCGGTTGATTCATCCCGGCGTCCTCTCCTGATTACAGGGTCCGTATCAGAGCTTTTGAAACCGGGTCTGAATGCCCGGATCTGCGGTCCTGGGAGAGCGCAAACCCCGTTTGTGTTCCGGGGAATGTCAGATCAGTTGTTGATCAGTTTGTCTTCGTCGCTCCAGCTGTACAGCGCACGCACTTCTTCGCCGACTTTCTCCGACGGGTGCTCCGCAGCCAGCTTGCGCAGGGCACGGAAGTGTGCCTGGTTGCCCGCATTGGACATTTCCACCAGGAAGTCCTTCGCAAATGTGCCGTCCTGGATGTCCTTCAGGATCTTCTTCATGGACTTCTTCGTCTCATCGGTGATGATCTTCTCACCGGTGATGTAGTCTCCGTATTCCGCTGTGTTGGAAATGGAGTAGCGCATGCCCGCAAAGCCCGACTGGTAGATCAGGTCCACGATCAGCTTCATTTCGTGAATGCACTCGAAGTACGCATTGATGGGGTCATAGCCGGCTTCGCACAGTGTCTCGAATCCTGCCTGCATCAGCGCAACCACACCGCCGCACAGGACTGCCTGTTCGCCGAACAGGTCGGTTTCGGTTTCTGTCCGGAATGTGGTTTCCAGCACACCTGCACGGCTGCCGCCGATGCCGGCTGCATAGGCCAGACCCAGGTCCAGGGCATCACCTGTGGCGTCGTTTTCCACGGCAATCAGGCAGGGAACGCCTTTTTCCGCTTCATATTCGGAACGCACCGTGTGGCCAGGGCCCTTGGGCGCGATCATGATCACATTGACATCCTTCGGAGGCTGGATCAGACCGAAGTGGATGTTGAAGCCGTGGGCAAACGCCAGTGTCTTGCCGGCTGTCAGGTTCGGCTTGATTTCAGATTCATAGACTGCTTTCTGCTTTTCATCGGGAATCAGCACCATGATGACATCTGCCGCTTTTGTGGCATCCGCAACACTCATGACTTCCAGACCCTGTTCACGGGCCTTGTCGGCGGACTTCGATCCTTCATACAGACCGACAACCACGTCCACACCGGAGTCCTTCAGGTTCAGGGCATGGGCATGACCCTGGGAGCCATAGCCAATGATGGCGACTTTCTTTCCGTTCAGCTTGTTCAGGTCACAGTCCTGCTGGTAATAGATTTTTGACATGTCTTTACTCTCCTTCTTTGCTGTCTTCTGTATTTTCACGCCTCAGATAGTGACAGCCGCGTTCCAGCGCCACCACCCCCGTCCGGCACATTTCAAGAATGCCGTAGGGCTTCACGATTTCAATGAATGCATCAATTTTCGAGGTTTCCCCGGTGATTTCCACACACAGTGTGTTGGGGGAAAGATCAATGATTTTCGAGCGGTAGATATCCACTGCCGACAGGATATCGGAGCGGGTTGCCGGCGAGTTTTTCAGCTTGATCAGTGCCAGCTCCCGCTTCACGGATGCATCCCGTTCCATGATTTTGATTTCCTTCACGTTGTACAGCTTGGCCAGCTGTTTCACGATCTGCCGGCGGGTGGTTTCGTCTCCCTCCGCACTGATGGTCATGCGGGAGAAACACGGGTCTTCTGTTTCCCCGACGGTCAGGGAATGAATGTTGAATCCCCGGCGGGTGAACATCCCCGAAATTCTGGACAGGGCGCCGGATTCGTTTTCCACCAGGATCGCAATTTCAAAGTGTTCCATCTGCTCCATGCTTAGACCTCCGTGATGATGTCGTCAAAGGAGCCCCCGGGGGGCAGCATCGGAAGAACGAATGCATCCGGATCAATGGCCACATCCACCACCACCGGTCCTGTGTGGGCAAATGCTTCGGCCATGACCGGTCTCAGTTCCTGCCGGTTCATGATTCTCAGTCCTCTGGCACCGAAGGCTTCAGCCAGCTTCACGAAATCCGTCTGCCGGTTCAGGGTGGTCTGGGAATAGTGTTTGTCGAAGAACAGATTCTGCCACTGCCTGACCATGCCCAGCACATTGTTGTTCATGATCACGATCACCAGCGGGGTGTTCTGACTCACGGCGGTAGCCAGTTCATTCAGGTTCATGCCGAAGGAACCGTCACCGGTAAAGAGCACCGTTTTCTTTCCTGTGGCCTGGGCAGCTCCGATGGCGGCGCCCATGCCGAATCCCATGGTTCCCAGACCGCCGGAGGTGATAAAGGTCCGGCGCTTGTGGAAGGGATAGTACTGGGCTGTCCACATCTGGTGCTGTCCCACATCTGTGACCACCGGGGTGTCGGCCTCCGTATGACGGGCGACTTCCCAGATCAGGGAATGGGGTGTGAGCTCCTTTGGATCCAGCGTGGCTTCCAGCTGTTCCTCGCCAATCGCCCGCAGGGCATCCAGCCGGGCGTTCCACGCCGGATGACGGGCTGGCTGAACTGCTTCGATGAGCGCTGTCAGGGCCTCCTTCAGGTCCCCGCCAATCCCCAGATCGGAGGATATGTTCTTGTCGATTTCCGCCCGGTCGATGTCCACGTGAATGATGCGGGCGCCTTTTGCATATTTGCTGACATCGCCGGTGGCACGGTCCGAGAACCGGGCTCCGATGGCAATGATGAGATCCGCTTCATCCTGTCCCACGGAAGCCGGATAATGACCGTGCATACCCACCATGCCCAGGAACCGTTCGTTGTCGTTGTCGATGGCAGAGAGGCCCATCAGCGTGGAACCGATGGGTGCATCGATTTTTTCGGCCAGTGCCAGGACTTCCTCCGAGGCATCTGCGGTGATGACACCACCGCCTATATAAATATAAGGAGAGACGGCTTCGGCAATCATGTCCGCCGCTGCCTGGATTTTTCTGAGCTTGACCGGTCGCTGTGCTTCCTTTTCCACCACCGGCACCGGTTCATATTCCTGCATCTGGACCTGCACATCCTTGGGGATGTCCACCAGCACCGGACCGGGCCGGCCGGATTTTGCGATCCGGAAGGCTTTCCGGATGGTGTCCGCCAGCTCTGTATAGTCCTTGACGAAGAAATTGTGTTTGGTGACCGGCAGCGTGACACCGGTGATGTCCACTTCCTGGAAACTGTCCCGGCCGATCAGAGCATTGGGCACGTTCCCGGTAATGGCCACCAGCGGCGTGGAATCCAGGTACGCCGTGGCGATGCCGGTTACAAGGTTTGTCGCACCGGGGCCGGAAGTGGCAATGACCACGCCCACATCCCCCGTGGCTCTGGCGTAGCCGTCCGCGGCATGACAGGCACCCTGTTCGTGGGCTGTCAGCACGTGATGGATGCGGTCTTCCCGCTTGTACAGGGCATCATACAGATTGATGACCTGTCCGCCCGGGTATCCGAACACAGTCTTTGTTCCCTGCTCAATCAGAGTTTCAATTACAATATCCGCACCACTAAGCAGCATTCATATCCCTTCCTTTCCCTTCAGACAATGTATGTTCATTCTACACCAAATGAAAGGAATGACCAAACCCGTTTTCAGAAAGTTTCACCCAATGTTTCAGGCGTCTTTCTTGATTGCCACAGCCCGCCGGTTCATCGCTTTGCTGCCGGATCGAAGACAGATAAAAGCCCCGCCATCTTCAGCAGATGACAGGGGGCACCGTATCTTGTGTGGCATGCAGTGACTCGAATGCAGTCCATCATCGGGATCCTGCAGGAAATCCCTGCCCATTGAGGCTGTCAGCAGGCTTGCGCTGTTTCTGCATCCACCGATAGACATCGCTGACAAAAACCGTGGTACCGGCCAGGATCACCGGACAATCCTGCCTGGCTGGACCCCGGTCACAAACTGTTTCCCACAGCCTGTCTGCCAGGGCGGCGTCCATCGAGGGACACCAGTTCACAGGAACCCCCAGATTCCAAAGGATACGGCACTGGTCTTCGGTGATCCGGTAATGACCGGAGGTCACGGGACAAATCCGGATTTCCCCGGCAAAGGGGGCCAGGATGCGGGCAGTGCCGGCAGGATCCTTGTCATCCGGAACAGCCAGAACCAGAAGGGCATCCTTCACATTCAGTGCCCTGAGGGAGTCCGCCAGCTGACATGCAGATTCCCGGTTGATGCAGGCATCCAGCAGCCAGAGCGGCGAGCGGCGCAGCACTTCCTGACGACCCGCAAAATCCAGTGACTTCAGCAGAGCCGGATCGGAGGGTTTTCCTGTCATTACTTCCAAAGCCGCCAGCGCCAGGGCACAGTTTTCTGCCTGGAATGCCGCCAGGGTGGGCAGCAGCACATCCTGGTATTCATTGTCCGGGGTATGGACATCAAAGCGGATCCCGTCTTCGGTCCGCTGCAGATTCGATGCCCTGAAATCCCGGCCATATTCCAGCACACGCACCCCGAGACTTTGGGCTCTGTCACGGAAGATTTTGCGCACCGCCTGATCCTGACGGGCCATGACCAGGGCCCGGGTCCCCGGCTGAAGGATATGCGCCTTGTCCCGGGCGATGGCTTCCAGACTGCCCCCGAGTTCACGCAGGTGTTCCTTGAAAACCGGCGTCACCAGGGCTGTCTCATGGGGGATGCTGCCCACATCATCGAACTGCACACCCTTGCCGCATTCAAAGACCTGGAACGCGGCATGGTTTTCCTCAAAATACAACCGGGCAGTCATGGCCTGGCTGCCAATGGGGCTGATGAACTGCCCTGACGGGACAGCCACTGTATCCAGACAGGCTTTCGCTTCGCCCACCAGGCGGCTGAAGTCCCTGCAGCCGATCATGGAGCCGCCCAGCCGGATACGTTCCCGGAAATCCAGAATGTGGGGACTGGTCAGCAGGCCGCAGGGACCCTGTTTTTCCAGAAGAGCCGCCAGCATCCGGGCGGTGGAGCCTTTGCCTTTGGATCCGGTGACCAGGGCCGTCGGAACGGAAACAGGTTTCGAGAGCCAGGATGCCGTCAGTTCCGGATGGCGCTTCCGGGAATCCGGCACATCCCACTGTCTGTCCGGACCGGCCTTCTGCCAGGAGGCGTAGATATAGTCCACCGCCTGTTCACAGGTCATATCCGGTACCGGTTCCTGATTCCCCTGCATATCCACAGCCGGTCCCCGGTTTTCTTCCTGCTGTTTCATCACCGCACCTTTTCCCTTTCTTCCCGCAGCACAAAGTACACCAGCACCGGCGCTGCCAGGGCGGAGACCGCCAGCGAGGTCCAGACATCCGGGAGCACCTCGGAAACCGCCAGCAGGGTACCCAGGATCGTCATTGCCTGCACCTGGGAGTACTTGGACAGGATATGATTCATGTTTCTTCCGACCGTGACCACATCATTGACGGAATTCATGCCCAGTTTCAGCCTCGCGGGAGCCGGAAGACCGATCTGACCGGAATCCACGGTTTCACAGTTCAGGACCCGCAGCGAAAGGCTGTCACGTCCGTACCGGATGATGACCTTGTCATTTTCCCCCACGCCCAGAAGGGTCATCATGTCCGGGTTCAGCCTGGCGATGCTGTTGCGGTCATCCGTGTCCTGCGTCCAGGTGACTTTCAGGTCGAATTCAGCAGTCCCGATCATGTGTTCCAGCAGCCGGTTCCAGAGCTTTGCCGGCAACGGCCGGCGGATCATTCGCCGGGGCCTGCGCAGGATCTCCGCGCGATGAAACAGAGGCGACTGTGTCTGCAAAACCGCCAGGTCCTGATACAGCCGGGATTCGGGATCCAGTGCCGCATCCAGGTCATAGAACATCTCCGATTCCACCGGATGATAGGTCTGCGTCATCAAGTCCCGCTGTTCAGGGGTCATTTCCTCCAGCAGCCGGACATAGCTTTCCTTGCGGATCCGCGCCACCGGATAACTGGCCCAGCCCATCAGGATCCGGTAGTACCGGGGAACCATGACTTTCCGGGCAGGTTTTCCGTTTTTCACCACCCGGCCATGGTCCTGATAGTCGCTGCCTTCAAATGGCAGGTACATCCGGGTATCTGTCAGGGGGTTGTACAGCCAGAAATCACTGTCCGCCGCTTCCGGTTCCAGATCCTGGTACAGCAAGGAAGAAAAATACACCCGGCTGATCTGATCGGCCTTAGGCAAGCCCAGGTCGTAGTTTTCTTCAAAATCCGCGCCCACCAGCAAAGGCGCTCCTTCCAGCCCCGGGGTTTCTTCCGTGCCTTCGATCCACTCCCTTCCATACAGTGTGCGGATCAGGCGGTTGGTCAGCAGGATCTTGCCTGTTTCCGGCTTTTCACTGCCTGCAGCCGGGTTGGTCCACAGTGTGGCCTGCGCTCCCTGGGGTCCCACAGCCTGCAGCCGGGAAAAAGGGGGAAAATCCGGCGTCACGACCCGGTCCTGCGGCTTGTGCCTGACTGCCCGGCCCAGGCGGCAGACCCGGTAGCGTGTATCGTAAGGTATGTTCTCCAGTGCTGCCAGACACTCCCGGTCCATGGGATCCAGGATCACTCCCTGCCTTGTGGCTGCCACCTTCACGGGTTTCTTTTTCCAGTCACACCAGGCCTGCAGCCAGTCAGCCGCCAGAGCCGCTTCCGGTAAAACGCCCTCGTAAAACAGAGTTTCAGAGGAAGATCCGGATCCTTTGACAGCTTCGGCACCATTTGAAGCTTCGGTCCCCCGGCTTGCGCCTGCACCGGTCTCCATCTTTCCGTCTGCCGGCATCACAGGGACCATCACACCGTCAGCAAACCGCAGCATCTCAGGCACAGGAAATCACCAGGTCTTTCAGGGCATTCAGCAGCATGGCCAGGTTTTCCGGGTTGTCCGGATCCCGGTATTTCCGGTTGATTTCCAGCTGCAGGGCCGGCACCTTCAGGTCCCGGATACAGAACCGGGTCACGGTTTCGGTTTTCGCCGCCGAAAACAGCCGGTCGCTCCAGATCTTCTCCGGGCTGAAACCCTGAGTCAGAAAACACAGACGGGCTTTCTGCACCAGCGGGCTTTTCCCTTCCCACCCCGGGCCGGTTCCCAGTTCCACATCAAAGGGCTGCGAGGCTTTTGCGCCATGAAGATCCAGCACCACTTTCACCGGGTCATCCTGCAGGATCCGCGCGAGCTCCTGTTTGTAAGGGCTGATGGATGCCGGATCGTGGTTTCCGTCTGCATCAGGGGACTGTCCAGCCGCCAGTACGGCACATCCGGTTTGTGCATGCAGCCACAAAGCCAGGGCCCCGGTGTACAGATCCGCGTTTTTTTCCCTGCCATCCCGCCAGTGCGTCACTGCATGCGGCGCTGAGACCAGCACCGGAATGCTGCCCGGAAGAACCAGCAGCGGCGGCAGGCTCCCTGACTGAAATGCCTGTTCCAGATCCTGGATGTCATCAAAATTCATGCTTGTCATAGTGTTTTCCTTTTAATACAGCAGCAGCAAATTTCAGCGATCCGCAGTACAGTGCCGGTTTGTCTGATGACAGGGCTTCCTCCAGGGAAACCAGGTCCAGGCCGAATTGTGCTGACAGTTCTTCCAGATCCGCCAGCCTTCGGGTGTCAAAACGGACCAGAGTCACGGCTTTTCCCGTCTCCAGAAGCCTTCTGATCATCTCCGATGCCTGTTTATCCGCCAGCACAGAGAAGAAAATGCGCTCCACCCCGGGCAGAGATCGGCAAAGGGCTTCGATGCCTTCGGGATTGTGGGCGCCGTCCACGACCTGGAGGGGATCCTGGCTGACAGCCTGCATCCGTCCTGGCCAGAAGAAGTTCTTTTCTGCCTGTTCCAGCGGTTTCACAGGAATGTTCGCTGCCGTCAGCAGCGCTGCTGCCAGTCCCAGGTTGGCTTCCTGGTACTTTGGAAAGTCCTCGGGCAGCGAAAGAGCCGGAACTTTGGTCAGAAGGGTTCCGGCCTGGGCCGCTTCGCGGGAAAGAATTTCAAAAAGTGCCGGATCCTGTTCTGCGGTGAGTGCGGGAATGCCGGGTTTGAAGATGCCGGCTTTGGCTTTTGCGATTTCTTCCAGAGTGCTGCCCAGATACTGCATATGGTCCCGGCCAATGTTGGTGATTCCCGTCGCCAGGTAGTCCAGTGCGGTGGTCGCATCCCTTCCACCACCCATGCCGACTTCCATCAGTGCCAGTTCCACGCGGTTTTCCGCAAACCAGACCATGGCCATCCAGAGGTCGGTTTCGAACATTGTGAAGTCCTGTTCTTCAAACAGCGGCAGCCAGCGGTCGTATATCGCTTCCCATTGATCTGCCGGGATGGGCTGGTTGTTGATGGTCATCCGTTCGAAGTGGCTGAACATATGGGGCGAGGTAAAGGTGCCGATGACAGGTCTGTCCGCCAGCAGCGACATCCAGGTGACGGTGCTTCCCTTGCCGTTGGTGCCGGCGACCTGGATGGCGGGGATTTTCAGAGTTTCAGGGATATACTGCTGCATGAGACTTCGCAGCTGCTTCACCGGCCGGTTGATGCCGGTGCGGGATTCCAGGGCTGCGATTTTTTCACTGAGTGTCATGGTTCCATTATAGTCAGGTCCGTATAATGGGGCTATGACGATCACAAACAACAGCTGGGATGCACTGATCCGGCGGGAGAAAGAAAAGGACTATTTGAATGACCTGGACTGGGCTTTGGCCCGGGAATACAAGACGAAGAAGATCTATCCGCCGAAGGAGCAGATTTTCGAGGCGCTCAAGAAGACCCCGAAGGAGAATGTGAAGGTGGTGATCCTGGGGCAGGATCCCTATCATGGTGAGGGCCAGGCACATGGGATGGCGTTTTCGGTGAATCACGGAGTGAAGATCCCGCCTTCCCTGCGGAATATGTACAAGGAACTGGAGAATGAATATGATGTGCCGTTTTCCAGGGACGGGAATCTGGAGGACTGGGCGAAGGACGGGGTGCTGCTTCTGAACCCGATCCTGACGGTGGAGGAAGGCAAGCCGCTGTCCCATGAGAAGCTGGGATGGCAGCGGTTTACCGATGAGATCATTGATGAGCTGGAGAAGCAGGAGCAGCCGATCGTGTATCTGTTGTGGGGCAGCAAGGCGAGGCAGAAAAAGGAGCGGATCCATAATCCGAACCATCTGGTGCTGGAGTCCCCGCATCCAAGTCCGCTGTCGGCGAACCGGGGGTTTTTCGGGAACGGGCATTTCCGGAAGGCGAATGAGTTCCTGGAGGCGCACGGGGTGCAGCCGGTGAACTGGACGCGAAGTACGCTGAAGTAGTGGAATGATGTGAAAAGGCCGTCAGGGGTGATCCTGGCGGCTTTTTGGGTGGGGTGCCGATGGTGGGCGGAAGGGTGCATCACAGGGGAGATGAGGGATCGCCGTTTGGGTTTCCGATCTCGCAGTCATTTCAATCCACACATCCCGGATAGGGGATGCGACAAAGGGAACCCCGCTGATGCGGGGACAGGCCGAACTTCTCCCCACACCTACGGGGTTGATCGGAATCACCCCTGCAAATGCAGGGATTCGAATCTCTGCACAAATTATAACAGCAAAAACCAACAAAGAAGCAATTTATCTCGAAAACCTTCTACTTAACCTTAGATTTTGCCTCTCCACTCTGGAGCAGTTCGTTTTCTTTTTCCAGTCGCCGCATGAGCGCTCTATCCTCCAGCAGCAAAACTTCATCCGTCGATATCAATCCGCAATAGTCGTTGATGCACAATTCAACAGCTGCATTCCAGTCATCCTGATTGATGGACTTCAGTTTTCTTTTCCACTTCTTTAAATCACGCTTTCCCACTGTCTGTGCAAAGGCAATTGTCTGAAAGTATATACGTTGGAAGTTTCGGCGATAAATTACGTCTTCCGGATACTCTTTGACCTTCTGCATTGCAGTATTCAGATCATTCAAAAGTACATTCTGGAAATCTGCATCGCTGTTATTACGTTTCCATTCAGAAAGCTTGTATCTCAATTCTATCGATGCTTTTTTAACGTGTGGCCTCAGCCATTGTATGGCCTTATCCCCTACATACGCTCCTACACGAATTGCAAAAGCTGCAAGCATCTCACCCAGAAACTCCGCTAACGCCTGTTCTTCAGGATTTAACCCTCCAAATTCTTCATCTCTGTCACGCAGTCTGTCCAGCTCATCTTCATCAATTGCAATCTTCCCGTCTTTGCGTAATTCATCATGTATAAATTCATCTTTGTCATATCCTCTGAATTTTGCATCGCCGGCTACACGGTTTGTATCATCATCTCCCTGGACACCGTGAAACAAGGAATCATCGTCTTTATCGCGAAAGAGGTGCTTCCCTTCCTCTTCCTGGTGAATAAATACTTTTCCACTCATAATCATTTCCCTGGTTTGTTTTTTTGACTAGTCGGTACTTGGCCTAACGTAATCTTCAGCAGTCAGATTATCTGCCATGAGTTCCGCCTGTGATAAAACCATATCCACAGCATCCGGCAATGCATCTGGCGGATATTTGTAATGCCTAAGCAGCCTCTTCACAGCTCTGCGAATTCCAGCACGGGCACTCTCTTTTTTTCTCCAGTCAATGGATACACTTTTACGTAATGTATCTGTCAGATCTCTGGCAATTGCCACCAGTTCCTTGTTGTCGTAGAAGTCACGAATCGCTTCCGGACGACAGAGTGCATCATAAAACGCCAGTTCTTCTATGGTCAGCCCCAGTGATTTGCCTGCTTCCCTGGCTTTTTTCAATTCTTCCGCAAACTTCATCAATTCCTCGATCACTTCTTCGTTTGTGATCAGTCCATTGATGTAGTTGTTGAGAGACTTCTTCACCTTCTCAGAGAACTCTTCCGACTTAACGATATTGGTTCTTCGATACACTTTGATTTCGTCATTCAGGAGTCGTTTCAACAATTCCAGAGATACATTCTTCTCTTTCATGTTTTTGATCTCATTAAGGAAATCGGGATCAAACAGAGAGAACTTGACATCCTTATCTGCAAACAAGCTGACCACACCTTCTGTTTTTACAGACTGTTTCAGGAGCTCGTTGATTTGATGATTGATTTCTTTTAACGACAGCCTAGAACCGGATCCCTTTTCGGTAATCCTATTGAGCAAAGTTTTAACCGCAACGAAATATCCGGCCTCCATACGATCTTTCTGCGTAACCAGGCTGCTGCAAAGTGACAGTGCCTGTTTCAGAATCTGCGCTTCTCTCGTAAATACAAACTGCGCTCTCTGATGGTCTGGAACATCCCGTTCCTGATGTGTAATGTCAATTACATAGTTGACACCACCCATAATCAGCTTTCCTTTCTCTAGATCTGAGGAATAGAAAAAGCCTGAGTAATCAAACCCATGAAATATACTGCGACACGAGTCCAAAGCATCCATGAATTTTGGATAGGCTTTTGTTGCAATATTGGGATCCCCATAATTCTCTTGATCTGACTTGGTATAGTCATGCATCGCACGCTTCAGCGCTGATGCTATTCCAATATAATCTACGACCAACCCGCCTTCTTTGTCTTGGAAAACCCGGTTGACACGGGCAATCGCCTGCATCAGATTGTGCCCCTTCATCGGTTTGTAGACATACATGGTGGAGAGTGAAGGAACATCAAATCCTGTGAGCCACATATCCCTGACGATTGCAATTTTGAAATTAGAATCGTCGTCCTTAAATTCAGTAGCCAGTTTCTCCCTGTATGCTTTGTTTCCGGTCAAACTGTGCCATTCCTCCGGGTCCTTATTACTCCCGGTCATGACAATTTTTACTTTGGATTTCCAGTCAGGCCGGAGCTCCAGCATTCGTTTATAGATTTTCACAGCAATATCCCGTGAATAAGCCACCACCATTGCTTTTCCGGTCAGGAGATTCTCGCGGTTGTTTTCATAGTGATTGATGATGTCCTTCACCAGGGAATCTATGGTCTGATCATTGCCAAGGATCGATTCCATTCTGCTCAGCTCTTTCTTGCTTTTACTGATGGTTGTTTCGTCCGCGTTATCGGCCAGCAGATCGTATTCTTCATCAATTTCTTTTAATACATCATCATCCAGCTTCAGCTGTACAACACGGCTTTCATAGTAAACAGGCCGTGTTGCTCGATCAGCAACTGCCTGCGTCATATCATAAATATCAATATATTCTCCAAATATAGCTCTTGTGTCCTTATCAGCAGATGAAATCGGAGTCCCTGTAAAACCAATGTAAGTAGCATTGGGAAGGCTGTCCCGGATTCGCTTGGCGGCACCGACAACTGTCTTTGCTTCTACTTGGCCATTTTCTCCTTTTCTCACAACAACCCGTTCTGTCAGGCCATATTGACTTCGATGGGCTTCATCCACCATAACAACGATGTTTTTCCGACTCGACAGGACTCCCCAGTGTTCTTCAAATTTCGCCATTGTGGAAAAGATAATTCCTCCGACCTGCCTGTCCCTGAGAAGATCTTCAAGATTTTTCCGCGATTGGGCTTGTATTGGAGTTTGACGCAAAAAAGACGTGCATTTAGCAAATGTTCCATACAACTGGTCATCCAGATCATTTCGATCCGTCAAAACAACAATTGTAGGAGAATGCATTTTGCTTTCGATCAGATGGGCATAGAAAACCATGGATAACGATTTTCCACTTCCCTGGGTATGCCAGAAAACACCTCCGCGACCGTCTGAGCGGCTTGCGGTCAAAGTGGATTTTACCGCTTTAAGAACCGCATAATACTGATGATACCGAGCCATGATTTTAACGGATTCCGTACCATTTCCCGAAAAAAGTATAAAATTCTGAAATATGTTTAGCAGTCTGCTTTTTTCAAAAATCCCTTCAAAGAATACATCAAAATTGACATGCTGATGATCTTCACTTTGCCCATTCACCGTTTTCCACTCCATAAACTGGTCTTCTCTGGATGTAATGGTCCCCGCAAGCGATGTGGACATATCACTGATTACACAAATCTGGTTATAGTCGAATATAACCGGTATGTCTTTCATATAATTACGCAGCTGTGCATAGGCTTCAGAGAAATCTGTTTCTTCTCTGGCAGGAGACTTGAGCTCAATTACGACCAGGGGGATCCCGTTCACAAACAGGACAAGATCGGGCCGCTTTATCTTATATCCCTCAACTGTGAACTGGTTAATAACCGTGAAGGTGTTATTTTCCGGATGCAGATAATCAACCAGGTTTACAACTTTGCTCTCTTGCTTGCCGTCAAAGAGATAACTTACCTGGACTCCATTCCGGAGATAGTCTGTGAACATGGCATTTCTTTGAATCAGAGACCCAACTTCCAGATTTATGATTTTTCTTATTGCTTCCTCGATTGCTGCAGAAGGCAATCCTTTATTAATGATCTGCAAAGAAGTCAGAAGTATATCCCGCAGCAATGGGTCTTTATAATCTCGATTCAAATCAGGTCCATACAGATATTCATAGCCCAAATTATTCTGGAAAAGTTCCAACAGAGTATTTTCGTAACTAGACTCATTGTAATAGGTCATACTCTTCCCTCCTTTCGGGAAAAAGACATGTATATGCAGAAAAACAAGAATTTAGCTGAGTTTAATTTCACCGGAGAGAAGCTTAGGGAGCAATGAGTCTCGGATGTTGGCTAATTGGATGTTTTCTTCTTCATTGATTATCATGATATCGATTAGGGGTCTTATCAC
>Ga0209694_1002032_pt1 | contig 18445 bp, 10 predicted proteins | sample GluameincwithD2O_FD_187499 | JGI IMG/M metagenome (GOLD analysis project Ga0209694, IMG submission 187499) | Mouse cecum microbial communities from Vienna, Austria - Glucosamine amended microcosms incubated with D2O (SPAdes) (version 2) | ecosystem: Host-associated > Mammals > Digestive system >... | reverse complement strand
TGCGTAACTCTCGAAACATTGAATCTGCAAACACCTCCATTTTAGATTTATTGCTGAACTCCCTAAAATCCATTATGGCGACATTCCGTTTTTTATCAATAGTGAAGGAATATGGTTCTCCTTTTCCTGATTGAGGGAGAGCCGGGCTTCGTCTTTTTATTTCATCGAAATCAGTTGCCGGATATGTAACTGTTTTGGGCGATTTTTCATTCTTCGGCAGATATACAATATCAAAAGAGTCTGCCGGATAAAGCATGTGACGTAATGCCGGGAAAGAGCTGTCAACGCGCGACAGCTTAAACGGTTCTTTTTCGCCTGCAACGTATGACAGCATGGAATTGATCATATCTTTGCCGTCGAGAATAACTGCGACTGTTTCCGTATTCGTTCTAAGGGTCTCTTTTTCTGTAGAGACTTGAGCCGTTGCGGCCACAGCCACAAGGCACACGATTATTGATGTAATTAGTCTTTTCATTTTATTAGAGATAGTGAAAAAAAGCAGCTCGCGGCCACGGAGCCAATGGCGGCTTTCGAAGGAGTTGAACTGATTCAGCTGCGAAGTTAACTATTATATTTTTATTTCGTTAATTATCGTTCAATTAAATTCAATAATCTAATTTAACCAACAGGTGAGATCTACTACACAACAACCACCGAGAATTGGGCTGTTTCTCTAAACGTAGGGTAGGGTAAATCGGTAAGAAGGATTGGGGTCTAATGTGTTGAAATAGTGTGTTTTATACTTTGGGTGTGTTCTTGCAATATTTGCTACAGAATAATGGTCGAAATTTTGAGTTTATAAAACAATGAAATTCAGTAGATTAACATTTATTAACTGGGGGGGGTACAACTTTGTGAAAATATGTTTAATTTTGCACCCCGAAAAACAAACCAGCCATTATCACCAACTGTGCACACACAGCTACAACAGACCGCCAAATGCTCTCTATTGCTTTTTAGTGATAAGGCATTTACTAAATACAGATTTTGATGAAATCAATAAAGCGATTACTATTGATGCTTGCAATCTCTGTTACAAGCGCCGCGTACGGACAGGACATTGCAGTAAAGACGAATGTCCTTGATGATTTGATACTCGATATCAATATCGGAACCGAGGTAGGATTGGCTCCCAAATGGACTGTGGATATCCCTCTAAGTATTAACGGCTGGAATCTGAGCCATGATCGTCGTTGGAAACATTTGTCTATCCAGCCCGGTGTACGATACTGGTTCTGTGATCGATTCTCCGGACATTTTGTCGGTATTCACACTCATGGCGGCATATTCAACATGGGCGGCTTTGATGGTAAGATTAATATGTTAGGGACGGATTTCTCCAAACTTGCAAACAGTCGTTTTCAGGGATGGTTCATTGGCGGCGGTATCAGCTATGGCTATGCGTGGATGTTGGGAACCCATTGGAACATTGAGGCAGAGATTGGCTTCGGCTATTCTTATTCGCGCTACGACCAGTACCGATGTGCGGGTTGTGGCAAGAAGGTGCGTTCTAATATACCGCATAATTATGTTGGGCCGACCAAGGCTGCCCTTAATATGGTGTATTTGTTTTAAACAGTAAATAATTGTGAAAAGGTTATTGAGTTTGGCTATGCCGGCGATATTCGTTTTGTTCGCCGGTGCCGAAAACGTCGTGACCAATGTGTCTGTCGAAAATCTGAAAATGGAAAGAGACGGCGGTCATATCTGTATTGATATGAACCTTGTCCTTTCTGAACTTGATGTTGAATCAAACAGGAGTGTGCGTTTGTCGCCGTGGCTTCACAAAGGCAGTGATTCAATTCCTCTTCCTGAAGTTGACATACACGGACGGCGCCGGTATTATTACAATCTGCGCAATAACAAAAGTATGATGGTGCCCGGCAAGGACCGCATGGTGTATCTTGCCTCAGAGGCTCCCGAGCAGGTTGCTTATCATGAGTTCTTGCCTTTTCAGGACTGGATGGACGGAGCGACACTTCGTATACAGCGTACCGACAATGGGTGCTGTGGGCACGTTCTGCTGAACGAACACGGCGATGTGGGCATGTATCAGGAGCGTTTTTTCCCCGAACTGCTTTATATCAAGCCCTCGGCTTTACGAGAGAAACGACGCACTCTCGAGGGACGTGCATATATCGACTTCCCCGTCGACCAGACCATAATATATCCGGATTATCGACGCAATTCTATCGAGCTGGCGGCAATCCGGGCGACAATTGACACAATCCGAGATGATGCCGATGCCCGTATAGACACAGTGTGGCTTAAAGGCTTCGCATCGCCCGAGAGTCCGTATTCACACAATACCGATCTTGCCAAGGGACGTACAGAGGCTCTCCGCCACTACATACAGCAGCTGTACCGCTTCGACAATGTGACGATGATAACCGACTTTGAGCCGGAAGACTGGGCCGGATTACGATTGGCCGTCGAAGGATCCAATCTTGACCACCGCAACGAGATACTCAATTTGATCGACTCTGACATGGAGCCTGATAAAAAAGAGGCAAAGATCAAGCGCATGTATCCGCAGGACTACCAGTTCATGCTCCAAACATACTATCCGGCCTTACGCCATACCGATTATAAGGTTTCCTATGTGATACGCACATATCATGACCCTGTAGAAATTCTTGCCGTGATGAAAGAGCATCCTCAGAATCTGAGTCTTGACGAATTCTACATTGCAGCCGCCGACTTGGAACCGGGCAGCGATGAATTTACAGAAGTATTCGAGACCGCAGTCAGAATGTATCCCGAGGATACCCTTGCGAATCTCAACGCGGCAAACGCAGCCATGCGTCAAGGCGATTTAGCGAAGGCGGCCCGATATATCGACAAGGCCGGCGACTCTCCCGAAGCCATTTATGCTCGAGGTGCACTGGCTATCAGGGTACGCGACTTCGAGACTGCACGCCGCTATCTTGCCGAGGCAAAGGAAGCCGGGCTTGCAAAGGCTGCCGAAACTCTCGATGAACTTGAAAAGAGGATTTCATATTCACCAAATAATAACTAAAACAAATTAAAAGACCTAAAGTTTATTATGAACAAAAACTTTATTCTTTTGTCTGCTGGTGTGATGCTTCTGGCGAGCAGCTGCTCAAATGAGCTCACAGAACAGGACATCAATCCGGGTAATGTGTCGGATGGCAACGCCAAATATGTTACCGTAGCAATTTCGGGTCTGCCCGAAGCCAATTCTCGTGGCGATGAGGACCTGCCTAAACCAGACTATGAGTTTGGCTCGGAGGTAGAAAACAAAGTAAACAGTGTACGTTTCTATTTCTTCGACGATAATGGAGCCGCCGCCAACGTGAAGGCCTGCAGCGATGGTTCGTACATCAACTACTTCGATTGGACTGCCGAAACCGATCCTGAGATTAATGACAACAAAGGCAGCAATGCACCCAACATCGAAAAAATCATCAAGGCTACTTTGGTCATCAATACCAAAGCAGGCGATCATCTTCCGACAAGAATCGCGGCAATTGTCAATCCCACAAACCAGCTTGGCGACGAGTCTCGCGACCTCGCTTCTCTGCGTAATGTAGTCAGCGACTACAAAACTTCGATAGACAAATATGGCTTCACAATGAGTACATCGGTTTATCTCGGAATGAACGGTACCGAAATTACCAGCACCAAAATCCCCGAGAGCTCAATTCAGAATACGCCTCAGGGCGCTCTGCTCCAGCCGGTAGTGATATATGTCGAACGTGTAGTTGCCAAAGTGCGTGTTCAGGTTAATGCTGCTTCTTTCGAGGGTCGTATCAAGACTATCAACGGCAATACAGCCATTGCACTTGTTGATGCCGAAGGCGAAAAAATCATGGCTAATGACAAGCAGGTTTATGCCATGTTCTCCAACTGGAACCTCACCGGCACCACATCAAAATCATGGCTTAACAAGCACATCAACCCGGCATGGGAGGCAATCTCGGATTTTGACTGGACATGGAACTATCCTACTTTCTTCCGTAGCTTCTGGGCATGGAACTGTCCCGGTGCAGGTCGCAACTATTTCTCATACAACAAACTGATTGGTGAAACAGGTGCCAAGTTCGGAACAGGCGCAACATCGCTTTACTGCTCTGAAAACGCAGCCTCTAACGTCAATTTTGATAACGGCGCCGGCGACCAGTATCCCACATGCGGTATTCTCTGCGCAGTACTCTGCTATGAAGACGGCACCCCTGTTGAATTTTACAAGTTCCTTGGCGAAACACACATTGGCGAGGACAACCTGATCAACGCCATGCTCTCATCTATCCAGAGCCGCAAGCAGTTATACTCTTATAAAATGGTAGACGGCAAGAAAGTGTTTACCGAAATCTCAGCCGAAGACATCGAACTCGAAACCGCCGCAGCTGCAGGCAAAGCAACTCTTGACAATACAACACAGGGACGCTACCATTCTTACCTGACACTCTCGCTCACCGGCTCAGGCAAAAAATGGTTCCCGTCGAACAAGGAAGATCAGGATGTCGACAAAGATTTCCTTAAAGAAAGCGATGTAATCAAGTTTATTCAGGAGACAACCGGCTCGGTTAACATCTGGAACGAGGGTATGACATACTATTACTTCCCCATCGAGCACCTCGGCAAAATGGGCGAGGATGGCAAGAACTATGGTAAGAACGGTGTAGTCCGCAACCATACCTATGAATCGACCATCACCAAGCTTTATGGTCTCGGCACTCCTGTCTACAACCCCGACGAAACAATTTATCCCGAAAAGCCCGAAGACAACGATTCTTATATTGCCGCCCAGATCAATATCCTGTCTTGGCGTCTGGTACACAACAATGTAGAACTTGAATGGCCCAAATGATGAGTTGGAGATTTCATATTTTCAACTGACCATAGAATGATAACGAACGGCGGGAAGCTGAAGCCCGCGCTGAGGTTTCCCGCCGTTTCTTTATTGTTTAGAACTTGAAATTTCAAAACATCTCTCTCTCAGAAAAACCTGAAGGCCGACGCAAATACGACACGTCCGGATGGCCTTCCTCCAATTAATAGAAAATTCTACGGAGACATTGTTTCCGTTCCATATATATTATAAAAGCCGAATATTGATAGTGTTTAAAGTCATGAAATCATGTATATTGGGTAAACGCGTCATGCCAATCCTTTCAGCTTTGGCCGCATGCGTGTTTATGGTGTCCTGCTCGGGATTCTTTGATTACGAAGGTGACTGCCATGTACGTTACCTGGTACGTTTCAAGTACGATTACAACATGAAGTTTGCCGATGCCTTCCGACCCGAGGTCGATGAAGTGACTTTGCACCTCATTGACAGCGACGGAAACGTTGTTTGGCGAAAGACAGAGTCCGGCGAGGCTCTTAAAGCTGACGGGTATGCCATGAATGTAGACGTGGCCCCCGGGACATATTCAATGGTGGCATGGTGTAGCTCTGCCTCTCTGGAGACTTTCGAGGCCGGTTTCGACGGCACCCGCGAAGGTCTCTACACCCGTTTTTATACCGACAGCTCAGACGACAACACTCTGCACATCGGTCATAAGTTGGATCGTCTGTTTCACGGATATATTTCCGATGCGGTTTTCCCTGAGGCCATAGAGGGGGATTTTGAATACTTGATTCCCCTGACAAAAGATACAAACCACTTTGTAATCACACTTCAGCAGCTGTCCGGCGATCCAATTGATAGTGAACTTGTCGAGTTCGAGATTACCGACGACAACACATATCTGTGCTGGGATAACCAACCTTTGGCGGGAAATAAAACCACATATCACCAGTGGTACAAAACAAGCGTCGACGCCAACCTGGGTTCCGACAGCAGGGAGGCGACTGTGGAAAACAACCGTTTTGCAGGCGTAATCGCCGAGCTTACCACATCGCGTTTGATGAAGAACAGTACCGCCCGCCTCAAAGTATACCGTACCGACAATGGAGAGACCATAGCCTCTATAAGGCTTATCGACGCGCTGCTGCTGGTAATGGGATATGAAAACTCACGCAGACTTACGCCACAGCAGTACCTTGATTATAAGGACGAATATAACATGACTTTCTTCCTCGACGCAAACCATAAGTGGCTCGACGGCTCTCTTCAAATTGAGTCGTGGCGCGTCGTATACAAGGATGTGGAGCTTAACTGAGCATAGCATTGTATGTATAATAAGTCGAAAATAACAGCAGGAAAGTTGCTGAAGGTAGTCCTGTTAATCTTCGGATTGACACTCGGGGCTTGCAGCACCGGATATAACGAAGATACTTCGTCGGACCGGCGGCAGACTAATATGGTAGTCCGTTTCACTCTCCCGGAATCGGCATCGGCCTCTGAGAAATCAAGGGCGGGAGACGGTTATGAGGACGGTTCTTTAATTGAAAATTATATAGATGTGCAGAATAGTTGCAAGGTGTTGTTTTTTTCACAAAGCAACACCTTCCTCGGTATGCTCGACCGTCAGGTTGTGGCCGAAATCCCCGGCACAGGCAGACGCCAGTATAACCTTTGTGGCATTCCGCCGCTGAATCTGCCGTCAGACTTCAAGATCATGATTGCAGCCAATTGGCCCGATACGTCGGTCATCGACAATGCCATTGCCGGATCTACGACAATCGACGACATCTGTCATGCCATGGCTTCTGTATTTGATACGCTTCCCGGATTTATGCTTGACCTCGAAAACGGACATCTCATGCCTTTCTTCGGCATACGTTCGTATTCGGGAATATCGATTTTGCCCGGAACCACTACATTGCCGGAGTCCATTACACTATTGCGAGCAATGGCCAAAGTAGAGATAATATTTGACGGCGGAGCCTCAGAGCTGCCTCCGGCAGTTACTTTGTGCCACTTTAATGCCAAGGGATACTGTGCGCCCTACGGTGTCTACGACCAGAACGATTACGGACAGGGTAATGACTGGGACTCAGACTATCTGCACCGCCTGCATCTCGTCACAGCCGACAATAACAATGATCCGGAGGCCTCAGGTCGTCGCGCCGAGTTGTCAATATGTGCCGACGGCCCTTACCGCTGGACTGCCTATGTTCCTGAATACCGCAATCTCAAGGCCGACGGCACTCCCGCTCCCGACGAGGCTTATATAGAAATAAAACTGTCGTCGCAGGCCCCGGCGGAAAAGCCGTTCAAAATCTATTTCTCAACATATTCGGGAGAAACCTCTGCCAATACGACACTCCCGCGGTTTAATATTGAACGCAACAATATCTACCGATTCAATGTGTCGCTACATCATGGCCAAATTACAATTTTTACACGTCCGTGGAACTACAGGCCGCAGCCTGAGATAAACGCTTGATAAAGCATCGTTACTCTCCTTAAACATTATCGGGATGACAATGAAACTCAAATATTTACTTGGCTATATCACGACAGCTATGCTGTCGGTTACCGCATGTACCGGCGAAAGCCCTGAAATCATGCCTGAAGTTGTAACGGCCAGCTGTGCCATACAGTCGCGAGCATCAGGCGATACACAACCCGAGACGCTTCCCAACGAACTGATCAACAACTGGTGGGTGGCATTTGTCGATGCCTCGGGCACTGTGCGTTGTATAGAGAACTCGTCGCAATTGGATTCTCCGGTCGAACGTGATGAATTCACGGTCGACCTTCCGGCTTCTACATATACACTTTATGCCTTTGCCAATCTTTCGATGGAAGAGCTGTACGCCCGGACCGGCGTGCAGTTTGTTATTGGCGAAAAATTAGTGAAAGAGCCTTCCGTTGCCGTATGGGATGATATGACTAACAATCCTGACGAAACGGCGCTTATACCCATGAGCGGAACCACGACAATCAATTTCCGTAACACGCAGTCGTTTACCGTAGAGGTTATCCGTATGCTTGCCAAAGTTCGCATCTCGGTGCGAAACACTTCGTCGGACAAGCTGGAGGTAAAACGCCTTTCATTCGGTATTCTCAACCGAGGTCCGGTGCAGCTGCTTCCGGACTATGAGGCTCTCGAATCGTGTCCGGATATTATGGAATCAGCAAAAAACGGAAAGGAAGAGCTTACATTCGACAATATGAACGTTAGCCTCGATGCCACCGAATACATGACCCATACATTTTATGTGCGCGAATCGGCGGCAAAGTGGACTCACCCCGCCGAACGCTACTTTGTCACTTTCACAGTTTCGCGCCCCGACGGAGCAACTGCCGATGAGCACTACGCCATCACCGACGAGCTTCAGTGGATACAGCGTAACGATTTTATTGATATACCTATTGTTATATCGGATATGACTATCGACTGGAGTGTGCTGTTCTACCCTCCGATAGGCGGCTATCCCGCAGTGATGACAGAAGCCGAAGGCGACGAACATTTCATGACCTTCGGTACTGCGGGCAAATTCAGAATCAGGCCGGAGATTAAAGACAACAACCGGATTGTGCCTCCTGCCGATTATGATTTCGAAATAACTGAAGTCAATGGCGACACAAATATATTCACAAAACTGCCGGCCAAGGATGCGACTACCGGTGAGATAATAGGCGAGCTTTCCTCTGTTACCGGCACGGCGACTCTTGACTGTAAAGTAACTGTCAGGTACGACGGTTACGAAACTGTCAGGAACCGAAGGATATATATAATTAGAAAATAAAAAGTTGAGATGATTGATATGCGTTTAACCTCGGCTGTCCTATTGTTGACTTCGGCCTCCATGTCATTGAATGCGATGAACGGAGCCGATGTCACTCCGTTGATAAACAATGTATCGCAGTTTGAGAATGGAGTCGGCTCCGATGCCGCAAATCTAATAGACGGCAATGCGTCAACAGAGTGCCGTTTGCCTGGCGCTTCTTTTACTGTAAAGTTGGCTCACGGAATAACGGATAATACACCGTTCCGTATTCGATTTACAATACCCGGCGGTGCAACCGATGTGCCTTCGGGCTTTGCTATATATGGTCTGCATGACGACCATGGCACACTGAAGAGCGAGACCAAACTGGGGCATACCACAGCCCGTATCACATACGACGGCAGTGTAGAGTATGAATCGCCTACCTTTTATGTGCGCGATGGATTCAAAGATCAGTGGTGGGATTGCACACATATGCGGTTTGACTGTACTGAGTTTCTTTCGGATAACGCTGAATCTTTTCGTCTGGCCGAGTTTCAGATTTGTCTGTACAACGAATACAATATCGGCGATGGCGCACTGCTGCGCAATGACGGAGATATAATCAATGCTGCCGATAACAAATCGCCGAAAAGCGACTGGTATAAGCCGCTTGTCGACGAAAAAGGCCACAGTTGCTGGAATGCAAATGAAAATGCCTGGGTATGGCAGGGATACAGTGGCTTAACAGGTATCATCGTTACCCCTCAGCCGGTAGATGTTCCTACCGACTACATAATCAAAGTCGGTTGCCCGTCGACCGACCTTGTTGCAAGCGGCAAGCCTGCGTACCAGGCCTTCCCCACGAAGATGAAGTGGAGTTATCAGAAGTCTGCCGGCGGAGCATGGATTGAAGGCGGACAACTGAATCTGTCGGGGATACAGCCCGGAGAAATACGCGATGTACCGTTTACAATCAGACCCGAATATTACCGTATAAAGTTCGAGACAATAGAAAATGTCGGCGGGCTTAAAATCGAGAGCTGGGCCGGAGGCAATCTTAATACTGTGTTGTCGCGTTTCCAGTTCTATGGCCCGGTAAAAGTTTATATCCCCGCACCGAATCCGCTGCCGGCTTTGGGAACCCAGTATCCCAACCCCAACAAGGTGTCGCTCAATCAGAATTTCTTCCATAACAGACTATATAACAAGGTACTCAAAGACTTTACCTTCAAGCATACTCACGGCATTGTCGACAAGACGTTCGACAACAACTTCTACACCGACGGCGGATGGCTCACCAATCTCGACATATGGAACGAAGACGGACATCTGAAACCCGGGATCACGGTTCCGGGAAGCGAGTTAGGAGTGGCATTGCCCGACTTCAGCTATGACGCACCTATCAACTCATCGGAAGTACATCCCGAAGGCCGTAAGCATCGCCGCCAACCTACCACTAAAATCTTTCACGAGGTGTATGTAATACCGGGTGAACGTGTAGACCTTATACCGTATTCTGATATATGGCACCGCTCGAACTATGTAGAAGATTTTTACAGGTTCTATGATTATACGACCGACGTAGCACATCCCGATGTGTATTTCCTCTACAATCCCCGCATGGGCGCATACAGCGCGGACGGACTCTTTGGCGGTCGTGCGCTCGGCAAGGTGTTCTCCGACCGCAACTACGGCGATTTCGACTGGAATGACAACCCGCCCAGCCTTCGCGGCCCCGGTGGTGTTGCGTCGTTCTATCGCCCGAAAGACCCCGATAACGATGAATATATCGATGAATATATCGCAGCCGACTATTCACAGTACTACTATAATGACGGCTCTTTCACCAACCCCTCTCGCGACGGCGATATCAAGCGCTTTATCGATGTTGACAATAAGGTGATACATGAGCCTATCATCAACTTCCGACATGTGTTCCACGTTGTTGACGGCCGCAAGTTTGCCGACGAATCATCAAAGGACGTGCAGTCGAACGAGGAGTTCCTTGCCCGCGAGCTGATGCAATTCTATGCCCGGGCCAACAAGGATTTTAAAATCCGTATTATAAATCCTATGCCGGAGAAAGAAGGAGTCCACTCCAACCGCTATTACAAGAAAGCCGACGGCACATATGAACGCATGGGTACATACGAAATTCAGACATACCGATTCGAAAACCATGTCAGGGGAGAGAAAGTGGAAAACATGTTTGAGCCCGACGAGCGTTCAGCTTTCCGCACAGTTGTCACTAACCTTGAAACCGAACTTAATCCCGGCATGCAGCCCACCCAGGCTTGGATTTCGCCCGACGAGACGTTCTATCGTGCGCTCAAATGTAAGGCAGAAAATGCCGTCGCAGGCTCATATCTCATCCGTCTGGTGGCAAAGACTGTCGACGGTGAACGTATTTATATCGACGGCGGCGACCCCGAAGGCATGTCGTTGCGAGACATCATTGTCACCTTCCTCGACGAAGATCATGCCTCGTTCGAGCTTGAAGAAGAAGTCCCGGAAGAGCACTCGGAGGCATACCTTGAGGAGAATTACCAGACCAAAAGCTCTGTCGACTTCGACAAATACATGGCTCTTTCGGGCAATCCCGATTTCATGTTTAAGGTAGGCGAAGGCGAGCGCATCAAATATCCTGTGCCTTGGCTCAACTCCGAATATGCATTCGGTTACAAATATCTTCAGGATTACGGCATGTACACTATAGCTTCTCATGCCGACTGTGTGCCTTACAGCCAGGCGACGAAGCAGCCGACGTCGACCGAATGGGACCGCCACGACCGCCTCTATAAAAACACCAACGGAGAGAAACAGGGCTTCTTCTACTACGCCAACGCCGCCGGTGACCCCGGTGTGATGGCGAGAGTCGATATTCCGAGCGTCTGTGTGGGTTCTACACTCCATGTATCGGCCTGGATTAACTCTATGGGCGTGTATATGGATACTGACTACGATAACAACGAGCCGGCGAATGTGAACTTCGACCTTATAGCGATAATGAAAGACGGCCGTGAGGTGAACATCAACAACTTCTCGACCGGTTATGTGCCCAACGACCCTGAGCATTGCGGCAAGTGGATGCATGTTTATTACTCCGTGACGCCCGACTTCTCCATTATAGACTTTGGCCGATTTAATGTAAGTGATGTAGACCACTTCCAGATAGTGTTGGTTAATAACTCGGTGAACTCCAACGGTGCCGACTATGCAATCGACGATATCCGTATATATGTGTCCAAGCCTAAGGTAATGGCTTCGCAGCTCGAGCCTCTATGTCAAGGTGACGATGCCGTACTGCAGCGTATCGATTTGCCTTTCCGCAATCTTGTCAACTCAATCGGCAGGACCATTGCCACCGGCGACGAGCCCGGCGATAATGTTTCTGTTTACTACGCAATATTCGACAAAGAGCGTTTCGATAAATTGCTCGCAGAACATGGCGGATTTACACAAGAGGTATTTGACGGCGCGGTGCTTCCCAATCATTCAAACGGTGGCGATGACCGATGGGGTGCAATGACCTTCAACACCAATTATATTAATAACATACCGTGGGATAAGGACAATGAGGTAAACCTGGCTTCGAGACTTAAGGTTGACGATATCGACTGTATAAGCTTCAATATACTTCTTGAAGACGGAGGCCTCCACGGCGGAAAAAAATATATTGCCGCTCTGTGCGTACCCGGCAAATCGGATATTCCCGAGTGGACTGACTTCGATATTTCTGACGCATGTACCAAGCAAGCCGAATTCGAAATCGTCAGCTCGACGGTTATAAAGGTCGACGGTATTGTAAAGGCCGATACATCCGACCTTGAAATATGTGAGAATCAATTCCCCGTCATTCAGATTGATATATACGGCATCGAAGCCGTCACAGGCGATGTCAAAATTGTAGAACGCGCTCCTCTTGTCGATTGGTTCAAGGGAAGCCTCGACACTTTCGCTTCGATGGAATATAAAGGAACACGCCTCGACGAGGCTCTCCTCAATTTCCGCCGCATATATCCCGAGGCCATGACTCTCGATTGTGAGTATAAATCCGCCGAAGTATTCCACTACGACGAGATCTACAGAAACACCATACAGCATTTCATCGACGAGGGACTTCTCGAGCTTGCGTCGTACTCCTTCCTGTCCGAGCCTGTCCGCCTCCCCGAGGGTGCGCAGTCGGCAGAGTACGGCGTGGTGGTTATTCCCGCAAATCGCCGTGAAGACCGTGAAATCGACGGGCATCTCTATACAATCTGTAATGACCCTGCCGAGCTTCGCATAAAGGTGACCCGCCGTGCGCCGGGCTTGCTCAACGGCTTTGAAAATATGGACTATCCTGAAGCGATGAAAGACGTGCCTCTGCGTGCCGGTCTGTCGCAGCTTGATGATAATCTGCACATGCCGATGCGTTCGCTCTACATCGTTACCCCGGGCGTGACTGACCTTCGTTCGGGAGAGGATGACAACTTGTATCTGGTCAAGACCAACGACCCCGAGTTCAGAAATCTCGAGGTCGACCCGGGAGCCGATGAAAACGGAACCGGTTTGAGAACTGTGGGTGAACTCATCAATGTGACAGCTGCAAAATCGCACCCTGACAGATGTAACGCTTTTGTTCATTTTGCCGACACACGCTTCAAGGAGGGATACTACTATACAGTACGTTTCAACTATGCCGAAGACACCCCCGGCAACGTGACATCATTGGCCGCTTGTGACGGACAGGCTGTTTTCACCGTCAAGGTCGTTGCCGAATATCAGATGTGGACCGGCGCGGTGGATGAATCGTCAAACTTCAACAATGATGCCAACTGGCGACGTGTTTCGCATGACGAGCTGTCGGGAAACAGTGTCGACTCGAAATTTGTAACAGACGGTGACAATGACCGCTCATTCTCATATTCGCCTCTTTCGTTTACCAAGATAATCATTCCCTCGGGAGAGGAATATCCCTATATGTTTGCTCCCGACCGTAAAGACGGCGTGTCAGTGTATGACGGCATGGCATATATCGACGCTGTGCGATTGGAGCACCTGTCCGACAATCCGTCGGCCGGCAAGGCTACCGCAAATATTGAATATGACCTTATAGCCCGTGAGATTGACGGTTCGCTTTATTGCCGTATGTGGACCGCCAACACCTGCAATCAGGTTCACTTCAAGTCAGGGTCGGAGATTGCCAATCAGCAGCATCTGGTATATGACAAAGCCTGGGTGGATATTGAAATGACTCCCGGACGGTGGTACACGGCCTCGTCGCCGTTGCAGGATGTAGTGGCCGGCGACATGTATCTGCCGACAGCCACCGCTCGCCAAACCACGGAGCTGTTCAAGCCGATGACTTTCTCGCGCGAGCAGTACGACAGATTCCGCCCCGCAGTCTATCAGCGTGGCTGGGACCTTGGTGTCGCAAATGTATATGAACTGCCGTCGGAGTCCGCTGCCGAGGTACGCAATGTGGCCGTGGCTCTTGACTGGAGCGATGTCTATAACAACGTGCAGGAGCGCTATAGTGCAGGCTCGGGATTCTCAATCAAAACCGATGTCGATGATATGAAGTCTGCAAAGCCCGATAAAGTGCTGTTCCGTCTGCCCAAGGATGATTCTTCATATGAGTATTGGACTCAGGACGGCCTCGATCACGGTATCGAGAACGGCGGTTCCATAGAGAGAATGAATCCCTATAAGCTTAATCCTGTCGACGCTGTCATCACAGTATCGAATCACTCGGAAGGTCGCTATTTCCTTGTCGGCAATCCTTTCATGGCTCATCTTGACATGAAAACCTTCTTCGAAGCAAACCGCAGTGTCATCAATCCGAAGTATTGGATAATGTCGTCAGGCTCGCAGCTATGTGCGGTCATGGACGAGGCTTCGGAAGGCTTTGTCGGTACGGTCGACAATGCTTCGATGGTATCTCCTATGCAAGGCTTCTTCGTAGAGGCGCTGAACGATACCAAGTCGATTGAACTAAAGTTCAGCCCTGAGATGATATGTGCCGTTTCGGGTAGCAATAATGCACCGGTATTGTTGAAGTCGCGCCTGGCTGCCGGTGGAGCAATAACACTCTCGGCACTCGACAACGACACGTATGCACCGCTGTCGAAGGCTGTCCTGCTTATATCGTCAGAAAGCTCGGTCGGCTATAAAGACCAAGAAGATGTCCTTCTGCTCAGCGACTCCGAGTGTGCCTCGCCGATGATATACACCGTGTCCGACAATAAGGCGGCAAGCATCAACCGAACTCCTTTGGCTGACGGTGTGGAGATTGGTCTCGTGGCCGATGATGACGATGACTGTATTCTGCGCTTCGACAATATCGACGCTATTGACGGGTACAGTATTTACGACAAGGTTACCGGCGAGTCGCATCGTCTGTATGACGGAATGGAATATCAAGTGCACGGTCCGGTGTCCGGCAGACTGTTCCTGACCGCCGGCGAAGGAGCTCCTCAGATGGATCGGACAGCCGCGATACGCATCATGTCGTCGGGTAATGCAATCCGCGCAGTGTCGCCCGACAACAAGAATGAGATAGAAATGTCGGTGTATGATGTCGCCGGAAAGTGTGTCGCATCCGTCAACGGCAGTCAGGGTTTTGTCGAGGCTAATGTGTCGGTCGGTGGATTCTATATTGTCATAGCGAAGGACAGCGCCGGTCGTGTGGCTCGCCGTAAAGTGATACTCTAATGAAAGCTGGATATATAGCCGGTGTATTGTGCGCCATTGCCGCGTTGACGGCTCCCGTGGCGTCGTACCCGGCGACACCCGGCCCGGAGTCAGCTCCCGGCATACGCTTCGACAGTGATGTCTTCGACTTCGGAGATATCACTGCCGATTCCATTCGGTCTCATTCATTTGTACTGACCAACGATGGAACAGCTCCTCTGGTTATCACCAAAGTATATTCAAGTTGCGGATGCACCACTGCTGCACACACGAAAGAGCCGGTTATGCCTGGCGATACCGCCCGAATTGTGGTATCATTCAATCCTGCGGGTCGACCTGCAGGATACTTCACAAAGCTCGTGCGCATACGGTCGAATGCCGCCCCAAGACCACACCGACTATATATCAAAGGTAAGATAACCCGAGCAAAATGAATTTAGATTAAAAACCGCTAATTCTCATAGGATTAGCGGTTTTTTGGTGATGCCATGGCCTGAGTTTCTGAATGAAAACTAATGGATTTGAATGTGTTGTTAAGTCAAAAAGCTGAATAATAGTGCAATATGAATTATAGTGAATTTTGCGGCTTGCAGATTTATTCAAAAAACGTGTAGCCCCGATTCGGAGAAGTTAGATGCTGAACGCCGAGCGAAAGGCTATCGAGATTTATCTCACCGTGAGGGAACTGCAAGCCCTCTATGAGATGCCGTTGACCGGGAAGAAATTCGGGCACAAGAGTATGAGCCGAAATCCTCTTGTGTTCGGTTTGTTTACCCGTATGCACGTTGTCGAGAAAGTCGGCTCCAGAGTTCCCCGTATGCGCGAACTGATGAAAGATGCTGGACTGTCAGAACCAATTTTCAGCACCATGGGCTTCTTTACTGTCACCTTTATGAAGCGCGTCAAACCTCAAAGCGTCAATGGTGATAGATTAAATGATAGATTAAATGATAGATTAAATTCGCGTGAAAAAAGAGTGATTCAGATTCTGGAAGAAACTCCCGGATTAAGAACCAATGAGTTGTCTTCAATGATAGAAGTTAGTATCCCTACATTATCACGCACATTAAAGAATTTAATCGATCTTGGTTTGATAGAATATCGTGGTGCAAAGAAGACAGGAGGGTATTTTGTACTATAGAGCAAAAACTTGATTATAAAATGAAAGCCCTGCGTAATATTGGCATCATGGTCTCTGGTACAAACTCCCTCATCCGGGTATTTGGTTGGATATGGGAATTACCATAATGCCAACGGGTAAGGAAGCCATAAAAGCTGCGTTAAATCCCAAGCTCAATAATAATCCCGGTATTTATAGATTGTATAAACAAATACGGCTGGAAGGAGAGAAAAAAGAGGTTTGGTTAATGACAGAGTTTATATAGGATTAGTCAAGCTTAAAATATGTAAGCGCAATGAAAATAAAAGGGCAAAAGAAATCCATAAATTTGCGCACTTCCACAAGATTTTCAATGGTAATTGACTGATACTTATATGTTTCAACTGTTAAAAAAGGGCAAAAGAAAGGGCAAAAGATTTGAGAAAACCTCGTTATAATCCTCCAAAAGTGGGTCAAAAGACATAGATTTGGGGGATTATAAGCATATTTTGTAGGGCGAGGGGTACTCGGAAGGGAAAAGAAGATACCCAAAACGGAATAATGGGAACCATACCCGGAATAATTTGGAAAGTCCGATAGTGTGGTATAATCTTTGCCGATGAAAAGAAAGATTACTATGATGTCGGAGCCGGATAGCATCGGATTGCTCTTGTGGTAAAATAGCGAGAAGGCGATTTATCATTGTGAATTCTTCCTCGAAATTCTCCGTATGCAGAGTCTCGAGATTATATTCATCGAATGGTTCATTGTCAATAAATTCCGTCTTAATACTGCTTCTTAAATGATCAGTGCACTCATTGGACAGTGTCCGGTATAGATAAGCACGCTTATTCTTGATTTTATTGAAATGCTCAGGATTGTCGAGAATCTTAACATATATATCTTGAAGCACATCTTCTACGTCTCTAATATCATGTAGACGATAACTTGCATACTGAAAAAGTCGTTCTTTTTCAGCATTTAGTATCTCCAAGACGAGCTGAGTTGTTCTTGCCATTTTATCTTTGAAAATCTGATTACACTATAAAGACGAGAAAAAATAGGAAAAGATGTAATTTGAGAAAAAAATATTGACCGACTTAGGCAACAAAGCTATCAGAAGGCAAGTTTATCAGCATCGGAATCTGCGACCCCGGAGGCGTTATTCCAATGGATTTGGTACGATTTCGAAAACCGAGAACCCGTAATGAGCCGTACATATTACTACGACCACAAAATCCCCGAAGCCTATCAGCGACAGTTGGCGGCGAAGCAATCAATACTCACCGCAAAGCCAAGCTACGCCAAAAAGGACCTAAACTGCACTAACCAAAAACGCCGCCGAGAGAAGCAAGAGCCTCTCTCGGTGGTGGTATTTTTAAGACTTGAAAAGTATGTTCTTCAGCATAATAGAATTGGAATATCAGAATTTATTACTATCTTTGCGGTTGCAGACCGCCTCGCAGACCACGCCAGTAGGGTGAGGTTCATCCGAACCAACCACCGGTCTGGGGTTAAGCGGAGCGGGATGTAGTGAAAATACATAAGAAAGCGTTTATCCGCGCTGATTCTTGACTGCTTGAAATTCTCGCAAAATTTCTTATTCATGTCAAGGATTGAGCAACGGTAGATGCCCGTGGATATGTGATTATCTTGCTTTCGGCGCGATATTTCGGGAGAAATATAGCCGGATGCACTGATTGCATATACTGGCGTGGGCTTCTGCGTTGCCGTCCGACATGAATAGGGCAATGCGAGAAGCCTCAAGCAGTAGGATGGCAACAGATACAGAATCCTACGCTTTTCTTTTATAAATCAATCACGCCAACGAGAGGATGACCGCGGCTGTATTTGACAATGAATATATCTCTTATCTGCGGCGGTAAGTATGCTGTAAAGCCCACTTCTTGCTACAAACTGCTTCGTACATTTTTTGTATTGTTTTTTGGCTTATTGAGTATAATCATAACGTATCCGTCCGAAATAGGCCGGGTTTTTCATGGTGTTTATGGTTGCGATCTTTGCAGTCAAAAATGCTATGTTTAATTTGAATGAGAGCAATCGTATTGTAATGGCGCAGCATCCGACCGATATGCG